>ERZ841116.166-NODE-166-length-58361-cov-8.934586_pt1 | contig 58361 bp, 71 predicted proteins | sample MGYA00519875_ERZ841116 | MGnify/ENA primary metagenome ERZ841116 (study PRJEB31850, sample SAMEA3708889) | human gut metagenome | biome: human gut; feature: human-associated habitat; material: faeces | place: China | collected 2014 ... | reverse complement strand
ATTCCCATAAACCGCGACCAGCTTCAACACCTGCTTTCACGAAATGGCCTGCTTCTGGCTTAGTTACACGACTAGCTTTTTTAGTACCAGTAGTAACTTGAATTGCAGAATAGCCATCGTTTTCAAGGGTTTTAACTTGAGTAACACGGTTGGCTTCGATTTCGATAACGGTAACTGGAATAGACACGCCGTCTTCAGTGAAAACGCGGGTCATACCAACTTTACGACCGATTAAACCAATCATTGTAATAACCTCTTAAAATTCCCAATTAACCTAGACTAATCTGAACATCAACGCCAGCAGCTAGATCTAAACGCATTAATGCATCAACAGTTTTTTCTGTTGGTTCAACAATATCAACTAAACGTTTGTGAGTACGGATTTCATATTGGTCACGCGCATCTTTGTTAACGTGTGGAGAAATCAATACCGTGAAACGTTCTTTACGAGTTGGTAAAGGAATTGGACCACGAACTTGTGCACCAGTACGTTTAGCTGTTTCTACGATCTCCGCTGTTGATTGATCGATTAAACGATGATCAAACGCCTTTAAGCGGATACGGATTCTTTGGTTCTGCATTAGACCAGAGCTCCATTAAAATTTAGCTAATAAAAAACCAAACTACCACTTATCCAAAAAGAATAAGGGAGCTCAGTTACACCTAATTATAGTTCCAAGATTAGGAACATTATATATGCTGCCAAATCGGCAACACCATTTGATAAATGATTACATCAAACGACTTTACTATACACCTTCTCGCAAAGATGCACGAGAAAAGCGGTTGTATAATACCGACAAATTCCGATTTTGGCAACTCTTTTTTCTGCAAACTTGCTAATTTTTTGAACCACTTTTTAGGCAAAATTTTTTAGCATCTCTTATCACAAACTAGACTATTTTGAAACATCTCAAATTTCTATGTTATTTCAAAATATTTTTCTTAAATTTTCGAGCAAGTTCACATTTTTGAAAAAATGTAGTTGAAACGATCACACATTCTCAGGTATTTATTAAAAATATTTTTTTATTTAACAAAATTATTTATATTTTCAGGAGAAAAAATGCAACCTATTCAAGCTGTTGAGAAACCCATTTCTACTCTTTTTGAACCTATCGTAGGGAAAGTTAAAATTAAAACTTACTTTTCTTATTATGCCGTTTTTGCCAATGGATTTATGTTGGCTTTATATAAAAATAATATGGTCTTTTTACGTGCATCTACAAACTCAAAAGCAGAAATTCAGCAACTTGAAGGAACTTATCCACTTCAAGATCATGATGTTGGTATAAATACTAAAAATTTTTATGCAATGTCTTATAAATTTGCTTTAAAAACGCCAAAATTTTCTATTTGGCTGACCTCTATTTTAGAGGAACTTACAAACCAACAACGACTTGAAGAGGAAAAACGTAAAACACAAGTGCGTTCATTAGCTAATATGAACATAAAAATGGAGCGAATTTTAAAGCGTATTAATATCAAGAATGTGGAGCAATTTAGACAGAAAGGCTATATGAACACTTTTATTGAGCTTATCAAACAAGGCTCTGATCGCTCAGATGTGATGCTATTTAGACTACATGGCGCTATTCATCAAAAATCAATCTACCATATTACCCATAAAGAAAGGTTAGAACTGCTAAAAGAAGCTAATCAGGCTCTTTACAATGCAGGATTGCGTCATAGATTTGATATTGCAGATGAAAATTAACATTATAAAGAAAATAAATGAATTAAAAATAAACCGTGGGAGTCAATTCCCACGGTTATTCAAGCATCCCATCTAAAAACATTTTCCACCAGATTAAGGTATCCCACGCACCTTTTTCGTTTTGATGTCGTTCATATTCCCGATACCGCTTACTAAGAATGCCCCTACTTTAGAGTGAAATTCGTTCTCTGGATAAGATTCGAAGTTGCGAGAAAGGGAGTCTGTAATTGGATAGATTAAACCACCACAACGTGCAATGTTACTTGGCATTGCTGGTGCAATACGGCAACCTAAGCCCGTTTTAATGAAACCGAGTGCAATCATAAATACTACCACCCGAGCCAGATGAGCGCGCTGCTTAATTGGCTTAATGCATCTTTGATTGCACTCACATCATTTTTCGCACCTGCTGTATAAGTGAGGCGTAGATAGTCATACTCACAATCCCGAGTAAGCCGATTTCGCCCACTTTGCAAACAATGGCAGCGATGGTTGCACGAAAATAATTACAGTGTGCCACGCAGAAACAGGTAAGCCTTCAAATGGGGCAAGTTGCCATAGACCCACATTAATGGCGGTAATAATCAGCAATGGAATCCATTTGATATCTAATTTTATAAAGTAATACTCCAAAATTAAATGATTTAATTAGTAAAATAAAAGTCGTTACAATTTATAACAACTATGTAATTATTTTTAGGGGATAGATCAAAAATTTACCTCTTTGGAGGTGAATTCAAAAAAATAACGTAAATCAATACATTGATAATTAAGTATTATTCTCACTATTGTTCATTTTTTGAGTTAGATCATAAAAGCGGTTGTTTTTTGTTAAAAAATTGTAAAACAACTTTCTCTTGTACCTCTAAAGTGGCAGAATAAACCAACTTCTTATGTTTTTACCTATTATTATTTTGGAGTGCATATGCAAAGTGTTAATTTTGATGTCGCAATTGTAGGTGCTGGTGGCGGTGGCTTACGTGCAGCAATTGCAGCAGCAGAAGCAAATCCGAACTTGAAAATCGCTTTAATCTCAAAAGTTTACCCAATGCGTAGCCATACTGTGGCAGCAGAAGGCGGTTCAGCAGCAGTAATTAAAGATAACGACTCATTCGATAACCACTTTAACGATACCGTAGGCGGTGGCGACTGGTTATGTGAACAAGACATTGTGGAATACTTTGTAGAGCATTCTCCAATTGAAATGACCCAATTAGAACGTTGGGGTTGCCCTTGGAGTCGTCGTGAAGATGGTGAAGTAAATGTGCGTCGTTTCGGTGGGATGAAAATTGAGCGTACTTGGTTCGCAGCCGATAAAACGGGCTTCCACATTTTGCATACGCTTTTCCAAACCTCAATGAAATACCCTAACATCGTGCGTTTTGATGAGCATTTTGTGTTAGATATTTTGACCGACAACGGCGAGGCTCGTGGTTGCGTGGCGATGAATATGATGGAAGGTACATTAGTGCAAATCAATGCACCTGCTGTGGTTATTGCAACAGGAGGGGGATGCCGTACTTATCGTTTCAATACCAACGGTGGTATCGTAACAGGCGATGGTTTATCAATGGCTTATCGTCACGGTGTGGCATTACGTGATATGGAGTTCGTTCAATATCACCCAACAGGCTTACCAAACACAGGTATTTTGATGACCGAAGGTTGCCGTGGTGAAGGTGGTATCTTAGTGAATAAAGATGGCTACCGTTATCTTCAAGATTACGGCTTAGGACCAGAAACGCCAATTGGCAAACCTGAAAACAAATATATGGAATTAGGTCCTCGTGACCGAGTTTCTCAAGCATTCTGGCAAGAGTGGAAAAAAGGCAATACCTTAAAAACGGCGAAAGGGGTGGATGTAGTTCACTTAGACTTACGTCACTTAGGTGAAAAACACTTAACTGAACGTTTACCGTTCATCTGCGAATTAGCACGTGCTTATGAAGGTGTGGATCCAGTGACCCAACCAATCCCAGTTCGCCCAGTAGTTCACTACACCATGGGTGGTATTGAAGTGGATATGCATGCTGAAACCTCAATCAAAGGTTTATATGCAGTGGGTGAATGTGCTTCTTCAGGCTTACACGGTGCAAACCGCTTAGGTTCTAACTCATTAGCTGAACTTGTGGTATTCGGTAAAGTGGCGGGTGAAAATGCGGCACGCCGTGCGTTAGAAGCAGTCCATGCAAATCAAGCACAAATTGATGCCCAAGCTAAAGATGTTGTAGCACGCTTAACGGCTCTTGCAAACCAAGAAGGTAACGAATCTTACTCAGACATTCGTAACCAAATGGGCGATGCAATGGAAGAAGGTTGTGGTATCTACCGTACACAAGAAGGTATGGAAGGTGCAGTAAACAAAATTGAAGAGCTTAAAGAACGTTATAAACGCATCAGCGTGAAAGATAAATCAAGCGTATTCAACACGGATTTACTCTATAAAATCGAATTAGGCTTTATTTTAGACGTAGCACAATCTATCGCTTGCTCTGCGGTTGAACGTAAAGAATCGCGTGGTGCACACCAACGTTTAGACTTCACTGAACGTGATGATGTGAACTACTTAAAACACACCCAAGCATTCTACAACGCGGATGGCAAACCAACCATTAAATACAGCGATGTGAAAATCACTAAATCACAACCTGCAAAACGTGTGTACGGTGCAGAAGGTGCAGCACAAGAAGCAGCGAAAAAAGCGGCAGAACAAAAATAGGGGATAGCTATGGAAAAAATGACGATTGAAGTGCTTCGTTACAACCCAGAAGTGGATAGCGAACCACATTTAGAAAAATATGAAGTACCGTATGATGGTCAAACTTCACTTTTAGATGCGTTAAACTTCATCAAAGATGAGTTACAACCCGAGCTATCTTACCGCTGGTCTTGCCGTATGGCGATCTGTGGTTCTTGCGGTATGATGGTAAATGGCAAACCAAAATTAGCGTGTAAAACATTCTTACGCGACTACAGCGGTCATATGCGTATTGAGCCACTTCAAAACTTCCCGATTGAACGTGACTTAGTGGTGGATTTAAGCCACTTTATTGATAGCCTTGAAGCAATTCAACCTTATATTATTGATAATAAAACACCAGAGGGACAACGTACCAAACAAACTCCTGCACAGCTTGAGAAATATCGTCAATTCTCAATGTGTATCAACTGTGGTTTATGCTACGCTGCTTGCCCTCAATTTGGTTTAAACCCAGAGTTTATCGGTCCTGCTGCCTTAACCTTAGCTCACCGTTATAACTTAGATAACCGTGATAACGGTCGTGAACAACGTATGAAGCTCTTAAGCTCACAAAACGGTGTGTGGAGCTGTACTTTTGTTGGTTACTGCTCAGAAGTGTGTCCAAAACACGTCGGTCCTGCTTCAGCAATTAACCAAGGCAAACTTGAAAGTGCAAAAGACTACGTGATCTCAATGTTAAAACCAAAAGGCTAGGGGGGAATTATGACAACAGCAACAAAACGCAAAGCCTATGTGCGTGAAGTAAAAGCGAATTGGTGGACAAAACTTGGCTTCTATAAATTCTATATGGTGCGTGAAGCAACTGCTATCCCAACTGTTTGGTTCTGCTTAGTATTACTTTATGGCGTAATCGCATTAGGTAACGGCACTTTTGACACGAACTTTGTGGACTTCTTAAAAAATCCAATTGTGATCATCTTAAACCTTGTGAGCTTAGCGGCAATGTTGTTGCACGCTGCAACGCTCTTCATTATGACCCCTCAAGTCTTGGGTATTATGGTAAAAGGTGAAAAATTACCTGTGGCAACGGGTGCGAAAATTATGTGGGGTATTACCGCGGTAATTAGCATCATCGTATTAGCCCTTGCGTTATAGGAGTGAAATATGAGCAAACAAGACGTTATTAACAAAGCGGTAAAATCAAACGAACCGCCCGTATGGTTACTCTTTAGTGCAGGCGGTTCTGTGAGTGCGTTCTTCTTCCCTGTGGTGATTTTAATCTTCGCATTACTCTTACCATTCGGCATTGTTGATGCACAAACTATCAGCACCTTCGCACACACTTGGATTGGTAAAATCACTATTTTGGTTTTAACTATTTTCCCAATGTGGGCGGGAATGCACCGTGTTCACCACGGCTTACACGACTTAAAAGTACACCTCCCAGCAGGGGGCGTGATTTTCTATGGATTATCCGTGGTTTACACCGTTGTTGTAGCTTACTTAACATTAAGCCTGTAATTCTACAAGCGGTCTAAAAAACATAATAAATGGTCGTATCGTACGACCATTTTCTTTAATTTAATACTTCTCCCACCTTAAACCAATCTGATCGTCCGTTTAAGAAATCTTGCACCGACATCGGTTTTTTGCCTTGTGGTTGAAGTTGGGTGATGTTTAATACGCCATCTTGAGTGGCAATTTGCAAGCCCGTTTTATCAAAAGCAATCACGGTGCCAAGTGCTTTTTCTTGGTGCGGTAACACATTGGCTTGATAAACTTTTATTCGTTCTTCATTGCCATTCACATTCACGGTTAAGAAGGCAATTGGAGCTGGATTGAAGGCTCGAATATTGCGTTCCAACTGACAAGCGGGCAAATTCCAGTCTAATTTTGCTTCTTCTTTGGTAAGCTTTTCGGCGTAATTGGCTAAATCGTCATCTTGTTTTTCAGGTTTGAATTGCTGATTTTCTAACCCGTTTAACACCACTAATAATGCCGGCGGAGCAAGCTCGGCAAGTTTTTGATAAAGCGAAGCTGAGGTTTCTGTCGGTAAAATATCGGTATACACTTTGTGCAACATATCGCCGGTGTCTAAACCGATGTCCATCTGCATAATGGTTACACCTGTTTGGCTATCGCCTGCCCAAATCGCACGCTGAATAGGGGCTGCACCTCGCCAACGTGGGAGGATCGAACCGTGCACGTTCAAACAGCCATATTTAGGTGCATTTAACACCGCTTCAGGCAGAATCAAACCATAAGCAACCACTACCATCACATCTGCATTTAAGGCTTTAAGCTCTGCTTGAGCCTCTTCCTTACGTAACGATTTCGGCTGATAAACGGGAATGTTGTGTGCTTCGGCAAGCTGTTTGACGGGGCTGGCTTGCAGTTTTTTGCCTCGACCTGCAGGTTTGTCGGGTTGAGTGTAAACGGCGATGACGTTGTGTTCTGAATCAAGCAAGGCTTGTAGGTGTTGAGCAGCGAAATCAGGCGTGCCAGCAAAGATAATATTAAGTTTTGACATAATCGTATAAAGTTGATAAATAATGGGGGAATTTTAGCAGAAAACTCGTTTTTTCTCATCGCTCATTTTTTTGCTAAAATACACTAAATTTGTTGCAATAAGAGAACAGAATGGAATTTTTTATCCCGAAATCGGAAGTGATTTTTGAGGAAGAAATCAAAAAAAGCCGATTTATTACCTACCTTCGCCACACTGAAGGAATGGAGCAATCCAAGGCGTTTTTAGCGGAGATGAAAGCATTGCATTCGTCCGCTCGCCATTGGTGTTGGGCGACGGTGGCGGGTACGCCAAATGATTCGCAACAATATGGTTTTTCGGACGATGGTGAACCTTCGGGTACGGCGGGAAAGCCAATGTTGAATTATTTGCTTGGTTCGGGGTTGGGTGAAATTACTGCTGTAGTAGTGCGTTACTATGGTGGCATTCAGCTGGGTACAGGCGGATTGGTAAAGGCGTATGGCAACGGGGTACAACAGGCGTTGTTATCGCTTGAGACGGTTCGCAAAGTGTTGCGAGAAAACTACCGCTTGCAGTGTGAATATGAGCAGTTCAACACCCTAAGCCACTTGCTGCAGGAGTGGGATATTGAGATACTTGATCAACAATTTTGCGAGAAAATCGAACTTCGTTGGGCAATAAATCCCGTGCAGGTTGAACAAATCCAAGCCACGCTTACTCAACGTTTTGCGGGGCGATTAGCATTAGAAAAAGAAGAATAAAGAAGGTCAAATGCAATTTCTAACCATTATTCGCATTGTTGGCGTGTTAGTGATGAGCTTTTCTCTCACAATGCTTTTGCCTGCTGCGGTCGCCTTGATTTATGGGGATGGCGGTGGACGAGAGTTCTTGGAGTCTTTTGCCCTCACATTTGCTGTCGGGGCGACTCTTTGGTGGTTCTGCCGTGATTACAAAGAGCAGTTGCGTTCCCGTGAGGGTTTTCTGATTGTGGTGCTGTTCTGGATTGTATTGGGCAGCCTTGGTGCGGTGCCATTTATTCTGCTTGAACACCCAGATTTGAATTTCAGCGAGTCGATTTTTGAGTCTTTTTCAGGGCTGACGACCACGGGTGCAACGGTAATTACAGGGCTGGATGATCTGCCCAAAGCCATCTTGTTCTACCGCCAATTTTTGCAATGGTTAGGCGGAATGGGGATCATCGTGTTGGCGATTGCGATTATCCCGATGATGGGGTTAGGTAAGCTCTATCGGGCGGAAATGCCAGGCCCACTCAAAGACGAGCGAATGCAGCCGCGGATCGCAGAAGTGGCGAAAATGCTGTGGCAAATTTATCTTTCGCTCACAATTTTATGCGGGCTAGCATATTGGCTGGCGGGAATGACACCTTTTGATGCGATTTCGCACAGTTTTGCGACCATTTCGATAGGTGGATTCTCGACCCATGATGCCAGCATTGGCTATTTCAACAGCATTACGATTAACTACATTACCGTCTTTTTCTTGTTGATTTCATCGTGCAACTTCGCCTTACATTTCACCCTGTTTAGCCAGTTGAAAGATCCCAAAGAGAAACGCAAAAGCTCGGTGTTGCAACGCCTTTATTGGCGAGATTACGAGTTCCGCTCGTTTTTGTTTATCCAAATTGCGTTGTTTGCGATTTGCGTGGCGGTGCTCAGTCTTTACAACTATTTCAGCATCACTGATACTACCATTGACCAAGTGTTGTTTGAATCGGTGTCGATTTCCACTACTGCCGGTTTTGGGGTAACAGACTTCAGTCAATGGTCATCATTTCTACCGACCTTACTAATTTTAGCCTCTTTTATTGGTGGTTGTGCAGGTTCAACAGGCGGGGGCTTGAAGGTAATTCGCGTGCTGCTGCTCTATTTGCAAATGAACCGCGAAATCCACCGCTTCGTGCATCCGAATTCAATTAAGCCGATTAAGCTAGGTAAATCTGTGCTTTCCGACCGTATTGAAGAGGGCATTTGGGCGTTTTTCTCTGCTTATATTTTCGTCTTTATTCTCTGTTGGTTAATGGCGATTTTGTGTGGAATGCAGTCATTCGATGCTTTTAATGCGGTTTTAGCAAGCCTGAATAACCTTGGACCTGCATTGGGTAGCGTGAGCACCAACTTCACTCAAGTACCAGATAGTGCAAAATGGGTAATGACTTTTGCGATGGTGTGCGGGCGTTTGGAAGTGTTTACCTTGCTCGTGATTTTAAGCCCTGTTTTTTGGAAAGATTAACAATGAAAACCCTGATTTTATATTTTACGACCGATGGTCAAACCAAAAAGATTGCCGACAAACTTGCCGAGCAAATCAATCACGATGTAGAAGTGATTTCACTACAAGATCAAGCGGTCAATTTTGTCGAAAGATTAGCAAATGCCGACCAAATTGTAATTGGAGCATCGATTCGCTATGGGCATTTTAATCCGCTGGTGTATCAGTTTGTGGCGGAACATCAAGCAGTATTAAATCAGAAAAAATCTGCATTTTTCAGCGTAAATTTAACCGCTCGCAAACCGAACCGCAGAACGGCTGAAAATAATGTTTACGTGCGAAAATTCCTCACCAAAATTGCGTGGCAACCCAAATACGTGGAAGTGATTGCAGGGGCGTTACTTTACCCGCGTTATAAGTTTTTCGATCGTGTGATGATTCAGTTCATTATGAAGCTAACCAAAGGCGAAACTGATACTCGCAAAGAGTATGAATTTACTGATTGGGCACAGGTAGAACGGTTTGGGAAGTTGTTGGATGTGGGACTAAAGTAAAGAGATGTAAATTTTCTATCTAAAAATGAGATAATGCGTATAATCGCCCTCGCGTTCACAATCGTGAGCGATTTTTTATTTTAAGGAAAACAACATGAGCATTTTAAAAGAGTTTCGTGAATTTGCCGTGAAAGGCAATGTAGTTGATATGGCAGTCGGTGTGATCATCGGTGGCGCATTCGGTAAAATCGTGTCTTCTTTAGTAAGCGATGTAATTATGCCACCTATCGGTTGGCTCATCGGCGGCGTAGATTTCAAAGATTTAGCGATTGAAATCGCACCTGCAAAAGAAGGTGCTGAAGCGGTAATGTTGAAATACGGTGCATTCATTCAAAACGTATTCGACTTCTTAATCATTGCGATTGCTGTATTCGGTATGGTAAAAATCATCAATTCACTTAAGAAAGCCCCTGCACCAGAGCCAGAAAAAGCACCAGAGCCAACAGCTGAAGAGAAATTACTTGCTGAAATTCGTGACTTATTGAAAAAATAATTCTCTGATTTTTCAGAAACAAAAGGCTAATCTTTCGATTAGCCTTTTGTACTTTATAGCATTTATAAACTCATTTGCGGATAAAACGCCTCAGTTAATTTCACCGCTTGCTCAAGAGAAATAGTTTTCACGGTAGTGGTTAGGTTTCGAGCTTGGAGATCTTGGGTAAGGGCAACTACATTTTCACGGTTTGTAAAAAGTTGTGGATTTTTGACCGCTTGTAACACGCCGTCTTGCCATAAAAGTAGGGCGTCGGTCGGTTGTAGTTGAGCAAGCAAGGTGGAAAGTTCTTGCTTGTCGTATTGGGCTTTGGATAACGTATAAAGCATTTTATCTCCTCCTATTTGCCTAAAACGCCAGCACTTTTTCAGCTTGATGCAACACTTCAAACAACTTGCTTTTACTCACTTTTTGAGCCTCTTTTAGCACAAGCCCTGCATTATCTAGTCCACGTTCGACAAGGCTTTCTTTGCAGATAAAACATTCCGTCAAATCGTAAAGCTCAATCAGTTTGAAAGTAGCAATATGGTCTTTTTGGAGCAATAATTCGGACCGTTGATTGGCAATCAAATTGAATACGCCATCGTTCAAAAAGCAGATAGCAAGCTCTTCTTCATCACAAAACGCACTAGCGGCAAGCAAGGCATCCAATCCCTCACGGCTAGTGCTTGTACCAAACGGAGGTTGGGTAAATAAAATGGCTAATTTATATTTCATTTTAAAAGGTCAGTAATCTATCGGCTTTGAGCACTGCTTGGCTAAATTCGCCCAAGCCTGCCAAAATAAAAGGTTCGGCAAGGTTTTGTTCCACAATGCCGCGGCGTTGTGCAGCAGAGATGCACAAATGCAATGACAAGCGGTGTTTTTCTGCTAATTTTTTCCAATGTTCCACTAAATTCACTTCATCGCTAGCGGGATTAACCAACACATTCGCATTGCTTACGCCATTTTGGAAGAAAAAAATCTGGCTGATTTCGTGCCCCGCTTCCAGCAATTTTTCTGCAAATTGATAGGCTAAATACGCCGCTTGTGCACCATACACTTCGCCTTTTACTGCTAAAACATACTGCATTATTCGTCTCCTTTCTCTTCTGCACCTTGCTTGATTTGGCGGATGTAAAGGTAAACCGTGTGGCGAGAAATATCCAACCGCTCTGCGACTTGGTTGATTGCCTCTTTAATATCAAAAATCCCTTTCTCAAACAGCGACACCACGATTTGGCGATTTTTATTATTATTAGCAACCGTGCGATCACTCATTACCTCTTCAATAGTACGGTCGATGGTTTGAGCAACCAGATCTTCGACTGAGCTAGCGAAATTAACGGAAGTGTCGTTTTCTTCCACTGGAGGGAAAAAGGCATTTAGGAACTGCGAGGTCGGCACATCCAAGTTCATATTGATGCAAATAAACCCTATCACGTGCTGTTTGCGGTTGCGAATCGCGATAGTGACTGATTTCATCAATACGCCCCCGCCTTTGGCACGGGTAAAGTAGGGTTTCGAGACGCTGTCGGTTTGCATATTATGTAACGAGCGTAGAGCTTTGTCGGTTAATGGCGAGCCGATTTTGCGGTCAGTGTTGTGTCCGTTTACCACGTAAATGGCGGAATGTTCGAGAAATTCGAGCGAATGTAACACGATTTCGCAATGTTCGCCTAAAAGTGCGGCAATGCCGTCAATCACGGGGAAGTAAGAGGCGAGAATAGCGTGATCTTCGTCGGTGTAGGGGGTGAAAGTGCTCATTTGATTGTAGGGTGGGAGGTTATCCCACCGATTAACTGTTGATATGCAAATAAAAAATGGTGGGCTAAAAGCCCACCCTACACATTACCTAATTATTTAGCTGGTTTAAAATCTAACAATTCAATCTCAAATTTTAAGGTTGAATTCGCTGGGATTTTACCTGCCGAACGATCACCATAACCTAATGCAGGTGGAACGACGATTTCCATTTTTCCACCTTTTTTGAGCATTGGAATGGCTTCAACCCACGCCGGGATTAACTGATCTAATTGAAATTCTACAGGGGCATTTCGGTCGTATGAGCTGTCAAATACCGTGCCATCAGGTAATGTGCCTTTATAGTGCACTTTAACCATATCCGTTTTGCTTGGGTTTGCCCCTTCGCCTGCTTTTTCAATTTTATATAATAAGCCAGAATCCGTTTTTTTCACGCCTGCTGTTTTTGCATATTCTGCACGAAATTTATCGCCTTCTTCAATCGTTGCTTTTGATTTTTCCGCTTGAATTTTTTGCTCTTGTGAAGAGAGATAGCTATCTAATGCTTTCAATTGATTTTGTAAATCTTCATCGGTTAATTTACCTGTTTTTTTCAAGGTATCTTGCACGCCTGCTAAGATTTTATCTTGGTTATAAGTGAATACCTCTTTTTGAGATTCCACAATCCCTTCGATATTTTTGCCCATCAACACGCCCACTGCGTATGATGAATCATCCACGAATTTTTTATCCGCTTTTTGCTCTGCCATCACAGAACCTGCAACCAATGTTGCCATTAATGTTGCAACTAAAGTAAATTTTTTGTTTAACATTCTATATTCCTCATAAAAGATTGGTAAGATATAGCTCAATAGAGTAAAGTGTATTTCTTTTTTAGACAACCTTTTTTATTAAAAATGCCCTCAGATCTTGAATTATTTAACAGAATTGAAGAACTTGAAACCAAAGTTGCCTTTCAAGAAGCAACGATCGAAGAATTAAATCAAGCTTTGATCGATCAACAATTCGCCCTCGATAAACTCCAGACCCAAGTTCGCCATTTGGCGGAAAAATTCAAAGGCATCTCGGCAAGTAACGTAGCTTCGCGCGAAGAAGAAACGCCACCGCCGCATTATTAATCTACAATTATGTTGTATTTACAAAAACTCCTGCTTATTCGCCGATTTTTCTCCACATTGGCATTCTTTTCAATGCAAACGGTCTTTTTTATCTACCTTCAGAAAAAAGGACTGAGTAACAGAGAAATCGCCTTTTCGCTCTCACTACTGCTTTTCTGCAATCAAGCACTTGCCATTTTTGCGGGTATCTGGGGCGATCGCTTTGGGCTTGCCAAAATGATGTTGCTTGGTTGCTTTTTAGATGTGCTTGCTTACATCTTTTTCCTCTCGGCAGATCACTACTTTCTCTTGCTGCTCGCTACCACCTGTTTTGGTCTAGGGAGTTGCTTATTCGGCACGAATGCCAAAGCTTGTTTACTCGCAATTGCTGGCAATGAATATGCTGAAAAAACACGTCTGCAAGGCAAATATCTCAAAGTCACATCAATGTCTTCAATGGGTGCCCCACTTTTGGTGATTCCGTTTATTAAGTACGATCACATCAATGCTCTCATTTGGGCGTGCTTTGCGATTGAAGCGATTTTATTTGTGCTCATGATTAAGCCGTTTTCACAAATACAAGCGGTGCAAAAATTGGTCAAATTTCACTTTTCGCAAATCCGTGACATTATGACCAAAGATTTTCTCTTTGTGCATTTGATGCTCTTTATCCCGCTTTCGATAGCAACCTCGTTTTTCGTGATTTTCCCGTTTTTATTCGACAATAAACTGGGTATGCCCGAACATTCACCGATTGCGTTATTTATGAATGGTTTGCTCACCGTGCTTCTACAAAGCACTTTTTCACGCAAAATTAACCTCACTCCAAAACAAACCGCTTGGATTGCCCCGATTTTAGCGGTCGGGATTGTCGTGCCGTGGTTTTTGACTTTACATTATTTGTCGATTTACACTGCTTATCTGTACTTAGTAATTTTCACTGTCATTGAGGTTTATGCTCTCACGGCAATGGCAAATCTGCTGGTAAAATTCGACAACGGTACGCATCGAGGCTTTATTTTTGGTGCATCCCGCTTATTGCTCTCCATCGCAACAGTGGGCGTGATGAACTTGATTCCGCATTTGTTTTTGGTGTAATAATGATAAACCTATTACTCATTTCTCTTGGTGCAGTTGCAGGGGCAATTGCCCGCTGGTTACTTGGGTTATGGCTTAACCCAATTTTCACCACTTTTGCTTTTGGTACGCTAATTGCGAATTGGGTGGGCTGTTTGTTGATTGGGATTGCAATGGGATTATCGCTGCACGATCAGCAGAAATTACTAATTATCACAGGATTCCTTGGCAGTTTCACCACTTTTTCCAGCTTTTCGGCGGAATTAAGCGAGAAGCTCTTAACAGGAAAATGGTTGGAGTTTGGTTTAACGTTAGGATTGCATCTGGTCGGTGGAATTTTATTGACTGTGATGGGCATTATTCTTACTAGAATGCGGGTAAGCGGTTGATTTTATAGAGTGATTTGTAAATCTGAGATAAAACAAAACCGCTTGAAAGCGGTTTTATTCATATAAATAACATTGGGCATGTATTACATACCCAAACATACTTAAAGTAATACGTTAGACAATACTAAGCCAAATACTAAGCAGAATACCATACTTAATAAGCCTGGAAGCATAAAGCTGTGGTTGAAGATGTATTTACCGATTTTGGTTGTACCTGTGGTATCAAAGTCAATTGATGCAATAATCGGACCATAGTTAGGCACGAAGAAGTATCCATTTACTGCTACAAATACCCCGATTAAAACAGGTGCAGGAATGCCTAATGCGATACCAAGTGGGAATAAGGTTGCTACTGTCGCGCCTTGGCTGTTTACCAACACAGAAAGTACGAATAATGCAAAAGCAAATGCCCAAGGTGCAGTTTGTACTAAACCTTCAACTAAGCCTTTTACTTCCGCCATGTGGGCTTGCATTAAGGTATCACCTAACCACGCGATACCGAAGATTGCAATGACCGCACGCATACCCGCGTGGAAAACAGAACCTTTAGTGATTTCTGTGCCGTCTGGTTTACAAGTGAAGATAATTAATGCACCAATTGAAAGCATAATGATTTCGATAGTGTGTGCCATTCCCATTGGTTTGCCATCAAAAACCGGGCGGAGTGAAGGCATAGCCCCCATTAGCACGACAAGCAATGCACCGAATAAGAAGAGTGAAACTGACACTTTTGCCGTTTTGCTCACTTCAATTTCCGTAGAACTTGCGGTTGAGTTAAAGGTATCTGCATATTTTGGATCTTTCAAACGGCGTTGATATTCTGGATCATCTTTGAGCTCTTTACCCATTTTGTTCACAAATACGCATGCCAATAAAATACCTGCAAGAGTAGATGGAATGGTCACCATCAACACATCACCTAAGTGAATACCTTGTGGCTCAAGGAATGCAACAACCGCAACAACGGCTGCTGCAATTGGGCTTGCAACAATGGCAAATTGAGAAGCAATTACCGCCATTGAAAGAGGACGTTCTGGACGAATGCCACTATGACGACTTACTTCAGCAATCACAGGAAGAACCGAATATGCAACATGTCCTGTTCCAGCCAATACAGTAAATGTCCACGTAACCAGCGGTGCAATAAACGTAATATGTTTCGGATTACGTCGTAAAATGTTGGTTGCGATTTTGATCATATAATCTAAACCGCCTGCAGCTTGCATTGCAGCCGCAGCAGAAACTACCGCCATAATCATAAACATTACATCAATCGGCAAACCAGCTGGTTTTAAGCCAAAACCGAAAGAAAGAATGGCTAAACCTAAACCACCAAACACACCCAAACCAATCCCGCCTACGCGTGCACCGACTAAGATACAGAGCAACACAATGGCGAATTGCACAAGAAACATTGTAGACATTTGAACAACTCCGTTGTAATTTAGAAAGAAATCCCCATAATTTGAGGTTACGACTGATTAAAAATCACCGCTAACTATATCATAAACAAATCTAATCTCTACTATTAGATTTAATTAAAATCCAAAAATAGGAAAAAATATGCAGTTTTCAAAAATGCACGGTTTGGGTAACGACTTTATGGTGATCGATAGCGTCACGCAAAACGTGTTTCTGACCCCCGACATCATCCGACAACTTTCCGACCGTCATCGTGGCATTGGCTTCGACCAACTTCTATTAGTCGAACCCCCTTATGACCCAGAGTTAGACTTTCACTACCGCATTTTTAATGCCGATGGAAGCGAAGTGTCGCAATGCGGCAACGGTGCACGCTGTTTTGCCCGTTTCGTAACATTAAAAGGCTTAACTAACAAGCCTAATATTCACGTCAGTACTGCTAAAGGAAAAATGGTCTTAAGCCTCAAAGATGATGGCAAAGTGCGTGTAAATATGGGTGAACCGATTTGGGAACCCGCACAAGTGCCGTTTACTGCCAATAAATTCGAGAAAAACTACATTCTCCGTACCGACCTACAAACCGTGCTCTGTGGCGTTGTGTCTATGGGCAACCCACACTGTGTATTACAAGTTGAAAACATCGACACTGCCCCAGTGTTACAACTCGGTCCATTGCTTGAAAACCACGACCGCTTCCCAGAACGAGCTAACATTGGCTTTATGCAAGTGCTCAATCGCAATCATATCAAACTCCGTGTTTTCGAACGTGGTGCGGGCGAAACGCAAGCCTGTGGCAGCGGTGCGTGCGGTGCAGTTGCCGTCGGCATTATGCAAGGCGTATTAAACAGCAAAGTACAGGTAGATTTACCTGGTGGCTCACTTTGGATTGAATGGGACGGTATTGGTCACCCACTTTATATGACGGGCGATGCAACACATATTTATGATGGGTTTATCAAACTCTAATTAAGGAAATTCTATGTTTAAAAAATCGTTTATTTTCATATTACCATTCATAGTAACCGCTTGCTCTTCCAACAATCAACCAGAAGAGGCATTTCCAGGTCAATTTGCGGATGCAGATTATGTCCTTTCTGATCAAGATGCACAAAAATGGGTGGCAGAAAGCGAACAGGCTCGTCAATGTATTTATCCAAATTTGACCCGTATTCAACAAAATCATTTTTCAAAAGAAGATAGCTATATCCATGCTCAATATGTTTTCTTCTACCCGCTTGAAAAAGTCATTGGCGAAGAATATGTCAAAATTCTACAATCCGATGAAAAATCCATGGGCTATGCACAATATCAATTCAAAAAATTTAAAGATAAGCCCACCGAGCTCCAACCTTTAACAGCCCAGCAATGTGAAACACTGCGAGCACAAGCACGCGATGATTTAGCGGTCGTTAAGGGGCAATACAAAAGCGGAATGGTGGAAGAAACAAAAACCGCAAGCGACGACAAGAAAAACAGCGATGGCGTTGCCACCAACCAAAATAAATTCTTCTTTGATATTATCAAATGGGGATCGGCGTTATTGCTCTAATCAGCGAATAGCGAATATCACAAGCGGTGAAATTTGTAAAAGAAATTGCAAATTTCACCGCTTGTTTTTTATTTCATCAAATGTGCGATCAACATATAAGTCGCAATTACCAGCAAAATAATGCCGAGCAGTTTTTTTACTAAAGCGGGCGAGAGCTTGCCACGGATTTTCATTGAGAAGAAGCTGGTAATGAATGCACAGAACACCACAATCAGCACTACAGAAAAGTTGATGTAGCCCACTTGCCAGCCGAAATTAAATGGCGGGGTTTTGGTAAGATAGCCATACAAACTGCCGAGTCCGCCAATCACCATCATATAGTTGGTGTATGGGGCAATTTGATGCGGTTTTACGCTTTTGAGCTGCCCGATAAGCGGTGCCATAATCGAACCGCCGCCAATGCCCGTCATTCCTGCAATAAATCCGCCGAACGTGCAAAGCCCGATGCCTTTTGCGGTTTCATTTGCATTTTGACTGCCGTTTTCGACCGCTTGTTTGCTCATTAAGGTGCGAATTGCAAGGGCGGAAAGCGTAATGACAAAAACGCTGATAATCACAATGTCAGGCACGTAAAAACTCACTTCAAAACCGAGCTGTACGCCAATCATCATTCCTACCGACCAAATCAACATCGCTTTGTAGTTTATTTCTACTTTTTGACGATAGAAATAGACGAGGTTAATCATCGAAGAGCCCATTACGATGGTCAGTGAGGTAGCTGCGACCATTTGCAATGGAAATTCGGGAAAGAGGGTATAGAGAATAGGTACCATCAATACGCCACCGCCAATGCCGAAAATGGCAGACATAATGTTGGTGATAATGCCACAACCTATCAGAATTAAAATTAAGGTGATGCTCATCATCTGATCCTTTTGCCTTTGTAATTTGTCACTGATTATAATGAGAACAAAAAAGGAAAATATGATCACGCTCATAAACCATCCAATAAAATACATAAAAATGAAGTTTTGTTTCGAATTTGTGATCGGACCCACACAGCCAATATGACAAGCATCATAAACTAATCGAAAACATTGCAGTAATCTAACCACAATTTTAGATGTTTCCTAAAGGAGGAGCGTATGTGGCTAACGATTTCTAGTTTTATCATCGTCACTGCATTAGTTGCGTATATTTCATGGCTCAAAACTAAAGGGGATGACCTTTCTACTTCAAAAGGCTATTTCCTTGCAGGACGAGGCTTAGGCGGCTTGGTAATTGGTTGCTCAATGGTATTAACCTCGCTTTCCACCGAACAGCTTATCGGTGTGAATGCGGTTTCTTATAAAGGTAATTTCTCGGTAATTGCGTGGACAGTGCCAACCGTGATTCCACTCTGCTTCTTGGCACTTTATATGTTGCCACGCTATTTGCGTAACGGTTACACCACCGTGCCAGAATTTTTTGAAAGCCGTTTTGACCGTCAAACCCGTTTGATTATGTCCACGTTGTTCTTAATTTTCTATCTTTTAATCGTAATTCCAACCGCACTTTACACAGGGGCGATTGCATTTAACAAAATCTTCAACCTTGAAACAGCGTTTGGCTTAAGCTATGGTGCAGCGATTACTTACACGGTGATTGCCATCGGTGTAGTCGGTGCGATTTATGCCATTTTCGGTGGTTTGAAAGCGGTAGCGGTGTCAGACACCATCAATGCAGTGATTTTGGTTATTGGTGCATTGCTCGTGCCATTCTTTGCATTGATGTATTTGGGCGATGGCAGCCTCTCTGAAGGCTTGCATACCATTACCACCACGCACATCGATAAATGGAATGCGATAGGTAGCGAAACGGATGCAACGCCGTGGCCAACCATCTTCACAGGGATTATGGTAGTTCACTTCTTCTATTGGACAACAAACCAAGCGATCGTACAACGTTGTTTAGGGGCAAAAGATTTAAAATCAGGTCAAAAAGGGATTTTGATTGCGGCATTATTCTTGCTCACCTTGCCTGTGATCTTAAACTTACCAGGTTTACTTAGCTTCCACATTTTGGGCGATGGCGTAAATCCAATTGATGCTTCTTACCCATTACTCGTGAACAAAGTGTTACCAACTTGGTTACAAGGCTTCTTCATTGCTGCATTGTTCGGCGCGATTTTAAGTACCTTCAACTCATTCTTAAACTCTGCTGCAACCATTTACTGTAAAGACTTATTGCCTTCTATCAGCAAAAAAGTGCGGTCAGAAGAAGAGTTAATTGCTTACGCGAAAAAGGTCTCCACCATTATGGCGATTGTTACCATGATTTTCGCACCGCTCTTGATGTTCGGAACAGATGGTATCTTCTTAATCACTAAACGTTTCGCAGGCTTTGTGAACATTCCAATCGTGGCATTATTTGCGGTCGGCTTATTCAACAAAACCGTCTCTGGCTTAGCTGCACGTATCGCCTTGCTTGCTCACGTTATTTTATACTTCTGCATCGTTTGGGTGTTCCAAGTTAAACTTAACTTCGTGTATGTTATGGGTGGCTTATTCGTATTCGATGTAGTGTTAATGCTTGTGTTAGGTCTCTTCTTAAAACGTGAACCTTATGTTGAAAACACTGTAAACAAAGGCGATGTGGACTTAACCAACTGGAAATACATCAAAGTAACTTCCATCTCATTAATCCTTGGTTTATTCGCACTTTATGCCTTCTTATCGCCAATTGGCTTGGCATCAGAAGCGGGCAATCCAAGTATGGTGTTAGGCGTATATGCCGTGTTACAAGTGATTGTATGGTTTGTGTTTAAACCGAAAGCGGAATAATCGTAGGGTGTGTGGATTGTTTGCAATCCACGCACCATTTTTAACCGCTTTCGTGCGTGAATTTTTCAAATTCACACATCCTACAGAGTAATGGAGATATTATGAACATTCTTTACATTCTTTTAGACCAAATCCGCAAAGATATGCTTGGGGCTTATGGTCATCAAATTGTGAAAACACCAAACATTGACCGTCTTGCCAAAGACGGTATTCGCTTTAATAACGCCTTTACACCAGCATCGGTTTGCGGCCCTGCACGTACCTCGCTCTTTACAGGCTTGATGCCTTCCACACACGGCATTATTCGTAACGGTGAAAAAGGCGGTACAGGAGAAATTGCACAATCTGCGCCGAACATCGGAAAATTGGAAGGCTACAACACCTATGTGGTGGGAAAATGGCACGTTGGCACGAAATCTGTACCAGAAGATTATGGCATTCAAGGACATAATTTTGATGGCTACGGCTACCCAGGCAGCGGTGTGTATAAAAACCTTGTGTTTAATCAACCGCCAACACATTCCAACCGCTATAAAGAGTGGCTGGAAGAAAAAGGCTATGAAATCCCAGAAGTGAGTAATGCCTATTTTGGCGACAACCCACACTTACGCGTGCAAGAGCTTTGCGGCTTGCTTTCTGGTACCAAAGAGCAAACCATTCCATATTTCATCATTGATGAAGCGAAAAAATATATCGGGCAATCATTAGCAGAAGGCAAACCGTTCTTTGCGTGGATCAACTTCTGGGGTCCACACACACCGTGCATTGTACCTGAGCCTTACTACTCTATGTATAGCAAAGAAGATGTGGTGCTAGATGAAAGCTTTTTTAAACCGCTTGAAGGCAAGCCAAACCACTACCGCACCATTTCCAAAATGTGGGGGATGTGGGAGGCAAGCGAAGACCACTGGAAAGAGGTGATCACCAAATTCTGGGGCTACATTACCTTGATTGATGATGCGATTGGTAACCTTTTCGCTTTCCTTGAAGAAAAAGGCATTTACGACAGCAGCTTTATTGTTGCCACCGCTGACCACGGCGATGCGATGGGTGCTCATCGAATGATTGAAAAAGGCGAATTTATGTTCGACACCACCTACAACATTCCGATGATTATTAAAGACCCGAATTCTAATCGCAGCAATCAGCAAGATGATAACCTCGTCTATTTGCACGACTTGACCTCAACGGTGTATGATTTAGCCGAGCAACCTATTCCCACAGCCTTTGAAGGAGAGAGCATTTTGCCGATTGTGCGCGAAAATCAAGACAACCAACGCAAAGGCGTGTTAGCTCAACTTGCTGGGCATTTTGTCTATTTCGAGCAACGAATGTGGCACCGCAAAGATTATAAATTGGTGTTCAATGCCTCTGATGTGGGCGAGCTTTACGATGTGAAAAACGACCCTGCGGAAATGCACAATCTCTTCTACAAATCTGAATATCAAGCGATTAAAAAAGAGATGTTGGAGGAAATGCACGCGGAAATGGTGCGGTTAAAAGACCCATTGGAGAATTGGGTTTATCGTATTATTAATGAAATTTAACGCACGGAGTATTTATGGAAAAAGACCCGATTAAACCTACCGAACTCAACCACTGCCAACTTACGGCATTACGCTTACTCACCAAAGGCACAACTGTTTATGAACAAGGAGAAACCGCCCACGGTTTTTACTATGTTTCCTCAGGTTTAATCGGGCTTTTTCACACTCTTGAAAATGGCAAAGAGAGCCTTGTTCGCCTCTATTCCCACGGTGATTATTTTGGTTTTCGCACCCTGTTTGACGAACGAGATCCACACTATCACTGCAACGCCAAAGTGCTTATCGAAGCAGAGTTAATTCGTATCACGCCTGAAGTCAGTTCCACTTTCTTCCAACATAACCCACAAATGAATTTGTATTTACTGCAAATCCTTGCCGATGAACTACGCGAAGCGGAGCAACGCTTAGCAAAAAGTGCCTATCTCCGTACCCTTGATCGTATCATCGATAGCCTTGATTTTTTCACCCAACACTTCCCAGATTACAACTGGACCTATCGTGAAATCGCTGAATATGCGGGCTGTGAAACCGAAACCGCCATTCGCATAGTCAAAGCCTTGGAACAAAAAGGGGCATTTAAACGCCATAAAGCCAAATAGGAACGAAAATGACCGCACATTTCCACCTAATGGCAAAACCCAGCAGCTTCCACTGCAACATTCAATGTACATACTGCTTCTACTTGGAAAAAGAGGCGCAGTTTGGACATCACGCCCCATTTATGTCGAAAGAAACGCTCAAAAATTACGTTCAAAATTACATTGGTTCTCACGCAGGTAATCGGGTTGAATTCGCGTGGCAAGGGGGAGAGCCTACGCTTTTAGGCTTGGATTTCTACAAGCAAGCGGTCGAATTTCAGCAACAATTTGCCAATGGCAAGCAGATCACCAACGCTTTTCAAACCAACGGCATCGCCTTAAATCAGCAATGGGTGGAATTTTTTAAAGAGCATCATTTTCTGATTGGCTTATCCATCGACGGCTTAAGTGCTGTACATAACCGCTACCGCATTTCAGGCAACGGCAACCCAACCTTTGAAAAAGTGGTGAAAGCCTTAGAATTACTGAAAAAAAACGAAGTGGAATTTAACACTCTGACGGTGGTGAACGATCAAAATTGGCAGAAAGGGCGGGAAACTTACCAAGCTCTTAAACAGCTCGGCTCACGTTATATGCAGTTTATCCCGATTGTAGAACTCCACCCGAACACCGCAGAAGTCACCGATTTCTCCGTACCACCGCAAGGATTGGGACAATTTCTATTTGATGTATTTCAAGAGTGGCATTCGTACGATGTCGGCAAAATTTATGTTTCCACCTTTGATAATTTGCTCGGGCAGTGGCTAGGCTACCCGTCCACTACTTGCGTACATCAACCCACTTGTGGCCAATCGTTAGTCACAGAAGCCAACGGTGATGTGTATGCCTGCGACCACTTTGTTTACCCCGAATATAAAATCGGCAACCTCAACCAACAATCGTTGGCAGAGATTGTAGCTTCAACCAAGCAACAACAATTTGGCTTAGATAAAAGCCAAAAACTGACCACACTTTGCAAGCGGTGTGAATTTAAAAAACTTTGCAATGGAGGCTGCCCGAAACATCGGTTCATACCTGTGGAAAACGACCCGAATTTACACAATTACCTCTGCCCTTCGTACCGCTATTTTTTTGAAAAAACCATGCCGTATATGCAGGAGATGGCAAGAAAAATACGTTAAAAAAACAATATAATCATTTCACCGTTGTGGGGGCTAATATAATTAGCACCTACAAGAAATAATAAAAAGGATCTAAAAATGAACTTAGCTAATTCCCTTTCTCTTATTCAACAAAACGAAATCCCAGTGCTTGAACTCGATCATCCCGTCGGAAAAGCCAGAATCGCTCTCCAAGGTGCACAATTGTTAAGTTGGCAACCTTGCCATGCAGAACATGATATTTTTTGGCTTAGCCCTATTGAGCCATTCAAACGAGGTGTCGCTATTCGTGGGGGCGTACCGATTTGCTATCCTTGGTTTGGCACCGCGAAACAGCCAGCCCACGGCACAGCCCGCTTACAACTTTGGACACTTAGCGATTACGATATTCAGGATAAACAAGTCATATTAAATTTCTCACTATTTGATGAGCATCAGATAATCCAAGCTCACATTCAAATGACATTCAGCGAAAAACTCCGACTTGAATTTACCCATTATGGTCAAGATCCTGCTCAAATTGCACTACATAGCTATTTTAATTTAAGCCAAATTAAGAATGTAGAAGTGCAAAACTTGCCAATGACTGCGTTCGATAAACTCACTGATCAACAAGTTAAATTGCCTACTACTCGTCAAATTCAACAAGGTGTGGATTGTATTTATCCTTATATTGGGAAAAATTCAATCATTTCCGACCGCTTGTGGGAGCGGAATATTGAGATCGACCACCAAAACGCCGACAGCATTGTGCTTTGGAACCCATGGAACACTCCACCAAGTGCAATGCAACCGAACGATTACCAACATATGGTCTGTGTCGAAACCGCCCGCCTACATCAGTTGCTCAGTTTTAAACAGCAATTGGCAATGGAGATTTCCGTAGTGAAATAAAGACAAATCAAGAAATTATGGGGTATTATCAGAACAAATGAATGATGAGGCGATGTTGTTGATGTCTAGTCATTTTGAGCCTCATATAGAAGGGATTAGATTACATGCGTTAGTCATCATGTAATAAAAGCACAAGCGGTGTTTTTTGTAAAAACTTGCAAATACCACCGCTTGTTTGCATCACTATGCACTCTCCACACTAAACGCTATCACATCACGAATATGCTCCGCGTCAAGTGCAATCATCACTAAGCGATCGACCCCCAGTGCCACGCCAGAGCAATTGGGCATTCCTGCTTCAAGGGAGGCGAGGAAGCGGGTATCTAACGCTTGTGGTGGCAACCCCATTTTTTCGCGTTCGACATTATCCGCATTAAAACGGCGGATTTGTTCTTTGGCATCGTCTAGCTCGTGGAAACCATTGGCAAGCTCCAGACCTTTGTAATAGAACTCAAAACGTTCAGCTACGCGGTGATCTTCGCTACTCACTTGAGCCAGAGCCGCCTGAGTGGATGGGAAGTGATAGACTGCTGTTGGGCGTTCTTTGCCGATGTTTGCCTCTACCACCTCGCTAAAGAGGAACTGCAGCAACGTATCACGATTTTCGTCTTCTTGGCATTGTAAGCCGTATTTGCGGGCTTTTTCAATCAGTTGGGCTTTGGTGGCGGAAAGTGGATCTAAGCCAACATAAGTCTGGAACACGAATTGATAGCTGAAAGACTCGGCAGGTTCGCAGTCTAAAATTTCTTGCAATAAATCATCCACTTCATTGATTAAGCGGTACATATCGAAATAAGGGCGGTACCATTCCAACATCGTAAATTCAGGGTTGTGCCGTTTGCCCGCTTCTTCATTTCGGAATACTTTACAGAGCTGATAAATTGCTCCCGAACCTGCTGCAAGCAGGCGTTTCATATGATATTCGGGACTGGTCATTAAATAGAGCGGTTTGGCTTCGCGTTCAAAAGGCGAAAGGAATTGAGTTTGAAAAGTCGATAGATGAACATCGGTGACCGAAAATTTACTCAAAACAGGCGTTTCGACTTCTAACACGCCGCGATCTGCGAAGAACTGGCGAATATTTTTCATTATCTTCGCGCGTCTGAGCAAGTTTTCAATCGGAGCGGTTGGTTGCCATTTTACTTGGCTTAAATCGGTGGGGGTCATTGTTTTCTAAGTTGTTTTCTAAAATTGGCTTAGAGTAAACCAGTGAGCTTTGTATTTCAAGCGAGAAAATGCACCACTTGTAAAACAAAACCACCCGAAAGTGGTTTTAGAAAAATGAAATTATTTCGCTTTCTTCTGCTTTAACGCCTGCCAAATATAATAAATATTCGCACCCGCCACTAGGGTATTTAAAAACGCCACTGGGTAAGTTGGGAGCAATAAGCCGTAAATCACAAAACCGATTGCCCCGAAAGTGTTGATGGTGCGTAGTATTACCACATCTTTCATAAAAAACGAGCTGGCAACAAGAATAGACGCCACGTAGCCCAAAATTTCAATCATATTCATTTTCTGTCCTATTTGATTGGGTAAAAATTCAAAGTGGGCGTATTCTACACGCTCTTTTCTTATTTGTCGGTAAGTATTTGAAAAGCAAAGGTTTGCGTGAAAAAAATTTACAAAAAAGCCCTGCAAATTTTCCATTTGCAAGGCTCTTCGTGTTTTTAACCGCTTGTAATAATTATATTTGTGATAAGAATGCTATACTTTTCAGCTGCTCGCCAATTTTTTCAAACAACTGCTGAATCGTCTCCGCTCGGTGTCCTAGCACGCGCACCATCAAACCACTTTCATTCAGCAGCGAAATGCCAAGCAGAAGATCTTTCTCATCGGCAAATTGCTGCTGCAAGGCTTGTACCTGTTGTTTGATTTCCGCATTGCTTTTCGCCAAATTCAGATAAGTGAGCGCCCCTTGATGGGAATAATTTTCCATCTGGCTCAAAGCGGTAAGATTCATTTTAGAGGGTAGCCACTGGATACAATCACTGACAAGCGGTCGTTTTTTGCCATCGTTTTGCAAAGCATAAATTTTCAAATGGGAAGAAAACTGACGGAAGGCGAAACGTTCATCATTCAACACCCGCCCAATCGCCACGATTTCACCGTAAATCAACTCGCTTTGTTCGTCCATCTCAATCAGGGTTTTCTGCTTAAAGACGGAATCTTTATGTAACACCAACGGATGCGGCAAATAGAACAAACGGCTGTTTTCCGCAAGTGAAATATGAGTTGTCTGCATCGCACTCTCACCTTCATTCATCGCCTGCACCCGAGTAAATGCCTGCGTATTGAGCGAAAGAGCGGTCGATTTTGCCAATGAAATGTCAATCTCTAACACATCGCCCGCCAGCACGCCAGGGGAGGAGGACATCTGCATTGCATTTAAACCATTCTCCCAATGCGCCGAATAGTTCGGCAACGTCATCACCTTAAACGGCGGCGTGGCGAAGTACTCAGCAAGTTGGGTTTTGCCGTTGGAGGAAAGTTTGGTGGAAAGGGATAATTTACTGTTCATAGATTTTGTAGGGACTAATTACATTAGCCCCGATATTTCAACAATAATTGGACAAATGTAATTTGCCCCTACGATTAACGAACCAAAGATGCTGGCTCTTCCACATTCTTCAACAATGCATATTTTTCAATCCAACCAATCACGCCATCGAGGTTTTCTTTTTTCATCAGGTTAGTGAAAATAAACGGCTGACCGTTACGCATACGACGTGCATCTTGTTCCATGACACTTAAGTCAGCACCAACGAATGGCGCTAGGTCAGTTTTGTTAATCACTAACAAATCTGAACGAGTGATACCCGGCCCACCTTTACGAGGGATTTTTTCGCCTTGTGCCACGTCGATCACGAAAATCGTCACGTCTGCCAAATCTGGGCTGAAAGTCGCTGAAAGGTTATCGCCACCTGATTCAATGAACACGATTTCTACATCGGGGAAGCGAGCAACCATTTCATCGACCGCTTCTAAATTCATCGAAGCATCTTCACGAATTGCCGTATGTGGGCAACCGCCCGTTTCCACGCCCATAATGCGCTCTGGTGGAAGCAAACTGTTTTTTGTTAAAAATTCCGCATCTTCTTGGGTGTAGATGTCGTTAGTAATCACCGCTACACTGTATTTGCTGGCGATTTCGCGGGTGAGTTTTTCGATTAACGCCGTTTTGCCCGCGCCAACAGGGCCTGCCACGCCAATTTTAATATAGTTACGCATAATGTTCCTTTCGTTTTTGATGATCACAGAACAAGTTCATAAGCACTTCTGTGATAGTAAAATCTCAATAAAAAATAACCGCACTTACGACATATAAAGTCGCGTATAAAGTACTTCGTGTTGCATAGCCCGAATATCATTCGCCAGCGTTGCCGCACCAAGCCATTCTTCGTCGGGGTTAAGGCTTAATTCCACCGCTTGTACGAGCGAGCCACGCAAGTCAAACAAAATATCTTGCCCATCCATTTGGCTGAGAGGAATTAGCTTCACGCCGTTAGTGATTGCACCAACTGCTGCGTTGTAGTAGAACGCATAGAGCGTATCTGCTTTACTTAAACCCATCGCTTGTGCGACCATCGCAAACACGATAGGGAAGTAGCCCTGCACGCGTTTTTCTGCAATCGCTTGCTGGTAAGCTGTGAGCAACGTATGTGTTTCATAGCGAATAAAAATTTTCAGCAATCGCACACCGAGTTTGAAACTCCCTTCGCGGCTTTCACGTGCCACTTTAGTCGCGGAAAGTTGCCAATCCAACTCACACAAGCGGTCAAAATTGCCCTCGTTCATTGCATCGAAGGCAAGGGAAAGATACGCCCCATCATTATATATCCAGTTCTGTAATAACTGTGTTTGGACATATTCTTCAAGACTTGCTTTAGTCGAAACAATACCTTGCTGCACAAAGGTTTCTAAACCATTGGAATGGTTAAAACCACCAATAGGTAAAGTGGGATCGACTAAGTGAAGCAACGCACCTAAATCAGCAAGACTTCTATTTAATGTTGATGCCAATTGCCGTCTCCGTGATGATGATAGCCGTGATGATCATGCGAATGACTGTGCGAATGCCCGTGTCCTTGTGCCGAATTGGCACGCAAAGCTTGGCTTAAACGGCGATTTGCTTTTTGTGGTTCAAATCCCGCCGCTTGTAACCATTCAAACATAGGCTTATCGTAAGGTAATGTCACTTCATCACCATCTAAAAACAGCGGAGAATGTTTGTTGCCGATTTCATAACACGCCCGTGCCATTTCAGGCAAGGTTTTCGGCGATAGCACAATCACTTCGCTTGGCAAGATTTCGATCACAATCGCCAACTCATCACTGATAAACACCACATCATCGTGTTTCAAGCGTTGCCCCTCTTTGAGTAAGCGAAAAGCGACTTCACGCCCCGTATCAGTGGTTTTACGCAGAATATTGCGCTCACTCTCATACCACTGCAATGCCACGCGTTCAATGGTTTGATGGGTAATCTTGCCTTCATCTTGAAGGCTAGTTAAATCACCTAAAATGGTATCCATAATAGGCAGAATGGGGTTGAGGATTTTCATTTTTATATTACTTATTTTCTTCGCTAATTAAGACTGCCAAATCTCCCCTACCCCTCTTTGCTAAAGAGGGGATTTTCTTTATGAATTTGCTGTTATCTGACTCATTTATATTTGCCATATCAAAGTAGGACAATGATATAAAATCTCGCTCGTTCTCCCCCCTCTTTAGCAAAGAGGGGTAGGGGAGATTTGACAGAAGAAAAACAGAGAAATTAGGTTATTTAGCCCAATTTCGTGACGCCACAAAAATGGTTACAACGTTGGCTTTGTTTCTCTTAAAACCTCATATTTTTCATTCATCTCTGCTGCCCAAGCGGTTAAATTTGGAAATTCTTTTGCAAGATCTAATCCAATTTTTTCCGCTCTAAATAAGAACCAATCAATGACTGCGACTGCCGTTAGCGTACCGATGTTTAATTCCGTGCCAAACGGTTTTAAGTCTTGCTCAAGTCTTGCAAAACTTTGACGATTGCGTTCAGTTAGTTGTTGATGGCGAGCTGTCCACCATTCACTTTCAGGGCGAAGCATTTTTTCCGCCATCATCGGCACGGTGTTTTCCATAATGCCATCAGCTAAATTATGCAACGCTAACGCTGCCCAACGTGGCTTGCCACTTTCAGGAATGAGTTTAGGCTCTACCTTGCCTTTTTGGTCGAGATATTCGCAAATGAGCAAACTGCCATAAAGCCAGTTGCCACAATTACGTTCTAACGCTGGCACTCTACCCAGAGGATTCGCCTGATTATGCGGAGAGCTTGCATCAAATGATGAACCAATTTTAATCAGTTCTGTTTTGTCTAATAGTTGTTGATATTTCAACGTTACCAGCACTTTACGCACATACGGGCTGGTGGTGGAGTACCAAAGTTTCATTGTAAATTCTCCTTAAATTTTGACCGCTCTTTTCTGCTTAGAACATAAAATATCGTTGTCCTAATGGCACCGTATCCACAGGTTCGCAGGTAATTAGCTCGCCATCTACACGCACTTCATAGCGTTCTGGATCCACCGTAATTTCAGGTGTCGCGTTGTTGTGAACCAGATCTTTTTTCCCTACGCTGCGGCAACCTTTCACGGCAATGGTTTCTTTGTGTAAACCGAACTTCGCACGAATATCGGCTTTTTCAGCGGCTTGTGAAACAAAGAATACCGCTGTTTGTGCCGTTGCTAAACCTTGAGCACCGTACATTGGGCGGTAGAATACAGGTTGCGGCGTTGGAATTGAGGCATTTGGGTCGCCCATTTTCGCGTAACTAATAAAGCCTTTCTTAATCACCACTTCAGGTTTTACGCCAAAGAACATCGGTTTCCACAACACGATATCCGCAATTTTGCCCACTTCTAACGAACCAATATAATCCGAAATACCGTGTGCAATTGCTGGGTTGATAGTGTATTTCGCGATGTAGCGTTTAATGCGGAAGTTATCATTTCCTTCATTACCTAGCTCACCACGTTGCATTTTCATTTTATCTGCGGTTTGCCATGTACGAATAACGACTTCGCCAATACGTCCCATAGCTTGAGAGTCTGAACTCATAATTGAGAACACGCCCATATCATGCAAAATATCTTCTGCTGCAATGGTTTCAGGGCGGATACGGCTATCAGCAAATGCTACATCTTCCGGTACGCGTTTATCTAAGTGATGGCAAACCATCAACATATCCAAATGTTCATCAATGGTGTTTTTCGTAAATGGGCGAGTCGGGTTGGTTGAAGCAGGCAATACGTTTGGATACATCGCTGCTTTAATGATGTCAGGCGCATGACCGCCACCTGCACCCTCCGTGTGGAAAGTGTGAATCACACGTCCATCAATCGCTTTCATGGTATCTTCTAAAAAGCCACTTTCATTTAGCGTGTCGGTGTGAATTGCCACTTGCACATCCATTTCATCTGCCACTTTTAATGCCGAATCAATCACTGCTGGCGTTGCTCCCCAGTCTTCATGGATTTTTAAACCTAATGCGCCCGCTTCAATTTGTTCACGTAGCGGAGCTAACGTTGAACAGTTTCCTTTACCGAAAAATCCGACGTTTACAGGCAATGCTTCTGCTGCTTGGAACATACGTTCCATATACCATGCACCTGGTGTACAAGTGGTTGCATGAGTACCATCAGCCGGGCCAGTTCCGCCACCAATTAAGGTGGTTACGCCGCTTTCAATCGCATGTTGTGCTTGTTGAGGGCAAATAAAGTGAATGTGCGTATCGATACCGCCTGCGGTTGCAATTAAATGTGCACCATTATGCACTTCTGTGCTTGCCCCAATAATCATATTTGGCGTCACATTATCCATAGTATCTGGATTGCCTGCTTGTCCGATACCGACAATACGACCATCTCGAATACCAATATCGGCTTTAATAATGCCTAATTTCGCATCAATGATCATCACGTTGGTAATCACAAAATCCAATACATTTGGATTATCGCGAATTGCAGTGCCACTTTGTGCCATACCATCGCGAACGCTTTTACCGCCACCAAATTTACACTCATCACCTTTGGTTAATAAATCTTGTTCAATGGTTGCCCATAAATTGGTATCGCCTAAACGGACTTTATCGCCAACGGTTGGGCCATAAGTTGCTACATATTGCGCTCTTGAAATTGTTAATGCCATCTTGCCCTACCTTATAATTTGCCATCAATTTGATTATGGAAACCGTAAATGATTTGGTTACCACCAAAAGCCACTAACTCAACCGTTTTGGCTTCGCCCGGTTCGAAACGCACCGCATTGCCGGAAGGCACGTTTAAACGCATCCCTCGCGCCAAAGTGCGATCAAATTTAAGGGCGTTATTGGTTTCAAAGAAATGGTAATGGGAACCGACTTGAATTGGGCGGTCGCCTGAATTGGTTACTTCGATTTTTACGGTTTTTCTGCCGATATTAGCGAGAATATCGCCTTCGGCTAATTGGTATTCACCTGGGATCATTTTATTTAAATCCTTCTATTTTAAAATTTTTATTGAAAGCCCCCCTCTTTGTTAAAGAGGGGGAATTTTCTTTTATCTAATCGGATTGTGCACGGTAACAAGCTTCGTGCCATCTGGGAAAGTTGCTTCAATTTGTACTTCGTGCACCATTTCAGCAACGCCCTCCATCACATCTTCAACGGTAAGCAATGTTGCACCATATTGCATGACTTCTGCCACCGTCATACCATCGCGTGCGGCTTCTTGCAGGAGGCTGGCGATGTATGCGATGGATTCTGGATAGTTTAATTTTAGCCCGCGTGCTTTGCGTTTTGCTGCAAGTTCGCCCGCGAGGAAAAGCATCAGTTTTTCTTGTTCTCTGGAAGTTAAGTGCATATCGTTGTCCTTCTATTATGATTTGCAAAAGTTGTGAAAATTATACCGCTTGTACGGTATATCGTTAAGTTGTGACCGGCTAAGGATTAAGCCATTTCAACCATTTTTCTTTATTGACATCAACCTTTTCAACCTTCGATTTCAGCCATAAAATCAGCCAACTGGCGAGGATAAAACCGATGGTGTAAGGCACGATGCCAAGGGCGGAAAAGCCGAATTGGATTAATACCGCAAGCAAAGTGCCGACTAAAATATAAAAAAAGTGGCATAACCGTTCGCCTGCAAAGGCACAGGCAACCAAAATTGGTGAAAAGCCGTATAAGCCATTGGCAAGATTATTATGTCCGACCGCCAATAAATGATGGGCAAATGCTGTTCCTAATACTGCGGCTGCCATACCGTACATAGCCGCCATGGGGGAACTAATCGCGATTGCCACGAACAGCAAAACCCCCGTAATTACGCTTGAGCCGAAATTGACTTCCGCCCATGCGTACAGTGGACTTTGAATGGCATTAAAAGTATCAGTGTAATCGGATAACGCAGGCGTAGTTTGTTCCAAACCAAAGAGTTGAAATTTGGCAGTGAGAAAACAAAGTAACCAGCAAGTTAGCACGAATGGGAAGGTGAATGCCACTTTTCGGCGTTGTAAAAAGGCACGCATTATCAAGGTGGTGGTAACGGAAGCCAGAATACCCCACAACCATAACAGCGGGCTTTCTGCACTCTCTTCTCCGAAGGTGAACATCACGCACATAAAGGCGAGTGAGCTATTAAAGCCAAATAACCCTTGTTGAATTTGTCTGATCGGGTATTTTAATGCACGTGCGGTCAGCGTGCCAACCAACGAGCCGAGAAAACACGCCACGCCGAGCGTCCAATGGCTAAAAAACATTGCGACCGTAATCACTAGCCCCGTTAATCCGTTTTCCTGCAGAAAGATCTGCCCAATACCTGTGAATGTTTCTTTAATGAGTGTTTGCATAACGTCCTCGTTTTTGTTGTTTTAAGAATTCTTCACATACTTTTTTCTTTCCTTTCGTTTACGGAGGGAGGAAATGCTATCCCAAACAAATCACCTCGTCCGCTAACGCCTCACTAAACGCCAAATCGTGGCTAGCAATCAGCATTGGTAATTCCAAGCCTTGCAATAAAGCGATCAATTTTGCTTTATTTTTTGCATCAAGTCCGTTGGTGGGTTCATCAAGCAGCAACATCTTCGGCTGCATTGCCAATACGCCTGCGAGTGCAGTGAAGTTTTTCTCGCCGCCCGAAAGCAAGTTTACAGGGCGATCTTTTAAGTAAGTAATGCCCAATTTTTCCAACTGTTCAAGTGCGATCTGATAGGATTCCGCCTTGCTTTTGCCTTGATTTAAACAACCGAATGCCACGTCGTCTAACACGGTTGGACCGAATAACTGATCGTCCGCTTGCTGGAAACAAATCCCCACCGTATTTCCTCGCAACAGCATAAAATCCGCTTCTTGGCGGCAGCTTTTACCAAACCAGTTGATCTCGCCCGAATGCAGTGGCACAAAGCCAAGCAAGGCGAGTAATAGCGTTGATTTGCCCTTGCCAATTTCACCTTGCAAAACGAATTTTTGCTGGTCGGTAATTGCAAAAGTTAAGTCAGAAATCACCGCTTGTTGGTTGCGGTGAAGGGTTAAGTGATTGACGTTGAGTACCATTTTTTTATTAAAGTTTAAATCCCCTTGCTTTCATCGCCATTTCCGCTTTTTCAGCTTTGAGCATTGAGTGAATCAGCAATAGAGCAACCCGTTGGGCATAGACTTTCATCGTAAACAGATTAAATTTTGGATGAAACCCGCGGGCTTTCATTGCCATATCCATTTTTTGATTGAGTTCCGCCAGCAGAGAAATATAACGCACACTTAAAATAAACAGATGAATGAGCTTTGTCGGCAGCGGTAATTTGGCGATGGCTTGCACTAAAATGGTGTCAGTAACGTGGTGCAAAAACAGCCAAACCGACAAGACAATCAGATTCATTCGAAGTGTAATCAAAATCGCGAGATTTATCCCATTTTCATTCCAGTTCAGCCCATTTTCGCCTATTTTCCAGCTTAAGGTTACCCACAGCAGCACAGAAAACAAGTTGAACTTCAGCCAGCGTTTCAGCAAATGTGTCGGCTGATGGCTATGCAAAAAGCTGACCGCAAACAGCACACAAGCGGTTAAAATTGCCAGTAGTTTTACCGAAGTCAGGCTGCTAACAATGATGCCGAACAAGCAGGCGTAAACCAAGCGGTAATGAGGCTCTAACCATTTATTCACAACGCAATGCCTCGGGCATCATTTTAGCGAGCGTCAATAGCACACCCACGCTAATTAAACTATCGACCACAAACACGGGCAAGTGCGAGACGATAAGTAGCCCAATGAGATCCACATACTGCTTGCCTCCGTCCATCGCCAGCACCAGAGAGGCAATCAGTGCTGAACCACCAACACCCAGCACACCAGTCAAAATACCTGCGGAAATTAACCGCTTGCGGGTAAGTTCTCTCAGTAGCGGACGGCTCAAATAATGCACTACCAACGCAGGCAACGCCATAATGCAGAGGTTCACGCCTAACACAGAGAAACCACCGAAGGAGAAAAGCAAAGCTTGCAACACTAAAGCAATCAAAAAGGCTGGAAACACCGCCCAACCGAGGAAAATGCCTGCCACGCCATTTAAAATCAAATGCACGCTACCAATGCCTACGGGAATGTGAATGGTACTTGCCACGAAAAAAGCGGAGGCAAACAGCGCAGTGAGCGACAAGCGGTCAGATTTTAGCTGTTTTAAGCCTACCGCCATGCCAACTATTGCCACGGCAGCACCGACTAACAAGGTACTACTGTGCAACACGCCTTCAGATAAATGCATTATTGCCCCTTCCTTGTTTTAAGCAGAGCAATCGTCCCGAAAATACCGAGAATATAACCAATGCCGCCGAAAATATCTCGCCAGTAGATCTTATCTCGAAGCTGAGAGATCTCTTCTCGCAATAGTTGAATTTCTTGGCTAGAAACCACTTGAGCCTGCATTTTCGTTACTTGCATTTCCGCCCGATGCCCTTCCATTCCCTCAATAATCACATTGAATGTGCCCTCTTGATTAAACGGCAAATTGAAGCGTCCTTCACGGTCGGTTTTACCATAAACCACGGGGTTAGTTTCCCCCGGTTTCACCGCCTCCACATAAGTATCCACTGCAGGTGTCTGGTCGGAATAATATGCCTTACCCGAAATCTCCACGCCATCATATTGGGCAGTAATGTGCAACGCATGGGCAAAAGTGTTAGCAGAAAAAAAGAGAAAAATGACCGCTTGTAAGAGTTTGTTTATCATTGATTTTATAGAATTATGGTACATCAAAGGTCAGCATATATTCATAAGAACGGTCAGAATAATCAGGATTGCCTGCCACTTTTTCCTCAAATTCTGCCCACACTTTATTAAAGCCTTGAGTTGGAATAAATTGAGCTATTCCTTGTGCATTTGAAAGATTAAAGGGCTGATCTTCCCCTAATCCTACTTTAATGCCTTGAACAGGTTTACCTTGTTTTAAAACCAAAATATCGAGAGCTTTACCTGCCTCAGGTTTAGAAAGTGGAACGAGCTCGTAGTCCATATGATGATATTTCATCGCATCATCATCCCATTTCACAATTGATTTACTTAATTTAATCGGGTTAATCGAAAACTCCGCATTAGGTACTTCTCGCTTCGTTTTCTCAACATATTTGCCACTAGGTAATTTAGACCAAATTCCATTGTTAAATAAGGTGTAATAAATTTTAGCTCCTTTATCACCAACAACGGCCTCCCCTTTATCACCTTGTTTCGCATTAAATTCAAACATTGTATCCTGAACTTGCCCTTGTTCATCAATATATCTTACTCGTTTTAATTTTGCTTGAGGATAAAACTCGGTTTGTTCGTGCCCAAATTTGACAACATAACGTTGAATTCCGCCCATATTTGATTCGGGTTCTAACCAGACATTGTGAGCTGAAGCCACACCAGAGAAAAGTAAAGTTGTGATAAGCGTAGATGCCAATTTCATTGATAAAAATCCTTCTAGTGATAGAAATTAAAGGAAATTATTACTTAGTTTTTTTAACTTTTAAAATTAGATATTTTTATCGTTAAATATCTATTTTTTGGCCAACACAACCAAATGGCGTTCACCAACTAACTCTGGCACTTGAAGCTTAATTACATCTAGTTGTTTTACAGATTGGTTGATTTCAGCAACCTCTTCAGGCTGATACTGTCCTTTTAGGGCATAAAAACGACCGCTTGCGTTTGGCAGGTGGTAACACCAATTAACCATATCATTGAGGCTGGCAAATGCACGGCTTAATACACCATCAAATTGTTTCTCTTGATACTCTTCGACACGACTTAGCACAGGAGTTACGTTAGTCAATTTCAACTCTCGCACCGCATTTTTGATAAAAGTAATGCGTTTACCTAGGCTATCCAACAGTGTAAATTGTTTATCAGGATTGATGATTGCCAGCGGAATCCCTGGCAAGCCAGGCCCTGTACCAACATCAATAAATTGATTACCTTCAAGATGCTGGCTAACCACAAGGCTGTCCATAATATGCTTGACTAACATCTCTTCAGGATCACGCACAGAGGTAAGGTTATACGCTTTATTCCATTTGTCCAAAAGTCTAACAAAATCAATTAGTTGCTGTTTTTGTTGTTTGCTAATTTCAATCTTCGCTTGGCTAAGCAAGCGGTCTAGTTTTTGGTTCATTTTGCTATTTCCTACGTTTTATCTCTATTTTACGGTGAAAAATAATACCGAACAATTTTATTTATATTACACAAAATGCCTTTTATTTGGGCACCCTAACGTTTAGGATGTTATCTATGCTGGCTATATTTCATTTTTTAATATAGGAACTTTATTTCATTAACATGTTCTAATTATATGCCCATAAATTATGGGTAATTAATAAAGAGGATTTTATAATGAAATTTGTTAAATTTTTACCAGCACTTGCTACCGTTATTATCGCATTACCTACCTATGCAAAAGCAGCTCCAACAGTAACAGATAAAACGGTTATTTATTCTTGCAATAAGAAAACTGTCACTGCTGTATATCAATTCGAAAACCAAGAACCAACTGGTGCAATGGTTAGTATTGGTAACAAAATTATCGCAAAAGATTTCACTCGTGATAAGTCACAATCAGATTTTACGAGCTTTACTTCAGGTAAGTACGTGTGGAATGTTGATAGCGGTTTAACTTTAGACACGTTTGATTCTGTTTTCCCAGTTAATCTAGTTCAGAAAGGTAAAAATAGCGACCAAATCATCATAAAAAACTGCGATATCAATGCTAAAGCAACCAAAAAAGCGAATCTATAATTTTAATTAGGTTAGCCTTTATCTTAGCCCTACTTATTCGTAGGGCTTTTTATTGCAAGGTTTAGACTTTATCTAAACCTTACTTCTCACTTACAGTTCACCGCGTTTAAGCATTCCTTGTTTTTTCAAGTTCACTAGCAAGATTGAAATGGCAGCAGGGGTAATGCCTGAAATACGACTTGCTTGACCAATCGTCACAGGGCGATGTTGCATCAATTTCGCTCTCACCTCGTTCGATAAACTTTCTACTTTGTCGTAGTCAAATTCCGCTGGGATCGCCGTATTTTCGTGGCGTTTATGGCGCTCAACCTCTTGATATTGATGTTCAATATAGCCTTGATATTTGATCGAAATTTCAACTTGTTCTGCGGCCTCTTTATCTTCAATTGCAGGTGCAAATGGGGCAATTTGGGTCAAACGCTCGTAGCTCATTTCTGGACGACGAATTAAATCTTCACCGCTTGCTTCACGCGTTAATGGACTGTTAAGCATTGCATTTAGCTCATCTAAATTCGCCATTTGCACGTGTGCCCATGTCTGTTTGAGACGGCTACGCTCTTTCTCAATATTTTCCATTTTTTCATTGAAACGGGCCCAACGAGCTTCATCAATTAAGCCTAAATCGTGAGCAATTGGGGTTAAACGCATATCGGCATTATCTTCACGCAATAATAAACGATATTCAGCACGAGAGGTAAACACACGGTATGGTTCTTTGGTGCCAAGCGTGCAGAGATCATCCACCAATACGCCCGTATAAGCGAGATCGCGAGTTGGGTACCAAGCTTCTTTACCTTGTACTTGAAGTGCAGCGTTAATACCAGCTAATAAACCTTGTGCTGCCGCTTCTTCATAACCTGTGGTGCCGTTGATTTGCCCTGCAAAGAATAAGCCTTCCACGGCTTTGGTTTCAAGAGTTGGTTTAAGATCGCGAGGGTCAAAATAATCGTATTCAATCGCATAACCTGGTTTAATGATCCGCACATTCTCTAAGCCTTTCATTGAGTGCACGATCCCCATTTGTACATCGAATGGTAAGCTAGTTGAGATCCCATTAGGGTAAACTTCAATCGTACTTAAACCTTCAGGTTCAAGGTAGATTTGGTGACTATTACGATCGCTAAAGCGCATCACTTTATCTTCAATAGATGGACAATAGCGAGGGCCTACGCCTTCAATGATGCCTGTATACATCGGGCTACGATCAAGGCTATTTCGGATTAAATCGTGCGTCTGTTCGTTGGTATGGGTGATATAACAAGGAATTTGGCGAGGGTGTAAATCAACGCTTCCCATAAACGACATGACAGGTAATTGTGCATCTCCATGTTGTTTAGCCAAGACATCAAAATTGATGGTGCGAGCATCTAAACGCGGTGGAGTTCCGGTTTTTAATCGATCAACACGCAAGTTTAGATCGCGTAAACGCTGTGCTAAGGTAGTTGCCGCAGGATCGCCTGCTCGACCGCCTTCGTAGTTATCCAAACCAATGTGGATCTTACCCGCTAAAAAAGTGCCTGCGGTTAAAATGACGCTACGTGCTTTGAAGGTTAAACCCATTTTGGTTACTGCACCGCAAGCACGGTTATTTTCGATTAAAATATCAACGACTTCTTGTTGGAAAATATCTAAATTTGGCTGATTTTCAAGTGTGGTTCGGATGGCTTGGCGGTAAAGTACACGGTCTGCTTGTGCACGGGTTGCACGCACCGCTGGACCTTTTGAGCTATTTAAGGTACGGAATTGGATCCCGGCTTTATCGGTTGCCAATGCCATAATCCCGCCCATGGCATCGATCTCCTTGACCAAATGCCCTTTACCTATTCCACCAATCGCAGGGTTACATGACATCTGCCCTAAGGTATCTACATTATGCGTTAAAAGTAAGGTTTTTAGTCCCATCCGAGCGGGAGCAAGGGCAGCTTCGGTACCCGCATGACCGCCACCAACCACGATCACATCATAAATTTCATTGTAAATCATATCTAACCTATTTTTATTTTATCTGTATTAAGAATGATCATTCTACCTTAAAATCAAATGATCAGGAAAAGCATTTTTAGGAGATCAACCGATCAATTAGCTGTTCTTACGATCGCTAATATTATAAAAGATCTTTATATAGAGAGATCTTTACTATTATAATTATTAGCAAAGCTCATTTTGGCGGATAAACCTATTTTTTTACGTTAGATCAATAAGTTAAAGATGATCAAAACCCTTTAGGATCCTCTTTTTAAGAAAATAATATGTTGTGGATAATTACCATAGTTACCCACAAGTGAATTTTCATTAAAAGTTACTCAAACAAATATCTCATCTTATTTCGGATTTAATCACAAAGTTATCCACAATGGGGTTGTCACGCTTTTAATGTTTATTTGCTGATTTTTTATTTTATTACGCATCATCATATTTAGATAACGGGTTAATTTATGATAAATCCAACTTCTCTTTGCCCTTGCCAATCAGGCAAACCTTATCTTGATTGCTGCCAGCCTTTTCATCTGCATCAAGCTATTCCTGATTCCGCTGAAAAGCTGATGCGTTCTCGCTATGTGGCTTATACATTGGTGAATATTCCTTATATTGTGGAAACTACCGTACCTGCTCAACAGGCATTGTTAGATCAGCCAGCAATGCACCTATGGGGCGAGGAAACAGATTGGGTAGGCTTGGAAATCATTACACATCAACCATTTGTATCGAAAATACATAGTCTGGTTGAGTTTAAAGCCTTCTTTAATACTGAAAATGGCATTGATGCACATCACGAGCGTTCGCTGTTTGTGTTGATTGAAAGGCATTGGTATTTTGTGGATCCGACCGTGCCTTTGCCTAGCCAAAAACAGCCTTGCGTATGCGGCTCGGGCAAAAAATTTAAGCACTGTTGTGGGGCTTGGCTATAACTTATTCCTTTTAGTTATTTGCAAGAGGTCTAATTTGCCCGTACATTCGCACAAAAGTTATTTTGTTTAAACTAAGGATTTTATTATGTTAAAAAAATTATCTGTAATTGCATTAACCTCTTTAGCATTAGCCACTTCAGCTACTTCTTTTGCGAAAGACTCACTCTTAGAACGCATCAATAATAAAGGTGTAGTCACCGTCGGCACAGAAGGTACTTACGCCCCATTTACCTATCACGATGAAAGTGGCAAATTAACAGGCTACGATGTGGAAGTAACCCGTGCGGTCGCGGAAAAATTAGGCATAAAAGTTGAATTTAAAGAGACCAATTGGGATTCCATGTTGGCAGGCTTAAAAGCAGGTCGTTTTGATTTAGTGGCAAACCAAGTAGCATTGACCACCCCTGAACGCCAAGCAATTTTTGATAAATCAGAATCTTATAACTGGTCGGGAGCGGTATTAGTTGCCCCTAAAGATGAAACTCGCATCCATAAAGTTGAAGATGTAAAAGGCTTGCGAGCGGCACAATCTTTAACCTCAAACTATGGTGAACTTGCCCAAAAATATGGTGCGAAACTTGTTCCTGTAGATGGCTTAGCACAAAGTATCAAAGTGATTGAAACCAAACGTGCCGACTTCACCTTCAACGATTCACTCGCAGTATTAGATTACATCAAGAAAAATCCAAAATCAGATTTAAAAATCTTCTGGGAATCGGATGACAAAGTTGGAGCAGGCTTAGTGGTCGATAAAGGTAATGATGAAGCGTTAGCCAAAATCAGCAAGGCAATCATCGAACTTCGCAACGAAGGTAAATTAAAATCCTTAGGCGAACAATTCTTTGGGCGTGATGTTAGCGTGAAATAATTGTACTTAGCATAGAAAAACAAGCGGTCTGAATCTGCAAAACTTTTGCAAAATCAGACCGCTTGTGATTTGTTTTTTATCAACCCCCTTTCTTTCTTCTGTGGTTCTCGCTATGCTAATAGCTCGCTCTTTGCAGCGAACCTCACGCTAAAATATAGCAAGTTATGTTTATTTTAAGGGTCTTACAATGAAGAAAATGCTTCTTGCCTCTCTAGTGGCAACAGGTTTTGCCTACGCAAACCAACCTCACACGTTTACTAATCCAAATACTACACTTCATACTTACGAATTCACCAACACTTACGATCTTGTTGTGCCTAAAGGGGCGTCTGGACAAACTAATTTATGGGTGCCATTGCCGTTTGACAGCGATTATCAAAACGTAAAATCGATTGAGTTTGAAGGGAATTACGACAAAGCGTTTATTACTGAGAATAACCAATACGGTGCGAAAACACTTTATGCAAACTGGAATGACAAAGCCGAAAAACGCTTGTTAAAAGTGAAAATGGTGGTGCAAACCCAAGATCGTGAATATGGTAAAACAGGGGCGTTAAGCCAGTATCAAATGCCTGAAAAAATTGAATATAGTATCGATGTTCAGCCATATTTAAAAGCGACCGATCACATTAAAATTGACGGGATTGTGAAAAAAACAGCGGATAAAATTGTTGGGAACGAGACTAATCCACTCAAAAAAGCTGAGCTTATTCATCAATGGATCGTCAAAAATATGGAACGTGATAATAGTGTGCTAGGCTGTGGCGATGGTGATGTAGAGAAAATTCTGACTACGGGCGTATTAAAAGGAAAATGCACCGACATTAACTCAGTGTTTGTTGCACTTGCTCGGGCATCAGGCATCCCTGCTCGCGAAATTTTCGGAATTCGCTTAGGTGCTGCGCCGAAAATGTCTGCTTATTCCGCAACCGCATTCGGAAGTGCTAAAGATGGCGTAGCGAACGTAAATGGTGGGCAACATTGCAGAGCAGAATTTTATCTTGCAGGCTTTGGCTGGGTGCCAGTCGATTCGGCGGATGTGGCAAAAATGCGTTTAGCAGAGAAAAAATCGGTGGAGGATAAAGAGACACAAGCTGTTGCTAATTATCTATTTGGCAACTGGGAAGCAAACTGGGTTGGATTTAATCATGCACGTGATTTTGCCCTTTACCCAACGCCAGAACTCACTCCGCTTAACAACTTTGGCTATCCGTATGCAGAAGTGGGCGGCGAGCCGTTAAATTCATTCGATGCCAAAGAGTTTGGTTATGAATTTATCTCTAAAGAAATCAAATAATCGTTTTATTGCAACTTGTGTCACTGCGGTCGTCGCTGCAGTGACTTCAAGCCTTTGCTGCATTGCACCGCTGATTTATTTGCTGTTTGGCGTTTCCTCCACGTGGCTTATCGAATTAAATCAATTTGATTTTTTACGCATTCCGATGCTAATCCTTTCATTGGGAGCATTTGGTTATGGCTTCTGGCTCTTGGTTTTTTCTAAAAAAACCATCTGCACTCGCTATTTTTCGCATCGTACCTTAATAGTGCTTTATTGGCTGATGTTTGCCATCATCCTTTTCTTTTTATTTTATCCAACATTTTTACCTTGGGTTTTGGAACAGGTGGAATAAATGAAATCTCTATTTTTGGCTGTAAGCCTTGCATTTGCGACCATTTCTGCAAACCAATCAATGGCGACTGAAACCATGCAAACCCAATCGCAACGCGAAGTAATGTTAAGTGTGCCCGAAATGAACTGCCAACTTTGTATTTATTTGGTTAATCGAGAACTCCGATCTATTGATGGGGTGATTTCCACCAAAGCCAATATGAAAGAACGAAACGTTAAAGTCGTGGCAAAATCTGAAGTCAGTAACGAACAACTTATTCAAGCGATTGAAAAGTTGCATTACACTGCTAAAGTGATGTGATATGGAAAAGACAAGCGGTCTGAATCTACAAAACTTTTGTAAAATCAGACTGCTCATTTTTGTATATGTTTAAAAATCAGATAATTTTAAATATATTTTGTTGATATGTTTATCGGATAAACATATACTCGAAATATGTTTAAAAAATTGAGATTTTTAAAGATGAATAATTGGAATCCTAAACTTGCTTACAATCAACTTCCCGATCTCCCTCCTGTTGATGAGTTGGAAACCAAAGAGATTTTAAAGCAAGCCATTAACGCTAGAGCCGCATTAGCTGAACTCAAGCAGGCTGCGGAGCTTATTCCTAATCAATCGATGTTAATCAATACCTTACCGATTATGGAAGCTAGAGCCAGTAGTGAAATTGAGAATATTGTTACTACGACAGATAAACTTTTTCAATCATTGCAACTTGATAGTGAGGAACAAGACTCAGCAACGAAAGAAGCACTGCAATATCGTACAGCTCTGTTTTCTGGATTTAATAGCTTAAAAGAACGTCCGCTTTGCACACAAACAGCGGTACTGGTTTGTAGTGAGATTAAAAACCGAGCAATGGATGTCCGAAAAGTGACTGGAACAGCATTGCGTAATGGTTCAAATGGGGAGGTAATTTATACGCCACCTGAAGGTGAACAGCTTATTCGTGATAAATTAGCTAATTGGGAAAAATTTATCCATTACAATGAAGATTTAGATCCTCTGATTATTTTAGCTGTCGCCCATTATCAGTTTGAAGCAATTCATCCCTTTACTGATGGAAACGGACGTACTGGACGCGTATTAAATAGCTTATTGCTGATTGAAAAGGAACTGTTACATTTACCTATTTTATATTTGAGTCGTTACATTATTGAGCATAAAGCGGATTATTACCGTTTGTTACTAGAGGTAACCGCCAATCAGAACTGGCAAGATTGGGTTATTTATATCTTAAAAGGGATTGAAAATACCGCAAAATGGACGCTAAATAAAATCGAAGCGATTAAGGCGCTAGCTGTTGAAACTCGGCGATATATTCAGCAATCTTTGCCTCATCTTTATAGTTTGGAGTTGATTGAGTTATTATTTGAACAGCCTTACACCCGCATAGCAAACTTAGAGCAAGCTGGCATTGCTAAACGACAAACTGCCTCCAAATACTTAAAAGAGCTTTGTGATGTAGGAGTTTTGAGTGAGCAAATTGTTGGGAGAGATAAATTATTTATTCATCCTAAATTGATGGAGTTATTACGGGGCGAGAATAACGAATTTACGCCTTATCCATAATTAAGCTAAATAAACAAGCGGTCGAATTTGTAAAATAAATTGCAAATTCGACCGCTTGTTTATTGTGAGCTTACGATCATAAAAATTCGCACAGTGTACACTGTGTTCCTTAGATATTGACATATCTAAGGGAATAATCCTGAATAAAAAAAGTTTTATGAGGTCTTTTTATGGATTCGATAATATTCGTTTTCAAATTTATTTTTAGTGTGATTGGAGCTATTTTAGGCTTTATTTGGGATGTTATTGTTTGGTGTTTTGATGCTCTTGCTTGGCTTATTCGTAATATAGGTGATCTTTATCATTGGGTTATTCGTAGTATAAGCGATGTTTATCATTGGTTTATGGAACTTGATATGCTTTACCAAATTTTAATTGGTGTTGCTTTAGTCGTTTTATTCGGTTGTTGGGTTGTTTATAGTAGAAAACAGGCAGAAAAAAAAGCTCGCCTGAGAGCATTGCTAAAGGAAGAAGAGGAGCTTCAGGAAGCTATAGAACGAAAATGCCCTCAATGTGGAGAGCTTAATGCGATGTGGTATCTAGAAAGCAAATATGGTAAACCTTTTGAATCAACTAAAGAAGTTACAGAAAAAACTGCTTCTGGAAGAGAAAAAACTCGCTATATTAAATGCATGAGACAAATAGAAGAAATTATTTGGCAATGTGAGCATTGTGGATTTTCTAGAACTCATGAATCTCGTACTAATCTATTGGATTAATTTATTAATAAATAAAGAGCATTTTTATGCTCTTTTATCTTATGTAGGGAATATAATATGGATAATACTGTTACGGAAATGATTAACGCATTTGAAGAATTTGCGTCTTCTACTAAACAAAAAAATCATCGCTATCTTTCTTGGGAGCATTGTTATCAACAATTCCGTTTGGTTCGTTTAGAACGTGATAAAAAAGAACCTGATTTGGATTATTTAAGTTTGCAATTAGCTTTTTATTTAGCTAGTTGGGGAATGTATCGCGGTTCATCATTTTTACTACAACGGGATTACAAAGTGCATATTCCGATTGTAAAAGAAATTTTAAAGCCTGAATATGATTGCTTACAGGGGCTAGAATGTGACAATATGTTAGCGGATAAAATTGTACAAGAACGTTTGGTTGAAATTGATACGAAATTAGAGCAATTTTATAAAGCAATCCGTCAAAGTGTGGTGAATAAACCTATTAAAAATGCTATTTCAAAAATTTTAATTACTAAAGTTTTATTGGGAACGTTAGGTTGTACGCCTGCTTATGACCGTTTCTTTATTATCGGTGCAAGAAAAACCAAAGTTACCTCAGGTCTATTTTCGCTACATTCAATGAAAAGATTGTCTGCATTTTATGAAGAAAATAAGTCACAGTTTGAAGCTGTGAGGGAAAAATATCGCATTGGCGATCAACGTTATCCTCAAATGAAATTACTTGATATGGTATTGTGGCAAATTGGTGCAAAATCTCAAAATAGATAAGACAAATCCATTAAACGCAAGCGGTCTGAATCTGCAAAAGTTTTGCAAAATCCGGCCGCTTGTTTTTCTATATTGTAACAATTCGTTAATCTCCCCTTGCAACCCAGCCAATTTTCCTTACAATCGGGAAAAAATTTTTAAGGATTTTCCGTGTTAGAAACTTTATTACTTCAAATCCCATTTATGGATGAAGGCCGTGTGAAGCTGGTGATTGATGCGTTTTGGCCGATGGTTGAAGCGGCGGTGTTGGTCTCTATTCCGCTGGCGATTGCTTCTTTTATTATTGGGATGATTTTAGCGGTGGGTGTGGCGTTAATTCGTGTGACCCCTGTAAATGGGCTGTTGCATCGAATTGCGTTGGCGATCGTGAAGGTGTACATCTCGATTATTCGTGGTACGCCAATGTTGGTGCAAATCTCGGTGGTGTTTTACGGTTTGCCTGCGATTGGGGTATTTATTGATCCGATTCCCGCGGCGATTATCGGCTTCTCGCTCAATATAGGGGCGTATGCGTCGGAAACGGTGCGTGCGGCGATCTCTTCTGTGCCGAAAGGGCAGTGGGAGGCAGGTTATACGATAGGGATGACCTATATGCAAACCTTCCGCCGTATAATTGCTCCGCAAGCGGTGCGAGTGGCAGTTCCGCCGTTGAGTAATACTTTCATCGGCTTATTTAAAGATACTTCGCTTGCCTCTGTGGTGACGGTAACGGAGATGTTCCGTGTGGCTCAACAAATGGCGAATATGTCGTATGATTTCTTACCTGTTTATATTGAAGCGGGTGTGATTTATTGGTGTTTCTGCTGGGTGCTGTTCCTCATTCAAGCGAAATTAGAAACCCGTTTTAACCGTTTTGTTGCAAAATAAGGAAAAAATGATGATCGAGATTAAAAACATCCATAAAACATTTGGCAACAACACGATTTTGCGTGGTATTGACCTGAATATTCAAAAAGGGCAAGTGGTCGTGATTTTAGGGCCTTCAGGTTCGGGCAAGACGACGTTTTTGCGTTGTCTGAATGCACTAGAAATGCCTGAGCAAGGTACAATTAAATTCGAAAATGAGCAACCGCTAGCGGTTGATTTTGGGGATAATCCTACAAAAAAAGCCATTTTAGCATTACGACGTAAATCGGGTATGGTCTTCCAAAATTACAATCTTTTTCCGCATAAAACAGCGGTAGAAAATGTGATGGAAGGTCCTATGTTTGTGCAAGGAAAGTCAGTTGCACAAGCTAAACAAGAAGCAATGGCGTTGTTGGCGAAAGTGGGATTAGCGGATAAAGCCGAACTCTACCCTTACCAACTTTCGGGCGGACAACAGCAACGTGTCGGGATTGCCCGAGCGTTGGCAATTCAGCCTGAACTGATGCTGTTTGATGAGCCCACTTCGGCACTTGACCCTGAGCTTGTGCAAGATGTGTTGAACACAATGAAAGAGCTGGCAAATGAAGGCTGGACGATGGTAGTGGTTACGCACGAGATCAAATTCGCCTTAGATGTTGCCGATGTGGTTGTGGTAATGGATGGTGGGGAGATTGTGGAACAGGGTTCGCCGAAAGCGTTATTTGAAAATCCGCAACACGAACGCACTAAACGGTTCTTGCATCAAATTCGGGATCATTAATCTTTTAGATTAGTCTTTTGCGTTAGATCATAGAAATTTTAATCTGCGTTTGACCCACTAACTAATTAGTATTAAAGTTATATCCACTTTTTTAAAAAAAGGGATATGTTATGAAAAACGAAAAACCAATTGAATGCACAGGTTGCAACACTTTTGATGTCGGTTCTATTTTAGATAATAGTGAAGTGACGGCTCAAGTTGAGCGTGTTTATGGCTCTGAAGCGGAAGCTCAAGAAGCATTAGCACGTTTAAATGCAAAAGCAAAAGAGGTTGATGAAGGCTATCAAGTAGAAAGTCAAATCAATGCGGTAGAAGGTGGTTTCAAACTTGATGCAAACTTTACCTTTAGCTGTCAAGCCGAAGTGGTCATCTTCCAATTAGGTACACGTGCTATTTAATTTTTAGATAAAGCGAGAATTTATTTCTCGCTTTTTCATCTTTTATTTTTCTATTTCAAATAAGTTAATCTTTTACAAAAAATCAAAAAAAGTAATCATTTGTAATTCTTTTAAAACATAAAAAAATTAAAAAAGGAACTTTTTAACTAAATTTTAACAAAACGCAATTTTCTTCCCCTTTTTTAGTATGATTTTTGTTGAAACTCAACAATGGTAGCGTATAATTCGAGTGATTTTTCTGAATTAACAAACTGAATAAAAAGGAACGCCAATGTCGGCTGTTATCAACCGAGCCAAACAGCGTTATATCAAGGCGATAAAATGGGAAATGGCGATTATTTTTTTGAGTTTCCCTGCGGTGATTGCTGTGCAATCCGAGCTTAATTTTTCGTTTTTAGCGGGGGCAATTTCAAGTTTTTTACCGCATTGCGTGTTTGTTTACTGGATTTTCTTTAAATCAGCAAAAGTTCAACAAAAAATGACCGCTTTCTACTGGGGAGAGGGAATGAAATGGTTGATTGCGATGGTGTTAATCATCCTGAGTTTCACTTTGCTTCCTGCGTTAAAAGTGCTGTTTTTCTTTGCTGGTTATTTTGTTGCATTATTGTTAAATGTCGTGTTACCTGTAATGCTCGAACGGCATACAACCTAGTTTTTATATTTTTATCAAGGATAAATTATGGCTGGAAATACCGCTGAATATATTGGTCACCACCTTACGTTTGCAACCACAGGTGAGGGCTTTTGGAATGTGCATTTAGATACGTTATTTTTCTCTATCGTATCAGCACTGATTTTCTTATTTGTATTTCGCAAAGTGGCAAAAAGTGCAACGACTGGCGTGCCAAGTAAGCTGCAATGTTTTGTGGAAATGGTGGTCGAATGGGTGGATGGGTTAGTGAAAGATAACCTTCACGCATCACACCATATTCGTCATAAAGTGGCTGCATTAGCATTAACCATTTTTTGTTGGGTTTTTGTGATGAATGCTATCGACTTAGTTCCTGTTGATTTTCTTCCTCAATTCGCTGGATTGTTCGGTGTTCACTATTTACGTGCGGTACCAACGGCAGATATTAGTGCAACACTGGGGATGTCAATTTGTGTGTTTGCCTTAATTCTCTTCTATACAGTGAAATCAAAAGGTTTTAGTGGTTTAGTAAAAGAATATACGCTCCACCCTTTTAATCACTGGGCATTTATTCCTGTCAACTTCATTCTTGAAAGCGTAACATTATTAGCAAAACCGATTTCATTGGCGTTCCGCCTATTCGGTAATATGTATGCGGGTGAGTTAATCTTCATCTTAATTGCAGTAATGTATATGGCAGACAATTTTGCATTGCAAGCATTGGGTATTCCATTGCATTTAGTTTGGGCAATTTTCCATATTTTGGTCATTACGCTCCAAGCCTTTATCTTTATGATGCTAACGATTGTTTACTTGAGTATCGCTTATAACAAAGCGGATCATTAAACGAACCCATAAGCGGTGGAATTTTAGTGAAATTTTGCAAAAATTAGACCGCTTGTATTTTTCTTTTAACTTAAACAAAACCTTAGCCGAGAGGCTAATTCCTCAATCTTTTAATGGAGAACATTATGGAATCAGTAATCACAGCAACTATTATTGGTGCATCAATTTTATTAGCTTTCGCAGCACTTGGTACTGCAATTGGCTTTGCACTTTTAGGTGGCAAATTTTTAGAGTCTTCTGCTCGTCAACCTGAGTTAGCAAGCAGCTTACAAACTAAAATGTTTATCGTTGCTGGTCTTTTAGATGCTATCGCGATGATCGCTGTTGGTATTGCATTATTATTCATCTTCGCAAACCCATTCATCGGTTTATTAGGCTAATCCCTATAAATAATAGGCGTTACCTTCGGGTAATTTAACTAACTTTATAGGAGGCGTTGTGAACTTAAATGCAACACTAATTGGCCAACTTATTGCGTTCGTCCTTTTTGTGGCGTTCTGTATGAAATATGTATGGCCACCGCTTATTAAAGCGATTGAAGAGCGTCAAGCAAATATAGCTAACGCTTTAGCATCAGCGGAAAAAGCGAAACAAGAGCAAGCAGACTCAAAAGCTGAAGCGGATAAAGAAATCCTTAAAGCTAAAGAAGAAGCTCAAAAAATTATTGATTTAGCAACGAAAAGACGTAATGAAATTTTAGAATCTGTGCAAGCAGAGGCTGAGGTGGAACGTCAGCGTATTATTGAACAAGGTCGTGCGGAAGTTGAAAGCGAACGTAAACGTGTTCAAGAAGAGCTTCGTCAAAAAGTAGCAGCATTAGCTGTGGCTGGTGCAGAAAAAATTGTGGGTCGTTCTATTGATGAAGCGGCAAACAATGACATTATTGATAAGCTAGTTGCAGAACTATAATAAGGTGGGGCAGATGTCAGAATTCAGTACAGTAGCTCGCCCCTACGCTAAAGCAGCGTTTGATTTTGCTTTAGAACAAGGTCAGTTGGATAAATGGCAAGCGATGCTTACCTTTTCAGCCGCAGTAGCGGAAAATGAGCAGGTGGCAGATTATCTTTCATCTTCGCTTGCAAGCGGTCAAATTGCAGAGTTTTTTTGCAATGTCTGCGGTGACCAGCTAGATCAATATGGGCAAAATTTTATTCGTGTGATGGCTGAAAATAAACGCCTTGCAATCCTTCCAGCCGTACTCGCGCAATTTAGCGAACTTCGTGCAGAGCATGAAGCGGTAAAAGAAGTGTTAGTGGTTTCAGCTAGCGAATTAAGTCAAGCACAAGAAAAGAAAATCGCTCAAGCGATGGAAAAGCGCTTAGGTAAAAAAGTGCGTTTAAATGGCCAAATTGACCCGACTGTTATTGCAGGGGTAATCATTCAGTATGATGATGTCGTCATTGACGGTAGTAGCCGTGGGCAATTAAACCGCTTAAATCAAGCGTTGAGCTTGTAAGAGGAATAAAAAATGCAACTAAATTCAACTGAAATTAGTGAATTGATTAAAAAACGCATTGCCCAGTTTAATGTGGCAAGCGAAGCACAAAGCACAGGGACAATTGTTTCTGTAAGCGATGGTATTATTCGTGTTCACGGTCTTGCAGATGTAATGCAAGGTGAAATGATCGAATTACCGGGCAACCGTTATGCAATCGCATTAAACTTAGAACGTGATTCTGTTGGTGCGGTAGTGATGGGCCCTTATGCTGATTTAGCAGAAGGCATGACAGTAAAATGTACCGGTCGTATTTTAGAAGTACCAGTAGGTCGTGGTTTATTAGGCCGTGTGGTAAACACTTTAGGTCAGCCAATTGATGGTAAAGGTGAAGTGGAACACGATGGCTTCTCTCCAGTAGAAGTAATTGCACCAGGTGTTATTGACCGTCAATCAGTAGATCAACCTGTTCAAACTGGTTATAAAGCGGTTGACTCAATGGTACCAATTGGTCGTGGTCAACGTGAGTTAATCATCGGCGACCGTCAAACCGGTAAAACGGCATTAGCAATCGATGCGATCATTGCGCAAAAAGATTCTGGCGTAAAATGTATCTACGTTGCTATTGGTCAAAAAGCTTCAACTATTGCGAACGTAGTGCGTAAATTAGAAGAGCACGGTGCATTAGCAAATACTATCGTTGTAGTGGCATCAGCATCTGAATCTGCAGCATTACAATACCTTGCACCATACTCTGGCTGTGCAATGGGTGAGTACTTCCGTGACCGTGGTGAAGATGCGTTAATTGTTTATGATGATTTATCTAAACAAGCAGTCGCTTACCGTCAAATTTCATTATTATTACGTCGTCCACCAGGTCGTGAAGCATTCCCTGGGGATGTATTCTACCTACACTCTCGTTTACTAGAGCGCGCAGCACGCGTAAATGCAGATTATGTAGAACGTTTCACTAATGGTGCAGTAAAAGGTCAAACAGGTTCTTTAACGGCATTACCAATTATTGAAACTCAAGCGGGTGACGTTTCAGCATTCGTACCGACAAACGTAATTTCGATTACCGATGGTCAGATTTTCTTAGAATCTAACTTATTTAACTCAGGTATTCGTCCTGCGGTAAACCCTGGTATCTCTGTTTCTCGTGTAGGTTCTGCGGCACAAACCAAAGTAATTAAAAAATTATCAGGCGGTATCCGTACTGCATTAGCGCAATATCGTGAATTAGCAGCGTTTGCACAGTTTGCATCAGATTTAGATGATGCAACGCGTAAACAACTTTCTCACGGTCAAAAAGTAACAGAATTGTTGAAACAAAAACAATTTGCGCCAATGCCAGTAAGTGAACAAGCGCTTGTTTTATTTGCTGCTGAATTTGGCTACTTAGATGATGTAGATGTTGAGCGTATTGGCTCATTTGAATCTGCATTATTGGCTTACGCTAATAGCAACCATGCTGATTTTATGAAGGATTTAGCAAAATCTGGCGATTATAACGATTCAATTAAGGATCAATTAAAAGCTATCGTTGAGAACTTCAAAAAGAACGGTGCATGGTAATCACTAACTAGCGGAGAAAGATTATGGCAGGTGCGAAAGAGATAAGAACCAAAATTGCGAGTGTTCGTAATACGCAAAAAATTACGAAAGCAATGGAAATGGTTGCAACCTCTAAAATGCGTAAAACGCAAGAGCGTATGTCGGCTTCTCGCCCGTATTCGGAAACTATCCGTAAGGTGATCAGCCATATTGCAAAAGGCAGCATTGGTTATAAGCACCCGTTTTTAACTGAACGTGAGATTAAAAAAGTAGGTTACTTAATCGTATCTACAGACCGCGGCTTATGTGGCGGTCTTAATATCAATTTATTCAAAGCAACATTGAATGAATTTAAAACATGGAATGATAAAAACGTTAGTGCAGAGCTTGGCTTAGTAGGTTCAAAAGCGGTAAGTTTTTACCAAAATCTTGGTTTAAATGTGCGTTCTCAAGTTATTGGTTTAGGAGATAATCCTGAAATGGAACGTATTGTGGGGATGGTAAATGAAATGATTGATGCCTACCGCAATGAAGAAGTGGATGCAGTGTTTGTGGCGTATAACCGTTTTGAAAACACAATGTCACAAAAACCAGTTATCGCACAATTACTTCCGTTACCAAAATTAGCAGATGACGAATTAGAGACTAAAGGTTCATGGGATTATATTTATGAACCAAATCCACAAGTATTGTTGGATAGTTTATTAGTACGTTACTTGGAAACTCAGGTGTATCAAGCGATTGTAGATAACCTTGCTTCTGAACAAGCCGCTCGAATGGTAGCAATGAAAGCCGCAACAGATAACGCGGGTACTTTAATTGATGAATTACAATTAGTGTACAACAAAGCTCGCCAAGCAAGCATTACAAATGAATTAAATGAAATTGTCGCCGGTGCGGCAGCAATTTAGAGAAAAGAGGAACGGTAATGGCAACAGGAAAAATTGTACAGATCATCGGTGCGGTGATTGACGTTGAATTCCCACAAGATGCAGTACCAAAAGTATATGATGCGTTAAAAGTAGAATCAGGTTTAACGCTTGAAGTCCAACAGCAATTAGGTGGTGGACTTGTTCGTTGTATCGCACTCGGTACATCAGACGGTTTAAAACGTGGTTTAAAAGTTGAAAATACTCACAACCCAATTCAAGTACCAGTGGGTACTAAAACATTGGGGCGTATTATGAACGTGTTAGGTGAGCCAATCGATGAAAAGGGGCCTATCGGCGAAGAAGAACGTTGGGATATTCATCGTGCAGCGCCAAGCTACGAAGAACAATCAAACAGTACGGAACTACTTGAAACCGGTATCAAAGTTATCGACTTAATTTGTCCATTTGCAAAAGGTGGTAAAGTTGGTTTATTCGGCGGTGCGGGTGTAGGTAAAACCGTTAACATGATGGAATTAATCCGTAACATTGCGATCGAACACTCTGGTTACTCAGTGTTTGCAGGTGTTGGTGAGCGTACTCGTGAAGGTAACGATTTCTATCATGAAATGACAGACTCTAACGTATTAGATAAAGTATCGTTAGTGTATGGTCAGATGAATGAACCACCAGGTAACCGTTTACGTGTAGCATTAACTGGCTTAACCATGGCGGAAAAATTCCGTGATGAAGGTCGTGATGTATTATTCTTCGTAGATAATATCTATCGTTATACCCTTGCTGGTACTGAAGTATCCGCGTTATTAGGTCGTATGCCATCTGCGGTAGGTTACCAACCAACATTAGCAGAAGAAATGGGCGTATTACAAGAACGTATTACCTCAACCAAAACGGGTTCGATTACCTCTGTACAAGCGGTGTACGTACCAGCCGATGACTTAACAGACCCATCGCCAGCGACAACCTTTGCGCACTTAGACTCAACCGTCGTATTAAGTCGTAACATCGCATCACTTGGTATTTACCCAGCGGTGGATCCATTAGACTCAACTTCACGCCAATTAGACCCATTAGTGGTAGGCGAAGAACACTATAATGTAGCACGCGGTGTGCAAGGTACATTACAACGTTATAAAGAGTTAAAAGATATCATCGCAATTCTTGGTATGGATGAATTATCTGAAGACGATAAATTAGTGGTAGCACGTGCGCGTAAAATCGAGCGTTTCTTATCACAACCATTCTTCGTTGCTGAAGTATTCACAGGCTCACCAGGTAAATATGTACCATTAAAAGACACCATTCGTGGCTTTAAAGGTATCTTAGAAGGCGAGTTCGACCATATCCCAGAACAAGCGTTCTATATGGCAGGTTCAATCGACGAAGTAGTTGAAAGAGCGAGCAAAATGTAATTGTTCCCTAACCCGATTAGGAACATCCGAAGAGGAAAATAGGAGAACAATATGGCAACGCAATTTGAACTTAACGTCGTCAGTGCTGAGCAAAAAATCTTCACCGGGCAAGTCGTGAGCGTTCGTGTAACAGGTGTTGATGGGGAATTAGGTGTCTATGCAGGACACGTTCCACTTCTTACCTCCATCAAACCAGGTATGGTCAAATATACGTTAGAAGATGGCAAAGAAGAGTTCATCTATGTGTCAGGTGGCTTCCTTGAGGTGCAACCCACGATTGTAACCGTCCTTGCAGACGTGGCAATCCGCGGTGAAGAGCTAGATCAACAACGTATCTTAGCTGCTAAACGCAAAGCCGAAGAAAAACTCAGCAATAGCAACAACGCAGATCTTTCTGCCAAACTCTCGCGTGAAATTGCAAAATTACGTGTTTACGATATCGTTAATTCACAACTTTCTCGCAGAAGATAACTTATTTAAGTTAAACAAAACCCCAACCAAACGGTTGGGGTTTTTGTTTTTGCAAGCGGTTAGATTTTGTAAGTCATTTGCAAAATGTGCTAAGAAATTGACCGCTTATTTTCAGAAAAAATTTATCTCAAACCAAGCAAGTATACTTGCTTTACTATCTATTGACATAGATAGTAAAACAATAATGCAAAACAATTGAGGTATGAATTTATGAGTAGATGCTTATTTTATGCTCTTTTAGAAATTGAGCTTGATGATAAAAGTAGAGTTAATCAGAATATAGTTTTTGAAGAAGATTGTAGTTTTAACATGGAAAATCTCTCAGAAGAACAGAAAAAAGAGATTCTTGCTGAGAAGTTAATTCTTGAACTAAGTAAATATCGAACTGGTAAGTCCAAATTAAGAGTCGTTCAGGTTTATGAGTTTAAGAAAAGTATAGAGAATGTAGAAAGAAATTAAATTTCAATACTAAGTATAAAATTTCTAATTATTAACAATGTGAGGTTATATATGTCCAGTAATGATGTTAGAAAAGGTATGACTAACGCCCAGTTTAACGAAAAACAATCGGGAATACTTATGACGGAAATTTTTATAATTGCTGTTGTTTGTGGTCTTTATTTTACTTCTTGGTGGGTTTTTGGTGGGGTTCTTTTAGGTTTACTAATTGGTTTATTTATTCCGCAGGTGGCTATTCCATTCATTATTTTATTAAGTGTTGGTTGGGGGGCTGTTGGATATGGTATTGGTTCAATGTTTGGTTCTACTGGTGCTTCTATTGTATTGGGAGTTATTGGTTTATTAGCTGGTGTAGGCTCTCATCTTGGAGCATTGCAATGGGCGAAAGATGTTGGTAATGGATAATATATGATGGTAAAAGCGTTTAATATTTTGGTTGTTATAGCGAGTATTTTATTTATTGTATCTTGCAATGAGTCTAATAATTCAGAGAAAGAATCATTTGTGCAAATTTGTACTAATGCAGATGAAAGTTTATCAGACAAAACTTGTGGGTGTATCTATGATAAGCAACATGATAATAAAGAATTATTTAAGAAAATAGTTAATTATTATCAAGGAATTAATGCATTTGGAACAGATAATGCTAATTATGATGAAACTGTTAATGAGTTGTCATCCATTGTTCTAGCTCGCTTAGTTATGGGGGATATAGAAAAAAGTTGTAAAAGTTGGTTTGACCTTTTACTTGAAAACTACTATTAGCCGAGGATAATAAGTTACCCTCAGTTCGGTGTAATTCAACCTCTTTAGGGTTGGGGCTACATTTTATCCCAATAAATGATCTTGCTGTGTAAGAAATATCTTATCTTGATATTTTATATAGTATGGAATACAGCTATACAATAGTGGGAGGTCGGGGGCAGGTTGTTACCCTTTCTCCTTCCCAGAAGTTAAACTAATTTATTGAACACTGCAATCAGAGTAGTTCTAGGAGATAAATCATTATCTTAGCTCTACATGACTCAGCGACTAGGCTCACACTATTAACGGTAGTGTGAGCCTAGTCATAGTGCAAATAATTTTATCATAGAACCGCCTTTCTAGGCGGTTTTCTTTTTTGTCCTCCAAAATAAACCGTGATCTAGATCCCAAAATAAGAATAATTTGCATTTTAAAATGTTAAAATGGTGTTACACTATAGCTCGTATTTTTCACTATTCTATTTATCAGAGGTCAATATGATTATTTCATCAGCCAGCGATTATCGTGAAGCGGCGCGTCGCCGTGTTCCTCCTTTTATGTTCCACTATGCCGATGGTGGTTCTTATGCTGAGCAAACTCTTGCTCGCAATGTGAGCGATTTGGAAAATATTGCTTTAAGACAACGTGTACTAAAAGATATGTCGGATTTAGATACCAGCATTGAATTATTCGGCGAGAAACTTTCAATGCCAACCATTCTTGCACCCGTTGGAGCATGTGGTATGTATGCACGCCGTGGGGAAGTGCAAGCAGCACAAGCGGCAGATAACAAAGGCGTACCATTTACGCTTTCAACGGTATCAATTTGCCCGATTGAGGAAGTGGCACCAGCGATTAAACGCCCGATGTGGTTCCAGCTTTATGTATTAAAAGATCGTGGCTTTATGAAAAATGCCCTTGAGCGTGCCAAAGCTGCGGGCTGTTCAACTTTGGTGTTCACCGTGGATATGCCAACTCCTGGGGCGCGTTATCGTGATATGCACTCAGGAATGAGTGGTCCTTATAAAGAAATTCGCCGTGTGTTGCAAGGCTTTACCCACCCAATTTGGGCATATGATGTAGGCTTGAAAGGTAAACCACATACACTCGGCAACGTTTCTTCTTATATGGGAAAACAGATCGGCTTGGATGACTATATCGGCTGGTTAACTGAAAACTTTGACCCATCCATTTCGTGGAAAGATTTAGAGTGGATTCGTGAGTTCTGGGAAGGTCCAATGGTAATTAAAGGTATTCTCGACCCTGAAGATGCGAAAGATGCGGTGCGTTTTGGTGCAGACGGGATTGTGGTGTCAAACCACGGTGGTCGTCAGCTAGATGGTGTGCTTTCAAGTGCAAGAGCATTACCGCCGATTGCCGATGCGGTAAAAGGGGATATTAAAATTATTGCTGACTCAGGTATTCGTAATGGTTTAGATGTAGTACGTATGTTAGCGTTAGGAGCAGATGCAACAATGTTAGGTCGAGCATTTGTTTATGCGTTAGGTGCTGCTGGTCGTCAAGGTGTTGAAAATATGTTGGATATTTTCAAAAAAGAAATGCGTGTAGCGATGACATTAACCAGCAATCGTACTATTGCTGATATTAAACCAGATGCATTAGTGGATTTAAGTAAACTCTAATTTACAAAACTTGGAGAAAAATAAACCGCTTGTTGGTGTAATTTTGTGTTTTGTGTATGTGTTTTCTACAAGCGGTAAATTTTTTAAAATTTTTTGCAAAAAACGCTTGCACGAGTTTTATTTTTCTCTATAATGCACCACACACAACGACG
>ERZ841116.146-NODE-146-length-61724-cov-17.675785_pt1 | contig 61724 bp, 52 predicted proteins | sample MGYA00519875_ERZ841116 | MGnify/ENA primary metagenome ERZ841116 (study PRJEB31850, sample SAMEA3708889) | human gut metagenome | biome: human gut; feature: human-associated habitat; material: faeces | place: China | collected 2014 ... | reverse complement strand
GTAACGTATGTAGCTGACTGATACTAATAGGTCGAGGGCTTGACCAATAATATAAGATAATTCATGTGCAATTTTGAGATAACAATCTCTAAAAAAACTCACTCAACAAAGTTGAGGAGTACAAAGTTTTAACTAAATCGAAGATTTAGAAAACTATAGCATCTGGTGATGATGGCGTAGAGGAAACACTCCTTCCCATTCCGAACAGGACAGTTAAGCTCTACAGCGTCAATGGTACTGCATGGGTGACCGTGTGGGAGAGTAGAACGTTGCCAGGTAATATAAGGATCTTTAGCTCAGTTGGTTAGAGCAACCGGCTCATAACCGGTAGGTCCGGGGTTCGAGTCCCTGAAGGTCCACCATTTTTGGGGGTATAGCTCAGTTGGGAGAGCACTTGCCTTGCACGCAAGGGGTCAAGGGTTCGACTCCCTTTACCTCCACCAAAGCTACGATTTTTAATCGTAGCTTTTTTGTTTTATAAGTTTATATTATTTTGTCGTAAAATAAATTTAAATTTATTATTGTTTTTTTACTATGATTTTAATAAAGTATTATATAATAGTATATATAATACTTTAAGTATAGATTATAATATGTTCTTATATAAAAATAAGAATGGGAGTGGTTATATGGAAAAAAAGGTAAATTTAGAACAAAAAATAATAGACTTAAAATTAAAGAAGAGAGAGTTGGTATTAGCAGGGAAGAATACAAGTGATGTAGATGAAGAAATTAAGAAAATAAAACAGGAATTAGATAAAGAATCGTTGATAGTAAAATAAATTTTAAGGTATTGTTATTTAAGCATATTATAAAAAAAAATATCATAATAATTTTTGAAGGAATTATATTTTTATATAAATATAGGAGGGGTTATTTATGATAAGAACAGTGGTATGCGAAAAAGAAGGTTGTTCAGGAAATACCTTTTTTATAGAAACTCAAGGTAATAATTTAGTACTGACATGTGAACATTGTAAAAGTAAATATGAGTTTGATATAAGCTATTATGATTTTATTATTTTATCTAATTGTTCAAAGTGTAATAATGATACATTTAAGGTATTTAGAGATACTGAAAAAGAAGGAATATATGCAAAATGTACTGAATGTGGAGGAACACCTGAAAAGATATATATAGATTCAGATGGTATTCAAGTATCTTATGAGGCCAAATTATTAAATGATATTAAAGAATTGATGTATCAATTAGATCAAAGAATATGTAATTTAGAAGTTAAATTACAAGATCTTGAAGGAAGCCAAGGAATATTAGAAGAATCTTTAGCTTATATTAATAGATATTTAGTTGAAAAAAATTAAAATTTTAAAATTATGACAAGGAGAGAATATGGGAAACAAAAGAATGATAATAAACTGGATATTATTAATAGCATGGATGTTATTAATATTTTTAATGTCAAATCAGCCAGCGCATATATCTAATCAGCAAAGTAACTCATTTATTAATATGCTTGCTTTTTTTGGTATTGATTTAAATAGTAAATTAGGCTCTTTAGCATCATTTGTAGTTAGAAAAACAGCACATTTTACGGAGTATTTTATATTATATTGGTTAGCTTTTGAGGTATTAAAGAATTATATAGAAATAAAAAAAGCAAGAATATATTCTTTATTTGTGGTACTAGGATATGCAACTACAGATGAAATTCATCAATATTTTATACCTGGACGAGCAATGGCCTTAAGAGATGTAATTATTGATTTTTCTGGGGGATTATTTGCAAGTTTTATAAATTATATAATCTATAGTTTTAAAAATAAAAAAATAAATAAAAATTTTTCATCAGAGATCATTGCTAAATAAATGCAATGATCTTTTTTACAATTAAGAGATAATTTTAATGATTTATTTTTTGATATTTATATATATTGTAAAATTAAAATTTAATTTTACAATATATATAAATATAAGAATAAAATGATAAGTTAGTTGGTTAAACTATAAATAATTGAAATAATTTAAATTGAATGAAAATAATAATATAAAATAGAATAAATTTAATTATGTACTATTTAATGTAACAAATTCATAAAAATTAATTATAACTTTAAATAATATTAATTAGTAAAATGATAATTAATCAATCTATATAAGGAAAGGTGGGTGATAGATAGTGCTAAATGGTAGCACTATCACTATATTATGAAAGATTATAATTATAAAAACCTTAGAAATGTAGGATTAATAGGACATGGGGCAACTGGAAAAACATCTTTAACAGAAGCATTATTATTTTATACAAATAATACAGATAGATTAGGAAAAGTTGATGATGGAACTACTGTAATGGATTATGAACAAGAAGAAAAGAAAAGAAAGATATCATTATCAACATCAGTAGCTTCATTTGAAGTAGATGACATTAAAGTTAATATAGTAGATATGCCAGGATATTTTGATTTTCAAGGTGAAGTAGCTGAAGGAATGAGGGCTGTGGATATTGCAACTATAGTAGTATGTGCAGCATCAGGTGTTCAAGTTGGTACAGAAAAAGCGTGGGATTATTGTGAAAAGATTAAATTGCCTAGGGCATTTTTTATTAATAAAATGGATAGGGAAAATGCAAACTTTGATAAGGTATTAGAGCAAATGAAAGAGAAATTTGGTATGAGTGTAGTACCTATTCAATATCCAATAGGAAAAGAAAATAATTTTAATGGAATAGTTAATATAATTTCAAAATCAGCATTAATATATAATCCTAATACTTCACGAATGGAAAAGGCAGATATTCCTGAAGATTTAATAGATAAAATAGATGAGTGTAAACAAATGATTATGGAAGCTGTTGCAGAAACTGATGAAGAATTATTAGATAAATATTTAAACAATGGTGAATTAAAAGATGAAGATATATACAATGGATTAATTAAAGGATGCGCTAATGGAGACATAGCGCCAGTATTATGTGGTAGTGCAACAAAAATGATAGGAATAAAATCAATGATTGATAGTATAATTAAGAGCTTCCCATCACCAGAACATTCAATTCCTCAAAAGGCAGTAAATTTAAATAATAATAAAGAGGTTTTCATAAATATTAACGAAGAACAACCTTTTTCAGCTTTTGTATTTAAAACTATAGCAGATCCTTTTGTAGGGAAAATATCATTATTTAGAGTAATTACAGGAAAAATAAATGGAGAAATGATAGCATTAAATCCTAATAAAGATAAGCAAGAAAAGTTAAATCATTTATTTTTCTTAAAGGGAAAAAATCAAATTTCAACACAAGAAATAGTTTCTGGAGATATTGGTGCAGTATCTAAGTTGCAATATACCGCAACTGGAGATACATTATGTAGTGAAGAATTTAAAGTAATGTATGATAAAATTAATTTACCTAAGGCAGTAATGCCAATGGCAATATTACCAAAATCTAAAGGTGATGAAGAAAAAATATCATTATCATTGTCAAAGTTAATGGAAGAAGATCCTGTATTTAAAGTTGAAAGAGATGTGGAAAATGCAGAAACTATAGTTTGGGGATTAGGAGAGACACATTTAGAAGTAATAGCTAGTAGAATTAAAAGTAAATTTGGCGCAGAGGTAATATTACAAGAGCCAAAAGTTCCTTATAGAGAAACTATAAAAGGCACTTCAGATGTACAAGGAAAGCATAAAAAGCAATCAGGTGGACACGGACAATATGGTGATGTAAAGATTAAGTTTGAACCAAGAAGAGATGGAGAATTAGATTTAGAATTTATTGATAAGGTAGTTGGAGGTGTAGTTCCTAGAAACTTTATACCAGCTGTAGAAAAAGGATTAAGAGAATGCATTACAAGTGGTGTTTTAGCTGGTTACCCTGTTGTGGGACTTAAAGCAACATTATATGATGGCTCTTATCATCCTGTAGATTCTTCAGAAATGGCATTTAAAATAGCAGCATCAATAGCCTATAAAAAGGGGTTAGAAGCAGCTAAACCTATATTATTAGAACCTATTATGAATGTTCAAATATTAGTTCCAGATAATTATATGGGAGATGTAATGGGCGATATTAATAAGCGTAGGGGTAGAGTAATTGGAATGGAACCAGAAGGAAAACTTCAAAGAATAAGTGCAGAAATTCCTATGGGTGAAATGTTTACTTATGCAACTGATTTAAGGTCAATGACACAAGCAAGAGGTAGTTATTTTAGTGAATTTTTAAGATATGAAGAAGTACCAGCTAGTGAAGTAAGCAAGATATTAGAAGAAAGTAAAAAATTAAAAGCAGAAGCATAGAAAATATTAATGAGTTATATTAATTTAAAATGGGAATATACATTGAAAGTAGCATTTAAAATATTTTTGATATAAAATCCATTTTATTTATATAGCTCATTTTTATATAAAAATTAAAGTTATAGAATAAAATTGCAAAAAAATGCATAAAATAAGGACAATTAAGAAATTGATAAGATTGGAAAAATAATAGGAGGGTATAGCAATGCCAGACTATAAGATGGATATTAGAGGAAAGTTAGGGCTTGGGGAATATAGTGATATCTATGATTATATGGGGATAGTAGATAAAAATGATAATTTTACTATAACGTTAGATCAGTCAAATAGGCAACATGTAAATATTATTACCTCCATGTTAAAAGAAAGCAATTTTTGTATATTAGAAGAAGGAATAAATAATTTAGGGGATTATTATATTAATGCTAATAAATATAAATAAAAATTTCTAAAGAAATTTACTTTAGAGATTTTTATTAAAAAATATTAATGTAAATTTATAGGCAAATATATTATAATTATATTTATAAAAACTTGAGGTGAATTAAATGAAAAATCAAAATTCTATTGAGAATATTATAGGTGATATTTTGTGCAAAAATAATATAACTATATCAACAGCAGAATCGTGCACTGGTGGAATGGTTGCAGCAAAGTTAATATCTTATCCAGGAATATCAAGTGTTTTTTTAGAAGGAGCAGTTACATATTCTAATGAAGCAAAAATAAAAAGACTTGGAGTAAAAGAAGAAACATTAAGTAAATATGGTGCAGTTAGTGAGCAAACTGCTAAAGAAATGGCAGAAGGAATAGCAAGGGAAAGTTTATCTAATGCATCTATTGCAACCACGGGAATAGCTGGTCCAAGTGGAGGAACTATAGAAAAACCAATAGGATTAGTTTATATAGCTATATATTTAAATGGAAAAACAATAGTGAAAAAATGCAATTTCTCAGGGGATAGAAATGAAGTTAGAACTTTAGCTACTAATTATGCAATTAATATGATGATAAAAGAACTTAAGGATAATAATTATGAATAAAAAAATGTAACGAAAATAATCCCAATAATATTATTTAATACATTAAAGGGATTATTTTTGTATATAAATAAAATGGGGGAGAGGCGATTAACTATGAAGTTTTAAACTTCATTTATATTATTATCACCAATTAAATTTAATATACACTTAAGTTAATAAAATTTTTATATAAGGAGAAATTTATGGGAAAGGTTTCTAAGGCAAATACATATTTTTTGATAATTATGTTATTACAATTATTTTTACCAGTATCAAAAATATTTGAGATATTTAATATAACTGATATTAAGTTAATGCTTTTTATAAATCACAGCATTATTTTTATTATACCTGCAATAATATATTTAATTATAACTAAACAATCAATAAGAGGAACTTTAAAATTAAACAAGCTATATTTTAAGGATGCCTTATTGATAGGATTACTTGCGTTTATTTGTCAGCCTATTATGACTTTTTTTTCATTAATATCACAATTTTTCTTTGAAAATAAAATAGGAAATTTTATGACTAATATAGTAAATTCACCATATATTATATTATTATTATTAGTAGCTGTTTTACCAGCAATTACAGAAGAAATAACTATACGTGGTGTAGTCTTATCTGGATATGAAGATAAAAATATATATTTATCTTCTATGGTAACTGGATTATTATTTGGAATAATGCATTTAGATGCTCAACAATTTTTATATGCTACAATATTAGGATTTGTATTGGCATTGGTTGTTAGAATAACAAATACTATATTTGCATCTGCATTAATTCATTTTTTAATTAATGGAACTTCAATAACAATTCAAAAAATAATGAGTTTAACATACAACAATAATACTATAATACAGGAATCAACAGAAATAAGTTTAAAGAGTATGCCTATGGCATATAAGCTTATTACAGCAGGAATATATGGAGCTATAGCATTAGCTTTTGGGATAGTCGCATTTTTCATAATAAAGAAATTAATGAAGTTAAACATTAAAAGAGGAATAATTATAAAAGAAGAAGTTGGAATAGGATATAGTAAAAGCAATGAAAAAGTATTTAATATTCAATTTATTAGTATAATTATTATTTATTTAATATTTATGATAAGGATACCTCTAATAATTAATTTTATTAGAGCAATATTGTAATAAATTTAAAAAGAAAATTTAATATAATAAAAGTCTATGTAATTATAAAGATTAATTACTTTATATATTATTACATAGACTTTTTGTTATTTAAAATTAGAAGGAATATCCTTTGATAATGAATAAACTAAAGAAAAATCATCTTCATTTATCCAACCTCGACAATTATATAATGTGTCAACTGGTAAGCTAACATAAAACCAAGTTCTGTTATCAATAATAGCACTATCTAAAATTTTAACTTCCATTTTTATATCTAATGTTTTTAATTGAGGAGAATCAGTTGTTGGAGCTAAAAATATAGTTGACTTATTATTTGCAATAGCAGTTGTTATTGAAGGTTGTACAAACTTGACATTTAAATGTTTAGTTTTAGCTATAGAATTTCTGTATTCATTTCTAATGTTATTAAATTGTGAAGAGGTTCTTAATATTCTATTTTTGGCTATTGTAAGTTTTTTTTCATAATAAAAATACATAAATATAATAATTAATATTAATAATATAAATATAAAGTATTTCAAAATTACCTCCTAAATAATTTCTATATTATATATTTATATTTAAATATAAATAAAAAATTACATATGAAAATATTCTTAATATAAAAAAGTATTTGACATAATATTAAAAATGTTGTATATTAAAGTTGTTAAGGCTCGATAGCTCAGTCGGTAGAGCAGAGGACTGAAAATCCTCGTGTCCCTGGTTCGATTCCTGGTCGAGCCACCAGGAAAAAGCACTAACATATGTTAGTGCTTTTATTTTACATATAGAAAATTATAAAATTTTTTAATTTATAAAACTAGTGATACCAATAAGTTTCAAGATTTAAAGATATAAAATTTATACTATGAATTAGGAGTGGCGATAGCCACTTTTTATTACAGTAATTCTAGATCTTTTAAAACTGTAGATACATGATCCTTTACCTTAACTTTTCTATATTCTTTAATAAGAATACCTTCTTCATTAATTATAAAAGTACTTCTTTCAATACCAAATACCTTTTTTCCATACATATTTTTTTCTTTAATAACATTAAATAAATTACATACTTCTTCTTTTTCATCACTTAATAAAATAAAAGGTAAATTAAATTTTTCAATGAATTTAGTATGTGATTTTAAAGAATCCCTACTTATACCTATAATAATTGCATTTTTATTAATAAACACATCATTACTATCTCTAAAATTACATGCCTCAGTTGAGCAACCAGGTGTATTATCTCGTGGATAAAAATAAAGGATTACCTTTTTACCTCTATATTGGCTTAATTTATGTTCTTGATTATCAGAGCCCATCAATGTAAAATCAGGCACTGCACAATTAATTTCTATCATAATTAACCTCCAAACAATTATATAATAATAATTATTATATAATAATAAAAAAATATAATCAATAAATAAATGCAACTGTATACATTGGTAAAAATCTGTTATAATTATATATATCAAGTAAAAAAAAGGAGAAATATACATGGAAAACAAAGTATTAGCTGTTATTTCAGGTAGTGAAATTACAGAAAAAGATTTAAATGCAATAATAATGAGATATCCTGAAGAACAAAGAGCAATGTTTAGCTCTGAAATGGGGAAAAAGCAATTATTAGAACAAATGATTTCTTTTGAATTAATGAATAAATTAGGAAAAGAAATGAAGTTAAATGAAACAGAAGAATATAAGGCTGGTTTAGAGCAACTAGAAAAAGATTTACTTACTCAAATGACAATAAATAAGGTATTATCAGAAGTAACAGTTACTGATGAAGATGCTAAAAAATACTATAAAGAAAATAAGACTCAATTTGATCAACCAGCAACAGTATCAGCTAAACATATATTAGTTGATAATGAAGAATTATGTTCTGAAGTTAAGGAGCGTATAGAAAACGGAGAATTATCGTTTGAAGATGCGGCTAAAGAATACTCAACATGCCCATCTAACGCTCAAGGAGGAAGTCTTGGAGTATTTGGTAGAGGAATGATGGTTCCAGAATTTGAAGATGCTGCATTTGAATTAGAATTAGAAAAGATAAGTGAACCAGTTAAAACTCAATTTGGATATCATTTAATTAAGGTTGATACTAAGAATGAAGCAAAAGCTGCTTCATTTGATGAAGTTAAGAATAAAATTGTTCAACAATTAATTCAAAAAAATCAAGAAAAGAAATATATGGATGTAATGAAAGAGCTTGAAAATAAATACGAAGTTAAAAGAGCTTAATTAAATTAATAATAAAACCACATTTTAATTTAGGTTAAATAACTAAATTAAATGTGGTTTTTTATTTAAATTAAATCTTCATAATTATATATGTAATTGTCACATTCTTTCTTTAATATATCAATTTGATGTTCTGAATGTTTATCGTATACTCCAGTTACCTTCATACCAGCTAATTTAGCACCATATACAGCAGCTATTATATCTTCAAATACCATACATTCGCTAGGATTAACACCAAGTTTTTTGGCAGCAAGTAAATATATGTCTGGATTACTTTTACTTTTTTCAACTTCATCAGTAACAGTAATAGCATCAAATAATTCGAAGGCATTATTACTTTTTAATGTAGTAGTTAAAAGATGCATAGAGCTACTTGTAGCTAGTCCAATTTTTATACCTAATTCTTTTAACTTTAATAAGTATTGAAGTGCCCCAGGTTTTAGCTTTATATCATTTGTGTAATAATTATAAGCCATTGTATTCCAATCATTCATAATTTCTTCAATTGAATCTTCAAGAGAAAATTTGTTTTTAAAATATTCAGCTGTTTGTGAAAAACTTAAGTGAGTAATTTCATCATTTAAATTTTTAGGAACAGAATGTCCTTTTTTAGACAAATAATCTATATCAATTTGCTTCCATACCCACATAGAATCGACAAGAGTACCATCTAAATCAAATATAGCAGCTTTTATATTATTCAAGCTTAATCATCTCCTATATATTGTTTATAAAAAAAGAGATAGATTAAAATCTATCTCTTTGGTCGGGGTGACAGGGATCGAACCTGCGACCTCATGGTCCCAAACCACGCGCGCTCCCATCTGCGCCACACCCCGTAGCATATTTAATATTATATTTAGAATTATATAATATGTCAATACTTTTATTAAAAAATATATAATTTATTTATTATATATTTTTTAAAATTATTCTTATGGTATAATTTTATTTTAGTAAATGTTTATAAAGTATGAGGTGAAAGTATGAATAAAACAATTATAGTTATGTTATTAGGAAGTTTTGGCTTTATTTTGCTTGGAATATACTTATTAAATAATAAATATATTAAAAATAGTGATTTAAGCAATAGTGAAATAAAGAAGGAAGTTAAATCAATAAAATTAAGTGGGTATACTAATATATTAATAGGTCTTGTAGGAATAATATGTTCTATTGTAGCACTTTTATGTGGTGGGATTACAAAAATTATTATAGCTATTTTTGTATTATGTATAGCTATACTATCTATTTTTCAATATATATTCAATAAGAAGGCAAGAATATAAAAATTAAGGGAATAATACTATAATAGTATTAAAATATTATAAAAGATGGGTTTTGAAATTATTAGAAGTTGATTAAAGGTAGTAAAAATATGGAGTAAAACCCTTTTAAATAGGTATTAAAAAAAAAATACCATTGTCCAATGTTTCTATAAGTGATATAATAGTAAGGAAACGAAGTGAGAGGGGGAAGGTCAATAGACCTAGATAATAAATATGAAGAAGAAGATTTTGTCGGCAATTTTAGCCGCTACCTTAGTTATTACTTCAGTAACACCTACCTTTGCTACGCCAAATGAAGAAGTAATACAAAATCAAAAGAAATATGATGAATTTACGCAAAAAATAGAAGAAATCAATGATAAAATATATACTTTAAATGGAGAAATAGAACCTTTAATTGCAAGAATTGATTCAAATAATGCTCAAATAGAACAAATTAAGGTTGAAGTTGAAAATACAGAAAATGAAATAAAAGCAGCTAAAGAAGATATAGCTAAAACAGAAGAAGTATTAGGGAAAAGAGTAAGAGAGCTATATAAATCAGGTGGACAAAGTAGCTACATAATGTTATTATTCACTGCTGATAGTTTCAATGATTTAATATCTAAAATTGAATCTACTAGTAGATTGGTGAAAATAGATAAGAAAATTGTTAAGGAACTTGAAGATAAACAAAATTCATTAAATGAAAAAATTGAATCTTTAGAACAAAAAAATGAAGAACTTGTTAAGATAAATGAAGAAACAAAAAAATCATTAAGTGAATGTGAAGCTAAAAAGGCTGAACAAGAAACTTTAGTTGAACAAGCAAAGGCTGAACAAGCTCAATTTGAAGTGGAATTCTTAGCAGTTTCAGAAAGACAATTAGTTAGTCCACAATATGCAGTTATAGAGGACTCATCAAGTTCAATTGATAGCTTAAATAGTGCTATAAGTCAATTAAGAAACATAAGAGATAATCAGTTAAAGAGTAGTATAGTAAAAGAAGAAGTTAATGAAAAAATTGAAACAGCAAAATCAAAAGTTTCAGAACTTCAAGCAGCAATAGATGTAGCAAATGCAGCTGTTGCAAGTAGACCAAATAGAGGAAATACAACTGTATCTGCAACAGGAAATTCAATAGTTGATTATGCATATCAATTCCTTGGAACACCATATGTATGGGCAGGAACATCTCCAAGTGGATTTGACTGTTCAGGATTTACTCAATATGTATTTAGAAATGCTGCAGGAGTAAGTTTACCAAGAACAACTTATGAACAAATAAATGTTGGTACACCAGTAGCGTATTCGGATCTTCAACCAGGAGATTTAGTATTTCCTCACACTGGACATGTTGGTATATATGTAGGTAATGGACAAATGATACATGCACCAAGTACAGGTGATGTAATTAAAGTTTCAAGTGTATATAAATTTTATACAGCAAGAAGAGTATCATAATTTGAATTTTAGACTAGGATTATTAATCCTAGTCTTTTTTGTATATAATATGTATAATAAAAGTACTTACTTTACAATTGAAAAATATTGCAAAATAACTTAGTTAGTTTTTAGTTAATTGAGAAAATATTATGGGAGTTTCTTAAAATATATATTGCTTTAACTTGAGCATAGATTAAATTATTTATTAATTACTAACTTATTAGCTAAGTTATTAAACAATTTAATAGAGGTGTATTATGGAAGTTAATATAGAAAAAGATGAAAGTATAGATGATTTACAGTTAAATGGATTACAATTAATACAAAAAAATGAGGGCTTTAGATTTGGGGTAGATGCAGTATTGTTATCACATTTTGCAAATGTAAAGAAGAAGCATAGAGTAATAGATTTATGTACTGGAACTGGAATAGTATCGTTTTTAATGTATGGTAAGTATAATCCAAGTGAAGTTGTTGGGCTTGAAATACAAGAAGAAATGGTTGAAATGGCTAATAGAAGTGCTAAATTAAATGATATTACTGATAGGATAAAATTTGTTAAAGGGGATTTAAAAGATAAGAAGTTATTAGATTCTTTAGGGAGATTTGATGTTGTTACAGTTAATCCACCTTATAAATTAAACAGTGCTGGAATTTTAAATCCAAATGATAAATTAGCAATAGCAAGGCATGAAATAATGTGTAATTTAGAAGATGTTATTGTAGCATCTAGAAAATTGCTAAAGGATAATGGAAGGATGTTTATTGTACATAGGCCTGAAAGATTAGCAGATATTTTTGGACTTATGAGAAAATATAAAATAGAACCTAAAAGGGTAAGAATGGTTCAGCCTAATAGTAAAAAAGCACCTAACATAGTTTTAGTTGAGGGGCAAAGAGATGGAGGAGCATTTTTAAAATGGGAAGAAACATTATTTGTATATGATGATAATGGAAATTATAGTGAAGAAATAAATCGTATTTATGGAAGGAAATAAAAGTATATGGAATATGGAAAAGTATATTTAGTACCAACGCCAATAGGGAATTTAAAAGATATTACACTTAGAGCATTAGAGGTATTAGAAAATGTAGATGAAATTGCAGCTGAGGACACTAGACAAAGTTTAAAATTATTAAATCATTTTAATATAAAAAAGCCATTGTTTAGTTATCACCAACATAATGAGCAAGGTAAAAGTGATGAAATATTATCAAAATTAGAATCAGGAAAAAATATTGCTATAGTGACTGATGCTGGTACACCAGGAATATCTGATCCAGGAAGTGTTATTGTTAAAAAGTGTATAGAAAATAATATTTCATTTGAAGTATTACCAGGTGCAACAGCTATTACAACTGCTTTAGTATATTCAGGATTAGATACTACTAAATTTATATTTAGGGGATTTATACCTAGGGAAACTAAAGAAAGAAAAATATTAACAGAAGAAATAAAAGATAAAAAAGAAACTTTAATTTTCTATGAATCACCACATAGGTTAATTGAATCATTAGATTATTTAAAAAAATCATTAGGAAATAGAAATATAGCTGTATGTAGAGAATTAACAAAACTTCATGAAGATATATATAGAGGGACTATAGAAGAAGCATATAATTGGTTTTTAGAAAATAAACCAAGAGGGGAATTTGTTTTAGTTATATCAGGAAAAACTGAAAGTGAAATTAAAGCCGAAAAAGAACAGGAACTTAGTGGAATATCAGTAGAACAGCAATTAATAAATTTAATTAATTCAGGAATTGATAAAAAAGAAGCAATTAAATTAGTTGCTAAAGAAAGGGAAATTCCCAAAAAAGAAGTATATAAAATTGCAATAAATATATAAAAAATGAGATTCTTAAAGAATCTCATTTTTTATATATTTAATATGTAAATTAACTTTTGGATTATTTTCCTAATTTTAATTCTTCCATACAGTTCTTGCAGATGTTTTTACCTTTGTAGTTTATAACGTCTCTAGCATCACCACAGAATATACAAGCTGGCTCATATTTCTTTAATATGATTTGTTCACCATCTACATATATTTCTAAAGCATCTTTTTCAGCGATATCTAAAGTTCTTCTTAATTCTATTGGAATAACGATTCTTCCTAACTCATCTACTCTTCTTACAACTCCAGTTGATTTCATAAAAAAATTCCTCCTAACAAATTTCGACATTTAGCAGATTAATATTAGCAGATATGTAATTAAAAGTCAATAAAAAACTTTAAAAAAAGTTTTAATTACAAATTTCTTATTAAAATTAATTCATAAATAAACTATACTACCATATTTTTGAAAAGTCAATAATATTTAATAAAATAAATGACAAAATAAATGATATAATATACTGCTTGTACATAAAACTTGAAGAAATAGGATTTTTAAGTTTAAAATTATTAAATATAAAGCGATAAAATAAGAAAAAAAAGTAAAAATAAAATTAGTATATAATTTTATTATATTTTGAGAAGAATTAAAGAATAATAAAAATTACGTATAAAATAGGCGGTGTTAACTTGTAATAAGTTTATAATTACTATATAATATAATTATGTAATGTAGAGAAGGATAAGGTGGAGTGAATATGGTTAACAAAATAGACAATAACTATATAAAAAAGGTTGCAGAAGAAATCTCAAATACGTCGATGATTCCTTATGAAGATTTACCTAGATATGATCTTTTTTTATCTCAAGTTATAGATTTTTTAAATGATAAATTTGTAGAGGATAAATATACAAATAATATAGTTCAAAATTATATAAAAAGTGAAGTTATTAGTAAGCCAGAAGATGGTAAAAAGAGAGGGTATACTAAAATTCATTTAGTACAACTTGTATTATTAAGTTATATGAGACCTATACTTACTACTGAAGAAATTAAAAAAGTGTTTAGGTTAGCATTTAATGAAATTAATGATAGATCAGATGATATTATTGATTGGGAAACTGCTTATAAGTTGTTTTTTGAAACTCAAGGTGAAAGTTTTGATAAATATTTAGATGCAACTGCTATAAATGATGATAAACTAGATTCTATAATAAAAGATTTAAATTTAGATGAAAAAGATGAAAATAGCATAAGAACTTTTGTTGTTGTTTTATCATTAATAGCTCAAGCTAGTGCTATTAAAAAATTAGTTCAAAAAATTGTAAATGAATATCATTCATAAGTAATTTATAAAGGAAATATATATTATATTAAATTTATTTAATTTTAATTAATTAAAAGAAATTATTGTAATATAAGTTTGATATTTATTTAAAGGATGTATTATATTAGTTTATTTATATTGAAGCTGCCAATTTAATTGGTAGCTTTTTTGTTATAATAAGTTTAGGAGGTTAAAAAGTATGGATTATGAGTGAGAGTATACAATTTAAAGAATCGGTAAGGGGTATTGTAGAATATGTATTAAAAGGTGGAAGCTTAGATGATAGGTTTGTATCTAGGAGAAGGGCATTAGAAGGAACAATTGCACATGGTAAACTTCAGAGAGATAATGAAAAGGTATATCAAGATTATGAAAAAGAAGTAATTTTAAAACATGAATTTTTAGTAAATAACATATCTTTAATTGTAGAAGGTAGAGCTGATGGAATAATAAAAGAAAATGGAAAAATTATTATTGAAGAAATAAAATCTACTTATAAAGATTTAAGTTACATAAACTTTGATTATAACTTATTGCATTGGGCACAAGGTAAATTTTATGGATATATTTATTGTGTTGATAATAATATAGATGAAATAGATATAAGATTAAGCTATTTTAATATAAATAATGATGAAGTAAGGTCATTTGATAAAACATACAACATATGTGAATTAGAACAATTTGTTTATTCATTAGTAAATAAGTATTTAGAAATTATAGTTATTAAAGAGGAGTTTAATAAAATTAAAAATGAAAGTATAAGGTTATTAAGTTTTCCTTTTTCATCATATAGAAAAGGGCAAAGAGAATTAGCTGTAAATTGCTTTAATACTATAAAACAAAATGGAATTTTATTTGCTCAAGCTCCAACAGGTATAGGAAAAACAATATCAACGATTTTTCCAGCACTAAAAAGTATTGGAGAAAATAGAGGAGAAAAAATAGTATATTTAACTGCAAAAACAATTACCAGAACTGTAGCACAAGAAGCATATTTAAAATTATATGATAAGGGACTTAAATTTAAAGTAGTAACTATAACTGCTAAAGAAAAGATATGCTTAAATAATGAAGTAAAATGCAATCCTGATGATTGTATATATGCAAAGGATTATTTTACAAAGATAAATAATGTAATAGCATCATTAATAAAAAAAGATGATAAGTTTTTTGAAGATGATATTATAGAATATGCAAAAATGTATAATATTTGTCCATTTCAACTATCATTGGATTTAAGTGAATGGTGTGATGGAATAATATGTGATTATAATTATGCTTTTGATCCTACTGTAAAATTAAAAAGAATATTTGAAGAAAGAAATGAAAAAAATATATTATTAATAGATGAAGCACATAATCTTGTAAGTAGAGCAAGAAATATTTATAGTTGTCAAATTGAAAAAAGTAAAATTGTAAATGTAAATAAAGTTATAAAAGGTAAGGTGCCAAGATTATATAAAATATCTAATGCTATAAATAAAGAAATGATTTTAATAAGAAGAGAATTGGAAGAAATAAATGAAAATATAACTTATCATAATGAAATTTATCAAAATTTAATAAAATTAATGAAATCATTTATTAATGAAGCAGAAAGTTATTTAATTAAGGCAAAGGGAACTTTAGGATATGAAGATGTATTAGAATTTTATTATAGTGCTAGAAGTTTTATAGCTGTAAGTGAATTATATAGCAATAAATATACAACTATATTAAGAAAAGAAAAAAGTGAATTTATAATAAAGATATTTTGTATAAATCCATCTGAAAATTTAAAACAAACATTAAATGGAGCGTATTCAAGTATAATTTTTTCTGCTACATTATCTCCTATAAAGTATTATATGGATTTAATTGGAGGTGATGAAAAGAGCTTTAGAGTGAGGTTTGATTCACCTTTTAATAAGAAAAATTTATCTACTTATTTGTACAATTTAGATATGAGATATTTTAATAGAGAAAAAAATATAGATGTGTTGTGTAAGCTTATTAATCAATTTATAACTGAAGTAAAAGGTAATTATATGGTATTTTTACCTTCATTTGAGTATTTAGGAAAGGTATATGAAAAATATATTGATATATATGGGGATAATGGTACAATAATTCAAGAAGAAAACTTATCGGAAGAAAAAAAGAAAGAATATTTGGAACAGTTTTCTTTAAAAACAAATATAGTTGGATTTACTGTTGTTGGTGGTATGTTTTCAGAAGGAATAGATTTGCCAGGAGATAAACTAATAGGAGCTATTATAGTAGGTGTAGGATTTCCTAAGGTTTCTATAGAAAATAACATAATACAAGATTATTTTGAGAAAAATGGATTTGATTATTCATATACTTATCCTGGAATAAATAAGGTTCTTCAATCTGTAGGAAGAGTTATACGAACAGAAAATGATAAGGGAAGAGTATTATTAATAGATAATAGATATAGTAGTTATAAATATAAAGCTATGTTGCCTTCAGAATGGGATATAAAAAATTATAAGTTACTCAATTAGCTAAAATTTAAAAATAAGTATAAAATAAATCATTAATTAAATAAAAAAGATAAAACATACAATATATTATAAAATAATAGAAAGATATTATAAAATAATAGAAAGGAAATATGGTGATATTATGTCGAATACAGTAGAAAGCAAAAAGAGAGGTTTTTTCGGCTTTATAATCTACTTTATAGTTAAAATTAAAGAAGATGATATTTTTGCATTAGGTGCTCAATTAGCATATTATTTAATATTATCATTTTTTCCTTTTTTAATTTTCCTACTAACATTAATAGGATTTAGTAATTTAGATTCTATGGAGGTATTAGGAGGATTAAGGGCCATATTACCTACAAGTGTATTTGAACTTGTTTATAATATAGTAATAGAAGTAATCGAAAAACAAAATACAGGATTATTAGGGGCATCTTTATTATTGGTAGTTTGGTCAGCATCATCAGCATTTAGGGCTGTTATTAAAGGCGTAAATAAAGCCTATGGAATAAAAGAAAATAGATCATTTATAAAAAGAGCAATAATAGCAATGATTTGTACTTTTGCATTAGCTTTTGTAATTATATTAACATTGGTAATGCTTGTATTTGGTAGATTAATAGGAGATTTATTGACAACGTATTTGCCTTTTCCAGAGATTGTATCTAAAGTTTGGAATTTCATTAGATACGGCATGGTTTTATTTATTATGATTTGTATATTTGCAGGAATATATAGATATACTCCATCTAAGAGACTTAAGTGGAGAGAGGTTTTTCCAGGCGCGGCAGTATGTACTATTGGATGGCTTATTGTATCTTTATGTTTTTCATTTTATATAAATAATTTTAGTAGTTACTCAAAGATATATGGAGGATTAGGAGCAGTAATTGTATTAATTACTTGGCTTTATATAACATCAATAATATTTATAGCTGGTGGAGAGATAAATTCTGTTATTGGAATTAGAAAAGAAATAAGGCTTAGAGAGTAAAAATTACATTTTCTTGAATAGAAAATTTTGAAGTGGTTAGACTCAAAAATAAAATATTCAGGAGGTGTAATAAAATGAATAAAATAGTGTTGTTAGGAAAACTTATAAAGGATCCTGAACTTAAAACTATAGAAAATGGCGAAAAGGTTTTTACTAGATTTATAATTGCTGTAGATAGAAATTTTAAGTCAGCAGATGGAACAAGAAAGGCAGATTTAATACCAGTAACTATATGGGGAAGAAAAGCTGAAGTAGTTTGTAAATATATGAGAAAAGGGAGCTATATAAGTTTAAGTGGTAGGTTAAAAACTGGTAGTTATGAAGATAAGCAAGGAAATAAAAAATATATAGCAGAAGTTGTTGCAGAAGACTTTAAGTTTGTAGGAAATAAAAGAGATATAAGACAAGACAATGAAGTTAGTGGTGGAGATAATTAAAGTGGGTTGGAGATTGTATTAAAAGCAATCTTCAACCTTTTTTTTATATATATTTTATGATTTTAATATCTTTCGACATATGTTAACTAATTCATGGTATTTATAAATATATACACAATATAATAACTTCTGAAAAAAGTGCAATAAATTACAATTATGTTGAATAGTAAAGAAAATTTTTTAAACCATTATCCTACGGTTTGACATAATTTTAATTTGCTTTATGGTATTGTTTAATTATTAAATAATATGAAGAGGAGAGAAGTATTATGAAGATTAAAAAAACTTTAAGTAAATTAGTTAGTTTTGATGATAGGGAAAGTAAATATATTTATAGAATCATTGAAAATACAGTAAAAAATAGACAAGCTTTTGGAATTGAGATTGAAAGACAAGATTTAAATTGTGGAGAGGTTATAAATTTAGAAAGAGATACTATAAATATAGTAGCAAGCAATGAGAAAAAAGCAGAAGATATTTTAGTATTATTATTTAATAATTTAGTTTCACCAATTCATTTAATTGATGTAGTTGGTGAATATTCTGATTTATGTGTAAATGACTTTGGGTTTTAAATTAATTTACATAAATAAATTACAATATATATTTAACTAAAGAGGTGTTTTATGATATTAGGAGTTGGGACAGATATAATTGAAATTGACAGAATAAAAAGAGCAATGGATAATACATCGGGATTTTTAGAAAGGATATTTACTGATAAAGAAATAAAGTATTTATCTGAAAATTCAAATAGAATAGAAAGTATTGCTGGGAATTTTGCTGTAAAGGAAGCTGTTAGTAAAGCATTGGGAACAGGAATAAGGGGATTTACTTTTAAAGAAATTGAAGTATTCAGAGATAATTTAGGAAAACCAGTAGTAAATGTATCTGAAAATGTAAGAAAGTTAATAAAAGCTAAAGATTATTTATTTAATGTTTCTATATCTCATAATAAAACTATGGCAATTGCATTTGTGGTTTTAGAAGAGTGTTAATCTACATAATACAAAATAATGTTAAAAGTTAAATTTATCTATTTAACTTAATAATAAATTATGAATAAAATATATATTTACTTAATATTAGTAATAATGAAACAGTGGTTATGGGAGGAGCTATGAAAAAGAAAATAATCATTTCATTATTATTAATAATACCTTTTATATCAATTCTTCTTGTTATTATTTTTAGAGCAAATTTTTTACCTAACAATCAAGAAATAATTAGAGAATTGAAGAGTATAAAATGTTATGAAACAAAAGTTAAGTACATAGTAAAGAATGCTAAAGGGGAAGAACGAGAAGATACTAATCAATATTATTCAAGCGATTATGGATTTAGGATAGAGTTTGGGGATGAGAAAGTAAAGATCTATAAAAATGATAATATATATGTAAAAGATAGTTTAGATGATAGTGAATATGTATTAGATGAAGGGATGGATATGCTTCATTCCCTAGCATTTATGAATAAAATATTATCATATCCGCTTAAAAGTAATTCCATAAAAGAAGGGCAAGAAGAATGGGGAGATGAAATATACATTCAAGTTGATACAGAATTATTCTTGGAAAATGAACATTTTGATACTGCCAGAATATTTATAAATAAAAAAACTAAAACACCAATAGGTATTATAGTATACGATAAAGAAGGAAATGATTCATTAAGAATAATATATTATGACTTTAAGAAGGTTAACGGATTTGATGAATCTATATTTAATTAAGGGGAGCTTAGAGGTACTGAATTATTATTTTGTATAAAAACGTAATGATTAATATTAAAAACACAAAAGATAAATAATTATATGAAGATAATATATTTGAAAATTTAGCCTATTAAAATATTTAATTTATTAGAATATATTTAAGATGAAATAGTGGGTACATAGTGATTACTAAGAATAATCATATAATAACACTTTAAAATAATAGGATTTGTGGTAAATATAGAAAATGTGTTATTTAAAGGTCTTTCTATTTACAAAATGACATTATTTGAAATATAATTTTATTATATGTAGAAAAATAGAGCTCTTAGGAGGACCAAAATGTCAAAAAAAATAGATAACACAATAATTTTTAAATTTAAAAATGATTTAAAAAAAAGTAGTAAATTTATTAAGGAAAGTTTAATAGTATATAGTGATGATAACGAATCATGTGAATTCTTTGAATTAATGAAGAATGGTTACAAGGAAATGTCGAAAATTAATTTAGAAATAGCAGGATGCGGAAGTTCATCACAAAAGTCACTTAAATATAAATTCGATGATATAAATGAATATGAGAAATGGCTGTGCGGAGTGTGATATTTTTAATGACTACTATGGTTGTAAAAAGAGGGGATATTTTTTATGCAGATTTAAGTCCGGTTATAGGTTCAGAACAAGGTGGAATTAGACCAGTTATTATAATACAAAATGATATAGGAAATAAGTATAGTCCTACTGTTATTGTAGCAGCTATAACTTCTCAAATTAATAAGGCTAAGCTTCCAACACATGTTGAAATTTCTTCAGAAGAATACGGACTAAATAGAGATTCGGTTGTTCTTTTGGAACAGATAAGGACATTAGATAAAAAAAGATTAAAAGAAAAAATAGGGCATATGACTGAAACAGATATGAAAAAGGTAGATAAATCATTACTTATAAGTATAAGTCTAGCTTAAGTAATTTAATAATATAATTAATGGGGCTGTCGCACTAAAACTTTTATACACAATATATTGTTTTAAAAAATAAAAATCAACACAATATATTGTAGTGTTTATTATTAATGCGACATCCCCTTTAATTATACATTAAATTATAATATTAATTCAAAAACAATTAATAATGTATACTATTTTGTGTAAGTGTTATACTTTTTGAAAAAATAGTGTATACAAATAATTTGTGGTATGATAAAATAAATTTGGGTAATTTATATAATTATAGAGTATAATAAAGAATATTAATATAAATTGTTGTAACGGAGGTTTACAAATGGTTAATAATGTAGAAGAATTAAAATCAATATCTAAATTAATAAGAAAAGATATAGTTTCAATGTTAACAGAATCAGCATCAGGACATCCAGGTGGGTCTTTATCTGCTGCAGATATAGTAACTACACTTTTCTTTAAAGAAATGAACATAGATCCAAACAATCCTAAAAATCCAAATAGAGATAGATTTGTATTATCAAAGGGCCATGCAGCACCAGTTTTATATAGTGCATTAGCTAGAAAGGGATTTTTTCCTGTAGAGGAATTATCTACTTTAAGAAAATTTGGTTCAAGATTACAAGGACATCCAAGTATGAAATGTTTGCCAGGAATAGATATGTCAACAGGTTCATTAGGACAAGGAATTTCTTCAGCTGTAGGAATGGCTTTAGCTGGAAAATTAGATAAAAAGGATTATAGAGTATATACTATTTTAGGTGATGGTGAATTAGAAGAAGGGCAAGTTTGGGAAGCTGCTATGTGTGCAGCACATTATAAGTTAAATAATTTAACTGCCTTTGTGGATTTTAATGGTCTACAAATAGATGGGAATATAGAAGAGGTTATGAATCCATCTCCAATAGATAAAAAGTTTGAAGCTTTTGGATGGAATGCATTAGTCATTGATGGACATAATTATGATGAGATAATAGATGCAATAGAAAAGGCAAGAAATTGTAAAGATATGCCTACAGTAATAGTTTGTAAGACTATTAAAGGTAAAGGTGTATCATTTATGGAAAATGATGCAGGATGGCATGGTGTGGCACCAAGTAAGGAACAATGTGAAAAAGCTTTAGCTGAGATTGGAGGAAACAGATAATGAGTAATAAGATAGCTACAAGAGAAGCATATGGAAAAGCATTAGCAGAATTAGCAAAAGAAAATGAAAATGTAGTAGTATTAGATGCAGATTTATCTAAGTCTACTAAAACAGCTGATTTCAAAGCTGTTTCTCCAGAAAGATTTTTTAATATGGGTATTGCTGAAGCAAATATGATGGGAGTTGCGGCTGGATTATCAACTTGTGGTAAAATTCCATTTGTAAGTACTTTTGCAATGTTTGCAGCAGGAAGAGCTTTTGAACAAATAAGAAATTCAATTTGTTATCCTAAATTAAATGTTAAAGTTTGTGCTACACATGCAGGATTAACTGTTGGGGAAGATGGAGCATCTCACCAAACTGTTGAAGATTTATCATTAATGAGAAGTATACCAAATATGGTAGTTATATCACCAGCAGATGCTGTTGAAACTAAAGCAGCAATAAAGACTATAGCAAATTATGAAGGGCCTTGTTATGTAAGATTAGGAAGAGCTGCAGTTAATGTAATAAATGATGAAAAAACTTATGAATTTAAATTAGGAAAAGGTGTTACTTTAGCAGATGGAAAGGATATTACTATAATAGCAACAGGTATAATGGTTGATGCGGCTATGGAAGCAAGACAAATTTTAGCTAACGATGGAGTTAGTGCAAAGGTTATAAATATACATACAATTAAACCTTTAGATAATGAATTAATAGTTAAATCTGCTAAGGAAACAGGTGCTATTGTAACTGCTGAAGAGCATAGCATAATAGGGGGATTAGGTTCTGCAGTAGCAGAAGCTGTTACTACAGAATATCCAATACCAGTTTTAAGAGTTGGAATTAAAGATGTATTTGGAGAAAGTGGTAAGCCAGAAGAATTATTAAAGGCTTATAATTTAACAGCTCAAGATATAGTTAATAAAGTTAAAGAAGCAATTATTTTAAAAAATAAATTTTAATATATACCACAAACAGCTATTTACCACTGAAACTGCGATTTAAAATCGCAGTTTTTTTATTATCAAATAAGGTATTTAATAGAAAAGTGTGCTAAAATACATAGGATAAAATAATATATAATGAGGAAAAATAATACAAAAAGTTATTTTATAAGGAGTAAGTGTATGAAAAGAGAGAGTATTAAAGAATTTGCTCTAATTACAATTGGAATATTTTTAGTTGCAATTTCAGTAGTTTATTTTTTTGAACCTAATAATATTGCTGCAGGTGGAATAACTGGTTTAGCAATTGTAATAAATCATTATATACCATTTATATCTATAGGACCCTTAGTTTTAATGATGGATGCTATTTTATTTATAGTTGCATTAATAGTATTAGGAGCAAAGTTTGGAGCTAAAACTATATATTCAAGTTTTTTATTATCAACATCAATGTGGATAATGCAAACTTTTATACCAATTAATATTACTAATGATTTGATATTAGCAACTATATTTGGTACATTAATATCTGCAGTTGGAATGGCAATAGTATTTAATGCTAATGCATCAACTGGAGGAACTGATATAATTGCAAAAATTTTAAATAAGTTTTTTCATATTGAAATAGGAAAATCCTTATTAATAGTTGATTTTTTAGTAACTTTATTAGGTGCAGTTACTTTTGGAATAAATATTGGGTTATATGGTCTATTAGCAGTTATAATTAATGGAGTGGTTATAGATAATATAATAGCTGGATTTAAAACTAAAAGTGAAATCACAATAATAAGTGAAAAAAATAAAGAAATAAGTAAGTTTATTTTAGATGATTTAGAAAGAGGGTGTACTTTTATTAAAGGTATTGGAGGATTTACAGGAAAAGATACTTCAATATTATATACTGTGTTAGATAGAAATGAATTTATAAAATTAAAAAATAAAATTAAAGAAATAGATAAAAATGCATTTATAACAGTTGGTGAGGTTCATGAGGTTATGGGAGAAGGTTTTATTGGAATAGACGAAGATTAAATTAAGATAGGAGATAATTATGCAAAAGATTAAAGAATATTTACTAATAACAATTGGAGTAGCATTAACAGCAATTGCACTTGAGTATTTCTTTTTTCCATGCGATATAGCAGCTGGAGGAGTTTCAGGTATAGGATTAGTTATAAATAAGGTTTTTGGATTAGATACTAGTGTAGTCATTCTTGTTCTTAATATTGTATTATTTGCATTAGCTTTTGTTGTATTAGGAAAAGGCTTTGGTGCAAAAAGTATTTATGCAACAATAATGTTATCTGTATTTATGTGGATAATTGAAAATGTTTTTAAGCCAACTGTACTTACTGAAAATATGTTTTTAGCAAGTGTATTTGGATCAATTATTTTAGGAATGGGAGCTGCAATAGTTTTTCATCAAGATGCTTCTACAGGAGGAACTAGCATAATAGCAGCTATAATAAGTAAATTTACGCCTATTGGTATAGGAATTTCTGTTTTACTTACAGATTCATTTGTTTGTATGGCAGCAATAAGTGTTTTTGGGGTTGATAAGGGATTATTTGGATTCTTTAGTGTTATTTTAATTGGGTTGATAATAGATAAATTTATTGATGGATTTAATACATGTAAACAAGTATTTATAATAACAGCAAAGGAAAAAGAAATAGTAAATCATATAATCAAAAATATTGATAGAGGATGTACAGTACTTAATGGAAATGGTGGATATACAGGAAGTGATATAAAAGTAATTTATACTGTTTTAAGTACTAAAGAGTTTATTGAGTTAAAAAAATCTATAAAAAATATAGATCCAAATGCATTTTTAACTGTAAATGAATCTACAGAGGTTTTAGGAATGGGATTTACAGAATATTAATCATAATAGTAATATTAGGTAAATATAGCTTAAATATTGGTATTATAGATAGTTGTATGTTATAATGGCTTTATAGTTTGTCAAGATATAGAAATGAATGTTATAAAGAGGTGTATTTATGATAGAGTTTAAGGGCGTTTCTAAGGTATATGATAATAATGTAAAAGCATTATCAAATGTAAATATAAAAATTAATTCAGGAGATTTTGTTTTTCTAGTTGGTCCTTCTGGAGCAGGTAAATCTACTTTTATAAAAATGTTATTAAAAGAAGTAGAGCCAACAATGGGAGAAATTATAGTTGCAGATAAAGAATTATCTAAGGTAACTAGAAGACAAACACCATACTATAGAAGAAAAATAGGTATGGTATTCCAAGATTTTAGGTTAATACCAACTTTAAATGTATATGAAAATGTTGCCTTTGCAATGAGAGTTGTTGAAGCATCACAAAGAGAAATTAGAAAAAGAGTACCTATGGTATTGTCATTAGTTGGATTATCACATAAATATAAAATGTTTCCTAATGAATTATCAGGAGGAGAACAACAAAGAGTATCATTAGCAAGGGCTATTGTTAATAATCCATCAGTACTAATTGCTGATGAGCCTACTGGAAACCTTGATCCAGAAACAGCAAAAGAGATTATGGGATTATTAGAAGATATAAACAAGGCAGGAACTACTATATTAATGGCTACGCATGCAAAAGACATAGTTGATAATATGCAAAAGAGAGTTATAGCTATTGATAAGGGAATGATAGTAAGAGATGATAGAAAGGGGATGTACGAAAATGAAAATTAGCACGTTAAACTATTTTATAGTCGATGCATTTAAGAGCATAAAGAGAAATAGGACAATCAGTTTTGCTGCTATGATTACAGTATTAATAACATTTTTCGTTTTTGGTACATTTACTTTATTAGCATTAAATTTCAATAAAAGTATTGAAGATGTAGCATCAAAGATTCAAATTCAAGTGTATCTTAGAGAAGATATAAAATTAGTTGATCAAAAAGAAATAGAATTAAAGCTATTGGAATCTCCTCAAGTTAGTGAAGTTAAATATGAATCAAAAGATGAAGCTTTTTTAAATTTAAAAGAAAATTTAGGAAGCAATGAAGGTCTATTAGAAGGATATGATTTAAATAATAATCCACTACCAAGTTCATTTATAGTTAGTTTAAAGGATCCATCTTATGCTGAAGAAGTAGCTAAATTAGTTGAAGGTATGACTGGTGTTGAAGGTATAGGAAATCAACAAGAAGTTATTGATACAATAAGTAAGTTTGTTGATGTAGTTCAAATAGTTGGTATAGGTTTATTTATAGTATTTATTGGTGTATCTGTATTCTTAATAATGAATACAATAAAGCTTACAGTTTACTCAAGAAGAAGAGAAGTTGGAATTATGAAGTTTGTTGGAGCAACAGACTGGTTTATTAGATGGCCATTTGTTATTGAAGGTATAGTAATTGGTGCTATTGGGGCATTATTATCAAGTATAGTTTTATATTTTGCATATAATGCAGTATTTAAATGGATAGTTTCATCTATGTTTATAGTAAATTTAGTACAACCTCAATTTGTTTTAACTACATTATTAGCTTGTTTTGTTGGCGGAGGAATATTAATTGGAGCTATAGGAAGTATATTTGCATTAAGAAAATTCTTAATTGTATAGTATATAGAGTATGTTAATTAGGCAAAAATATATATAGAAATTATTTAAAAACTACAACTCATTAATTATTATGGGTTGTAGTTTTAAGCAAATAAGGGGTAAAATTAAATAAATATTAATATACAGAAAGGAGATAAGTATTTATGGATAATTTAAATGGAGAAGAAATTAAGCCAAGGAAAAAAACACATAAATTCTTAAAAGGTTTAATAGTAATAGTATTTGCTTTAGTAACTTATTTTGCAGCTTTTTACTTAGGAAATAACTTAGCAACTAAGGGAATAGTTATAGGTGGAGCTGTTCCTAAAAAAGCAGTTGCAGACTTAGAGGAAATTGGAGATTCAGGGAAATATTCTAATTTATTTAATTTGCGAAGTATGTTATTTTCCATGTATGATGGAGAAATAGATGATGAAAAACTTCTTGAAGGTGCAATGAAGGGAATGGCAAATGCAGTTGGAGATCCATATACAGTTTATATGGATAAAGAAGAATTTAATAAATTTATGGAATCAAGTCAAGGAAGCTTTTATGGAATAGGAGCTCAATTAGGAGTTAGAGATAATAATATAACTATAATAGCACCTGTTGAAGGTTCACCAGCAGAACAAGCTGGACTTAAAGCTGGAGACATAATTTTAAAAGTTGATGATTATGAAGTAACAGATTTAAATACAGAGGCAGTTGTTTCAAGAGTTAGGGGTAATCAAGGAGAACCAGTTACACTAACTATTAAACGTGAAGGAATTGAAGAGCCATTTGAAGTAACCATAGTTAGAGCTGAAATTAAAACAGAATCAGTAAAAGGTGAAATTATTGAAGATGGAATTGGATATATTCAAATAAGTACTTTTAGCGATGAAGAAGTAAGTGATAAGTTTACTGAAAAATTAAATGAATTAAAAAATGAAGGAATGAAAAAACTAATATTAGATTTAAGAGGAAACCCAGGTGGATACTTAAATGAATGTGTTAAAATTGCTTCTAATTTTATTCCAGAAGGAGAAGTAGTAACTTATACAATTGATAAATATAATAAAAAGGTTGTTTCAAATTCAATTGGAGGAGATGCAATTGGAGTTCCACTAGTTGTACTTGTTGATGGTGGAAGTGCAAGTGCATCAGAGGTTGTTACAGGAGCATTAAGAGATCATGGAGCTGCTATAACAATAGGAACAACTACATTTGGAAAAGGAATAGTTCAACAATTAAAGGTATTGCCAAATGATATGGGAGGACTTAAAGTTACAACTTCTAAGTATTATACTCCAAATGGAGAAAATATTCATGGTACTGGAATAACACCAGATATTACAGTGGAAATTCCACAAGAAATATTAGAAAAGGATTATGATAGAAACATTGATCCACAATTTAAAAAGGCTCTAGAGGTAATTAGAGATAAGAATTAAGTAGGAGGCTCAGTATGGATTTAATAATTAATAGTTTAAAATCTGTATCAATAGCAATAATTGAGCCAATGCATTTACTTATGCTTTTTATATTTGGGATAATATTTTATTTTAAAAATATTAGAATTGTATCAATCCAAAAAATGACATTAGGAGAGGGGGTTAATACACCCCTTGAATTAACATTGTCTCAAATTGTATTTGGCATACTAGCAGGTGCAGTTGGTACTGTTATATTAACGGTACTAGGAGTTTCATTTAATGAAACCTCAGGTATAGAATTTATATTTATGATATCAATACTATGTTTGTTTTATAAGAAAAAGTATATATCATATGCTTATTCAGCAGCAATTTTAGGTATGATAGGAATTATATTAAAAGTAGCAAGTAATATTACTGGAATAAGGTTATTAATGGATATAAATGTAGTATCATTAATAACACTTGTTGGAGTAATATATATACTTGAAGGAATATTGATAATGTTTGATGGAAGTAGAGGGGCAATACCTGTATTTACAAAAAAAGAAGATAAGATAATTGGAGGATTTTCCTTTAGTAGATATTGGCCTATTCCAATAGCTATATTAATGATTTTTACTAATAGTTCATCACCAGCAGATTCAATTTATTTAAATGCTAGTTCATGGTGGCCAATATTAAATAAAAGCCAAACATTAAGCTTAATAGCTTCTGCTATGGTAGCAACCATACCTATATACGGAATACTTGGATATGGAAATGTTACTTTTACTCAAGAAAAAAAGAAAAAGTCATTAAGAAGTGGCACAGTTATTTTAATTTATGGTATTTCAATTGTATTAATAGCTCAATTAGCAACGCTTAATATACTGGGTCAAATAATATCTATTATTTATCTACCATTAGTTTATGAATTTATTATGAGATATGAAGCTAATGTAGAAAAAAAGGGTCAATATTTATATGTTAGTGATGATGAAGGAATAATGATTCTTGAAGTTACTCCAAATTCGCCAGCATATGAAGTTGGAGTTAAGCGTGGAGATAAAATTATAGAAGTAAATGGAGAAAAAATAAAATCAGAAGTTGATATATTTAAAGCTATTAAAGAAAGTATATTTAAGATTTCTATTAAGATAAAGAATAATTCGGGACAAGTATTAGAATATAATATACAACCTAGAAATAAAATATTAGGGGTGCTTTTAGTACCTAAAATGGTTAAAAGAGAAGATATGATTGAAATAAATCAAGAAGATTTAAAAGATATAATTAATGAAATTAAGAATAAAAAATAGAGGAAAGTTTATACTGACCTCTATTTTTTGTTATAAAAGTTTTGAAAATGGTGAATATAAAAAGTAAAATATATTTAAGAAAATAAGAAAAATTTGGAGTTGATATATATGGGAAACTTTAAGATACATTCTAAATTTAAGCCAATGGGAGATCAACCTGTAGCTATAGAAAGTTTAGTATCAGGATTAAATAAAAATGAAAAGTTCCAAACACTATTAGGGGTAACTGGATCAGGTAAAACATATACAATGGCAAATATAATTGAAAAAGTACAAAAGCCAACTATAGTTTTAGCTCATAATAAAACACTAGCAGCACAGTTATGTTCGGAGTTTAAAGAATTCTTTCCAAATAACATAGTAGAATACTTTGTATCTTATTATGATTATTATCAGCCAGAAGCATATGTGCCTCAAACAGATACCTTTATTGAAAAAGATGCTTCTATAAATGATGAAATAGATAAATTAAGGCATTCTGCTACATCTGCATTATTTGAAAGAAGAGATGTAATAATAGTAGCTTCTGTATCATGTATATATGGGTTAGGTAATCCAGATGAGTATAAGAAATTAACTATTTCACTGAGAGTAGGAATGGAAAAAGAGAGAGATGAAATAATTAAAAGGCTTATAGAAATTCAATATGAAAGAAATGATATTGATTTTGCAAGAGGTACTTTTAGAGTTAGAGGTGATTCATTAGATATTATTCCAGCTTCATCATCAACTAAGGGAATTAGGATAGAGTTCTTTGGAGATGAAATTGATAGAATAAGAGAATTTGATGTTTTAACAGGAAAGATATTGGGTGAAAGAGAGCATGTTGCAATTTTCCCAGCATCTCACTTTGCTGCATCACAAGAAACATTAAATAAAGCAATAAGAGAAATTGAAGATGAATTAGAGGAAAGATTAAGAGAATTAACATCACAAGATAAATTATTAGAAGCTCAAAGGCTAAGACAAAGAACAAATTATGATATAGAAATGATTAAGGAAATGGGATATTGTAGTGGAATTGAAAATTATTCAAGAGTTTTAGATGGAAGGGCACCTGGAACTCCGCCAAAAACATTATTAGATTACTTTCCTGATGATTATTTAATGTTTATAGATGAAAGTCATGTTACTTTACCACAGGTAAGAGCAATGTATGCAGGTGATAGGTCAAGAAAAGATACATTAGTTGATTATGGATTTAGGCTTCCTTGTGCTTATGATAATAGACCACTTAAGTTCAATGAATTTGAAAGTAAAATTAATCAACTTATATTTGTTTCTGCAACGCCAGGTCAATATGAATTAGATCATTCAACTAATATAGCAGAACAAATAATAAGGCCTACAGGACTTTTAGATCCAATTGTTGAAATAAGGCCAGTTACAGGTCAGATAGATGATTTATATGCAGAAATAATTAAAACAACGGAAAGGGGATTTAGAACATTAGTTACAACGCTAACTAAAAAAATGGCTGAGGATTTAACAAAGTACTTAACTCAATTAGGAATTAAAACTACTTATATGCATTCTGATATAAAGACTATTGAAAGAATGGAGATAATAAGAAATTTAAGATTAGGTGAATTTGATGTACTTGTTGGAATAAACCTTTTAAGAGAAGGCCTAGATATTCCAGAAGTTGCTCTTGTTGCAATTTTAGATGCAGACAAGGAAGGATTTTTACGTTCTGAAACATCTATGGTCCAAACTATAGGAAGAGCTGCTAGAAATTCTGAAAGTAAAGTAATTATGTATGCAGATAAAATGACTGGGTCTATGGATAGAGCTATTAAAGAAACAAATAGAAGAAGAGAAATTCAAATGAACTACAATAAAGAACATGGAATTGTTCCTAAAACTATAATTAAAGGAATTAGAGATGTAATTGAAGCAACAAAGGTTGCAGAAGATTCCTCAGAATATAATGTAAATAATGATTCAATTTCATTAAGTGAAAAGGACAAGAAGAAGTTAATTAAGCAATATACTGAGGAAATGAAAGAAGCAGCTAAAAATCTTCAATTTGAAAGAGCAGCAGAGCTTAGAGATATGATTAATGATTTAAAAGAAAAATAATTTTTTAGGAAATTTATAATAGGATATTGATTTTAATAAAATAATGGAGTTTGAGAGGGAAAGATGCTAAAAATAAAAAATTTTTCAAAAGAATATTCAAAGGGTAAAAAAGCAGTTGATAATATATCTTTAACTGTAAATAGTGGAGAGATATTTGGATTTATAGGTCACAATGGTGCAGGAAAAACAACAACGATTAAATCTATAGTTGGAATATTAGAATTTAGTGAAGGTGATATATTAATAGATAGTAAATCTATTAAGAAAAATGCTATAGAATGTAAAAAAGTGATGGCATATATTCCAGATAATCCAGACCTTTATGAAGCTTTAACTGGAATACAATATTTAAGCTTTATTGCAGATATTTATAAAATAAGTAAAGAACAAAGAGAAAAATTAATTAAGTATTATGGAGATAAGTTTGAGCTAACTAAATATCTAGGAGATTTAATTTCTTCATATTCTCATGGTATGAAACAAAAGTTAGCAATAATATCAGCATTAATTAATAAACCAAGGTTATTAATATTAGATGAACCATTTGTTGGGTTAGACCCTAAAGCTTCTCATACACTTAAGGAAATAATGAGGGAACTTTGCAATGAAGGTAGTGCAATATTCTTTTCAACTCATGTATTGGAGGTAGCAGAAAAATTATGTGATAAGATTGTAATTATTAAAGAGGGAAAAATAGTTGCAGAAGGGACTACTGAACAAGTTAAAGGTAATAATTCTTTAGAAGAAGTGTTTATGGAGTTGATTGGTAATGAGTAATTTATTTATTTTATTAAAAAATTCATTTATAAATAGCACAGGAATTAATTCTTTGTCTAAAGGAGTTAATACTTCTAATGAAAAGAAGAAGTTATTAATTACTACAGCTACTTTATTATTAATAGCATCAGTAATATGCTTTTTATCAACAGCATATTCAATTACATTAGCTACAGTATTAAAACCAATGGGATATTTAGATTTAATATTAATAGTTGCTGTATTATTTTCATGTATTTTAAGCTTTATAACATCAATATATAAAGCGCAAGGAACATTATTTAGTTCAAAAGATTACGATTTATTAATGGCTTTACCTATAAGAAATAGTACAATATTAACTAGTAAAATATTAAGTTTAATGTCTGTAAACTATATAGGAACAGCACTTGTAATAGTACCGTCTTCAATAGTATATTTTATCTATAATGGAAGTTTATCATGGATTTTCTTCATTATATTAATAATAGGGTTAATATTTATACCAATGATTCCAATAATAGCAGCTTCAATAATAGCTGTTGCTATAACATTTGTATCATCAAGATTTAAGCATAAAAATATAGTAACTACAGTTGTTGGTATGATAGCATTTTTATTAATTATGATACTTTCAATGAATATGCAAAATTATATTAATGAATTTATTGCAAATAGTGACTCAATAGTAAAAGGACTATCTAGCATATATCTACCAGCAATGTATTTAAAAGAAGCTTTAGTAAATTATGATATATTTGCTTTAATAAAGTTTATACTAATATCAATAGTTCCATTTTTAATATTTATTTTGGTATTTAGTAAGACATTTAAAGTTATAAATGGGAAATTATCAGAAAGCTATAAAAAGGCAAATTATAAGGTGTCAAAGTTAGAAGCAAGCAGTGTAATAAAATCATTGATTACGCAAGAACTAAGAAGATACTTTGCAACACCTATTTATGTTATGAATACAGCGTTTGGGATGGTATTATTAGTTGCAGCATCCATTGCAACGTTATTTGTAAGTAAAGAAACGTTAGTGGAATTTTTGGGGTATCCTGAGATAGCTAATATGATTCCAGTTGCAATATTAGTTTTCTTAGTATTTACTATTGGACTATCTTGTACAACAAATTCATCAATATCATTAGAAGGAAATAGGTTATGGATATTAAAATCATTGCCAATAGAACCTAATGATATCTTTAAGGGTAAAATAATAACTAATTTAATAATAACAATTCCAGCATCAATTATAGCAAATGTATTTTTTTATATAGGATTAAAGTTTGATATAAAGTATTTAATATTTAACTTAGTAATTAGTATAGTATTTGCAATTGTATCAGCTATATTAGGAATAATAATTAATTTATATTTTCCAAAGATGGAGTGGACAAATCCAACAACAGTAGTAAAGCAAAGCGCAAGTGTAATGATTACTATTTTGGGAATATTGATATTAATATTAGTAGTTGTAGCAGTATCAGTTGTATTAGTTAAAGTATTCAATATTACAAATATGATGATTATTTTAAGTTCAGTATTAATTATATTTTTAATAGCTTTATTTGTTTCAATTAAGGTATTGAATAATATAGGTAGTGAAAAGTTTAATAGATTATAGAAGAGTTGCCTCTGTGGAATATTCATTTTTTAGAATATTCTATTGAGGTAATTTGCTTATATTTATATAGTGTTGGAAGGATTAAGCATAGAGTATATAATATACTTAAAGAATAAATCTAATTTTGATATTTATAAAATTAGATTTGAATTCATATGCAAATAGATTAAGAGGTTTAATTATAGATGAGTATATCTAGGGGTATATATAATGAATTGATATATAGAATAGGAGAAAATATGGGAATAACATGTATTTTAATACTAATAATTATTGTTTTAATAGCTGTTATTATAGGATATAAAAGAGAGTTTAGAAGAATAAGTAAGCAAATTAATAATAATTTAGATGAATATGCAAATATAAAAACAAAATCTGTAGACAAGGATATAGAGTATTTAGTTGAAAATATAAATTTGATTTTTGATTCTAAACAAAGAATTGTTGCAGAAAAGAATAAGAACGAAGAAGAATTAAGAGCTAGTATAGCTAATATGTCACATGATTTAAGAACACCATTAACATCAATAATGGGATATTTGCAAATGGCAAGATTAGAAGAAGTATCGGAAGGGGAAAAAAATGAGTATATAGATATTGTAGAAAATAGAACAAAATCATTACAACAGCTTATTAGTAGTTTTTACGATTTATCTAGAATAGAAGGAAATGAGTATAACTTTAATTATAAAAAGGTAAATTTAAAAAACATATTATGCGAAAATATAGCCGCATTTTACAATGATTTTATTAATAATAATATTAATCCGATTATTGAAGTAGATGAGAATATTAGAGATATTATATCAGATGAAGGAGCTATTACAAGAATTTTTACTAATTTAATAGGAAATATAATTAAACATGGTGAAAGTTATGTAAAAATTACTTTAAAACAAAAGGATGATGTAATAATAACAGAGTTTATTAACAAAACAACAGATTTAACGGAAGAAAATGTGGATAAATTATTTAAGAGATTCTATACTGTGGATAAATCAAGAAGTGATAGAAATACAGGATTAGGGTTGTATATAACTAAGGTCTTAGTAGAAAAATTGGGATATAGTATAAATGCCACTTTAAAAAATGAAGAATTAATAATACAAATTTTATGGAAATAAGATAAAAATAGTTATAATCAATGTAAGCAAATTTAATGAAAAATTATTTGCTTGTATTTTTTTATAAACAGATGATATACAAGAAATAAATATTATTGATACTTTAAGTAAATATGTTGTGATGTAAATATATAAAAATATAAGATAAGTCTTGTAAATATTAATCATGAAATTTATTGACAATAAAAATCAATAAACCTAAAATATAATAAAGAGAATATTTGTTCGGGATTAAAGAAAAGAAATTATGACAAAAATAAAATAATGAAGTATATCGAAGAGGGTAGAAAAATGAAAGATAAGATTATAGTAAAAGGTGCAAGAGTACATAATTTAAAAAATGTTTCTCTAGAAATTCCTAGAGATAAATTAATAGTATTTACTGGATTATCAGGTTCAGGTAAATCTTCTTTAGCATTTGATACATTATATGCAGAAGGGCAAAGAAGATATGTTGAGTCTTTATCAGCATATGCAAGACAATTTTTAGGGCAAATGAATAAGCCTGATGTAGATTATATTGAAGGTTTATCACCAGCAATATCAATAGATCAAAAAACAACTAGCAAAAATCCAAGGTCTACAGTTGGAACAATTACTGAAATTTATGATTATTTAAGATTATTATATGCAAGAATAGGAATTTCACATTGTCCTAAGTGTGGAAAGGTAATAAGCAAGCAGTCTGTGGATCAAATTGTGGATCAAGTAATGGCACTTGGGGATAAAACTAAAATTCAAATTTTAGCTCCAATAATTAGAGGGAAAAAAGGGACGCATGAAAAAGTTTTAGATAATATAAAGAAAAATGGATATGTAAGAGCTAGGGTTGATGGAGAAATATATGAGTTAGCTGAAGAGGATATAAAGCTTGAAAAGACTAAAAAGCATAATATTGAAGCTGTTATAGATAGACTTATTATAAAAGAAGGCATGGAAGGAAGATTAAGTGATTCATTAGAAGCGGCATTAAGATTAGCAGAAGGATTAGTAATTATAAACGTAATTGGCGATAAAGATATATTATTTAGTGAAAATTTTGCATGTGCTGATTGTGGAATTAGTATACAAGAATTTGAGCCGAGAATGTTTTCATTTAATGCCCCATATGGAAAATGTGATAAATGTGATGGCTTAGGAACTTTAATGGAAATAGATCCAAACTTAGTTATTCCAAATAAGAACCTAAGTGTTATGGAAGGTGCTATAGCAACATGGGGAGAAGGAAGGTTAAAGGAAGATTCATGGACGTATGCAATATTACAAGCCTTAAGCAAAGAATATGATTTGGATTTAAATAAGCCAATAAAGGAGTTATCTAAAGAACATTTAGATTTATTATTATATGGAACTGATGGGCATAAATTATCAATAACATATACTAAGGATGGAGTAAAAGGATTATATTCTTATTCATATGATGGAGAAATTAATTCATTAATAAAAAGATATAAGGAAACTAATTCAGATGTTATAAAGAATGAAATAGAACAATACATGAGCAATAAGGCATGTCCAAAATGTAAAGGAGCAAGACTTAATAATGAAGTTTTAGCAGTTACAGTTGGTGGTAAAAATATATATGAATTTACTAAGATGTCAATTAAGGAAGAACTTGAGTTTATAAGTTCAATTACACTATCTGAAAAAGAAAGAATTATAAGTGGTCAAATAGTAAAGGAAATAAGAAGTAGGTTAGAATTCTTAGTTAATGTTGGATTAGATTATTTAAATCTTTCAAGAAGTTCAGGAACTCTTTCTGGTGGAGAAGCACAAAGAATAAGACTTGCAACACAAATTGGATCAGCATTGATGGGGGTGTTATATATATTAGATGAGCCAAGTATTGGATTACATCAAAGAGATAATGATAAGTTGATTCAAACATTAAAAAACTTAAGGGAGGTAGGAAATACTGTTATAGTTGTTGAACATGATGAAGATACTATGAGGGAAGCTGATTATATAGTAGATATAGGGCCAAGGGCAGGAGAACATGGTGGTCAAATAATTGCAGCAGGACCAGTTAATGAAATTATGGCATGTAAGGAATCAATTACAGGTCAATACTTAACAGGAGAAAAATCAATTAAAGTTCCTGAAGAAAGAAGAAAAGGTAATGGAAACTTTATTGCTGTAACTGGGGCTAAAGAAAATAACCTTAAAAACTTAAATGTTAAATTTCCTTTGGGAGTATTAACAATGGTTACAGGTGTTTCAGGATCAGGTAAAAGTACTTTAGTAAATGAAATATTATATAAAGGTTTAAATAAGATAGTAAATAAAAGTAAAAATCCAACAGGAGCTTATAAAGAAATAACAGGATATGAAAATATAGATAAAATTATAGATATTGATCAAAGCCCTATAGGAAGAACGCCACGTTCCAACCCAGCAACATATACAGGTACATTTGATATAATAAGAGAATTATTTTCACAAACACCAGAAGCTAAAATGAGAGGATATAAGCCAGGAAGATTTAGTTTTAATGTAAAAGGTGGAAGATGTGAAGCTTGTTCAGGAGATGGAATTATAAAAATAGAAATGCAGTTCTTATCTGATGTATATGTTCCTTGTGAAGTTTGTAAAGGAAAAAGATACAATAGGGAAACTCTTGAAGTTAAGTATAAGGGAAAAAATATAGATGATGTTTTAAATATGACTGTTGAAGAAGCTTTAGAGTTTTTTGAAAATATTCCAAGAATAAAAAATAAGATTCAAACATTAAAAGATGTAGGATTAGGATATATTAGATTAGGTCAACCATCAACTCAATTATCAGGTGGAGAAGCTCAAAGAATTAAACTTGCATTTGAATTATCCAAAAGAAGTACAGGAAAGACATTATATATTTTAGATGAACCAACAACAGGACTTCATGTAGATGATGTAAATAGATTAGTTGAAATATTACAAAGACTAGTTGATGCAGGAAATACTGTTATTGTTATAGAACATAATTTAGATATGATAAAATGTGCAGATTATATAATAGATTTAGGACCAGAAGGTGGAGATAAAGGTGGTACTTTAGTAGCACAAGGAACACCAGAAAAAATTGTCGAAAATGATAACTCTTATACTGGTAGATATCTTAAGAAGTTATTAAGATAAATTAAGATGGCTTGTTATTTTTTACAATAAGATTTAATATATAATGGTAAATATTCATTAGTTTGAGGTGAAGGTATGAGTTTTGGAAAGTTAGTTACTTTTGTATTTGGTATAATTTTTATAATTTTATTATATGTAATTATATATTATGCATTAAAAATAATGTATAAAGATGTTAAGACAGGTGGTAAGGCTAAAAATAATAACTCAGGAATAAGATATGGAATTGAAGTTATTCAAACAGGTGTTAATTCTACACTGGAGCAGGGCGCGGTAGTTCCTATAAGGGGAATTATTACATTAGGAAGAAAAGCAGAAAATACAATAGTATTAACAGAGCCTTTTGTATCAGGTAATCATGCAAGGATATATGCTAAAAATAATAATTTATATGTTGAAGATTTAAATAGTACAAATGGTGTATATGTAAATAATGAAAGAATTGAAGCAAAATATAAGCTTATTGCTGATGATGAAGTAAAAATAGGAAGTGCAATTTTTAAGGTTTTAAAATCAGGTAAGTAAAACTCTAAATTTATGATTTAGATAGTTGAACTTATATCTTAGACGTTAAGAAAAGATGTTTTAGTAATAATTTAGAGGTGAGGATATGAAAGCAAAAAAGCGAGAAAAAAGATTACTAAATTTAGTATATCTGCTATGCTTACTACTTTTCACAGCATTAGGCTTTTTACAACAGCCTTTTGATAAATTTGCATTAATAATGGGAGTAGTCTTATGTGTATTAATAGGCTATTCCCACTTTATAGTTAGAAGATTTTATCCAGATGGAGATAAATTTATTTTAATTTTTGCAAGTGTGTTAGCAGTAGTAGGAGTAGCAATGTTATATAGAATAAATCCAAATACAGCTATTAAACAGCTTATATGGATAGCACTTGGGATAATTGGTTATATATTAATAGTTGTAATATTGCCGGATTTAAAAAGTTTTGCAAAATATAAAAATGTATATATGATAATAACATTGGTATTAATGCCATTAGCTTTAATATTTGGTACAGAACAGTTTGGTGCAAAAAACTGGATATTAATAGGGCCAATTTCTTTTCAGCCATCAGAATTTGCTAAAATAGCATTAGTTTTATATTTAGCAGCAGCATTGGCTACATATGAATCTAAAAAAAGTTTCAAGGAAGAAGTTAAACAATTATTTCAACCAGCATTAGTTGCAGGTTTTTCAATGGGATGTATGGTATTACAAAGAGATTTAGGGAGTGCATTAATATTCTTTGGGATATCAATAACTTTACTTTATGTTGCAACATCAAAGAAAAAGTATGTTTTTACAGCTTTAGGATTAGCAGCAATAGGTTCTGTTGCAGGTTATACAATGTTTGGTCATGTAAGGGAAAGAGTTATGATTTGGCGTGATCCATGGAAATATGCATTAGGATCATCATATCAAATAGTTGAAGGAATGTATTCTATTGCAGCTGGAGGACTTTTTGGGGTTGGATTAGGTCAAGGACACTTTCAAAACTTACCTGTAAAAGAAAGTGATATGATTTATGCAATTATATGTGAAGAATTTGGAATAATTTTTGCAATTGGATTAATGATAATATACTTCTTATTATTTTATAGGGGTATAAGAGCTGCCTTTGTAACAAAGGATAGTTATTCACAATTAATAGCTGTAGGATTTAGTACAATGATAGCATGTCAAACATTAGTTATAATAGGAGGAATATTTTCAGTTATTCCATTAACAGGTATAACATTGCCTATTATAAGTTATGGTGGTTCATCAGTATTGACTATATTCTTTGCATTAGGAATATTACAAAAAATATCGGAGGAGGCATAGGATATGAATGATTTAGCAAAAAGTGTTAAGAATGTAATGACTGTTTTTTTAGTACTATTTATAGCATTGATATCCTATATTGCATATTTTCAGCTAATTAAAAGCCCTAAAATTAATGAAATGGCAAGTAATACAAGGGTTATAGCTAAAAAGAATGAAGTTTTAAGAGGAACTATTTATGATAGAAATGAAACAGCATTAACTACAAGTGAAAGATTAAATGAAACTTCACAAAAAAGGAATTATTTATATGATGGACTATATGTTCATGCATTAGGATATACAAGTGCTGTATATGGAAAAACTGGTTTAGAAGAAGAATATGATAGTGAGTTAACAACTTATAATGCAATTGGAAATAACTTTAGAAAATTTTTAGATTCTATTGATGTTAAGGGATTAATAGAAGATATAAAAAATGATAAAGAAAGCACAGGAAATTTTAATTTTGCTTCTAATTTTAAAACATTTAAGGATAAAATAAATTTTAATTTATTAGAAGAAGAAGAAAATAAAGTAGGTAATGGTGTTATAACTACTTTAGATACTACACTTCAACAAGTTGCATCCGATGCATTAGGAAGTAATAAGGGAGCTGTAGTTGCTTTAAATCCTAAAACAGGAGAAATATTAGCAATGGTATCAAATCCAATATTTAATCCTAATAATTTAGCTGAAGAAATGAAAGCTGCTAATAGTGGAAGTGCAGATAACTCACCATTAATAAACAGAGCAATTAATGGACTTTATCCGCCAGGGTCTGTATTTAAAACTGTTACATTAACAAGTGCATTAGAAAATATGCCATCAGTAGCTAATAGAACTTTTCAGGATGATGGAAAAATTAAATTTCCAGATGGCAGAAGTTTAAGTAATTTTGGAAATAATGTTTATGGATCATTAAGTTTAAAGCAATCATATAAGGTATCAAGTAATGTTGTATTTGGGACATTAGCAATGGAATTAGGAAATAATAAATTAAAATCTACAGCTGAAGATTTTGGATTTAATTCTGTAATAACAGGACCAGGTGTTTCTATAACAGCAAGTAGATTTCCAACGTTAGATAGTTCTGAAGTTGGGAATATAGCACAAAGTGGTATAGGACAAAGTAGTATTTTATCAACGCCTATGCAAATGGCATTAGTTGCAGCAACAGTAGCTAATGATGGTATAATGATGCAACCAAAGCTTGTAAATACAATAGTTGATAAAGATAAGAATGTTATTAAATCTATAGATAACAAAGAATTAAAGAAAGTTATGTCTAGTGATATAGCACAAACAGTTCAAGATTATATGTTAAATGTAGTAAATAGCAATTTAAGTAAATGGCCAGCATTTAAAGGAACTAATGCTGGAGGAAAAACTGGAACAGCTGATTATACTTTACCAGATGGAAGTGAAGCAACTCCACATAGTTGGTTTATATCAGTAGCTCCAATGAATGATCCTCAAATAGCAGTTGCAGTAATTGTTGAAAATGGAGGAACAGGTTCAGGAAAGGCTGCAACAGTTGCAAGTAAAGTAGTAAGACAATGGGTCTTAGGTGATTAAATTTTAAATAAATCCTTCAATAAAGGAAATTTCTATAATAGGAGTTAAGGGGGAAGTAAGCATATTTAGTAAGTAACTAAAAAGATAATTTGCTTATTACCTTTTAACTCTTATTTATTAATATAATTAAAACTAAAGAAAGGAGTGTGCAAATAATGTTTGATTTTGAATATCATATAAAGAATTTACCAGATAAGCCTGGTGTATATTTAATGAAAAATTCTTTGGGTGAAGTAATTTATGTTGGAAAAGCAAAGGTTTTAAAAAATAGAGTAAAAAGTTATTTTCAAAAATCTAAAAACCATTCAGAAAAAGTAAAAGTAATGGTAAAAAATATTGCTGAATTTGAGTATATTGTTACAGATTCTGAAATGGAAGCATTAATTTTAGAATGTAATTTAATAAAAAAGTACAGTCCTAAGTATAATATTTTGTTAAAGGATGATAAATTTTATCCTTTTATAAAGATAACTGTAAATGATGATTATCCAAGAGTATTTGTTACGAGAAGATTTGCAAAGGATGGAAGTAAATATTTTGGGCCATATACAAATGGAAGTGCCGTTTATGAAACCCTTGATTTAATATATAAGATATTTCCTTTGAGAAATTGTAAATTAGTAATAAAAGAAAATGGTGAAAAGGTTAGACCCTGTTTAAATTATCATATAAAAAAGTGCCTTGGGCCATGTGGAGGGCATATTAGTAAAGAAGAATATGGGAAAATGATTAATGATATAATAGATATTTTAAGTGGAAAAGAAACATATATTACTAAAATGCTTAAATCTGATATGGAAAAGGCTGCGGAAGAACTAGAATTTGAAAAAGCTGCATCATTGAGAGACAAAATATTATCTATAAATGCAATAGCAGAAAAACAAAAGATATTTAAAACCATGGAAGGTGATGAAGATTTCATCAATATAGAACAAGATGAAAAAGATAGTTGTATTCAAGTATTTTTCTCAAGGGATGGAAAGGTAATTGGAAGAGAACATTTTATATTTGAAAACACAGCAAATGAAGGCATTGGTGAAATAATAGAAGATTTTATAGGATCATTTTATGGAGGAACAGCTAAAATTCCTAAAGCAATATATGTTCCACAAATTGATAATTTTGACTTAATGGAAGAATATTTAACAATAAAAAGAGGGTCAAAAGTGTGGATTAAGGTGCCTCAAAAGGGGCAAAAAAAAGAAATGCTTGAAATGGTTAAAAACAATGCAAGAATTACTTTAGAAAAGTTTAAAGATAAATATTTAAAGGATAAAGAAATCAACAGAATTTCATTATTAGAGCTTCAAGACTTGTTAGAATTAGAAGAATGTCCACAAAGAATAGAAGCTTATGATATTTCCAATATACAAGGGGTTGATTCTGTTGGAACAATGATTGTATTTGAAGAAGGAAGAGCTAAAAATAGTGATTATAGGAGATTTAAAATAAAAACTGTTAAGGGTGCAAATGATTATGATAGTATGCGTGAAATATTGACTAGAAGATTTAATCATGGATTAGATGAAATTAAGGCAATTCAGCAAAGAGATTTAAAGTTATCAGCAGGTAAGTTTTCAACATTTCCTGATTTAATAATGATGGATGGTGGAAAAGGACAGGTTAATGTTGCATTAGAAGTCTTACAATCTTTAAATATAGATATTCCTGTTTGCGGATTAGTTAAAGATGATAAACACCAAACAAGAGGAATTATATATAATAATAATGAACTTATTATTAATAAAGGCTCAAATTTAATGCAATTAATTAGAAGAATACAAGATGAAGTTCACAGATTTGCTATAACTTATCATAGAAGCTTAAGAGATAAGAGAACATTACATTCTGTTTTAGATGATATACCGTATGTTGGTGAAAAGAGAAGAAGAGCATTATTAGTGAAATTTGGAAGTATTGATAATATAAAGAAAGCATCAATGCAAGAGTTATTAGAAACACAATCAATTGATAAAAAATCAGCAGAAAGTATTTATAATTATTTTAATGGTAATAATTAAGAATAAATCACTTGTTTAATAGTATAAATTAATTTATACTATTAAATTGTAAATATTTTATAATTTTAAGGAGCTTATCATGAATAAATACAACAAATTTGTAGGATTATTTAATGAATTTTACGATATAAATGATATTAAAATAGATGAAAAATTAAGTGAATATGTTAATTTTAAAGTTGGAGGACCAGCAGATATATTATTAATTCCAAATTCAAAGGAGCAAGTAATTAAAAGTATTAAAATTTGCAAGGAAAATAATATTCCTTTTTACTTAATTGGAAATGGTTCTAATATATTAGTTAGAGATGGTGGTTTTAGAGGAGTTGTACTTTCATTAAAGAATGTTAAAAACATTTATGTTGATGGAGAAAAGATAGAAGCTGAATGTGGAGTTATGTTAAAAGAAGTTTCAGATAAGGCTATAGAAAATTCATTAACTGGTTTTGAATTTGCATGTGGAATTCCAGGAACTATAGGTGGAGCTGTATTTATGAATGCTGGAGCTTATGATGGAGAAATATCAAAAGTAATTGAAAGTGCTGAAGTTATAGATGAAAATTGCAATATCATAAGACTTTCAAGAGAAGAATTAGATTTTGGATATAGATCATCATTAGTAATGAAAAAAGGATATACAGTATTATCAGCTGTATTTAAATTAGAAAAGGGTCAAGTAAAGACAATAAAGGAATTAATAGAAGATTTAACTAACAAAAGGGAATCAAAGCAACCACTTGAATATCCATCAGCAGGAAGTACGTTTAAGAGACCAACTGGATATTTTGCAGGAAAGCTTATTCAAGATGCTGGATTAAAGGGATATTCAATAGGTGGAGCAGCTGTTTCAGAAAAGCATTCTGGATTTGTAATAAATAAGGGAAATGCAACAGCTAAGGATATAACTGATTTAATAAAACATATACAAGATGAAGTTAAAAAGCAATTTGGAGTTGATCTTCATCCTGAAGTTAGAATTATTGGAGAAGAATAAAAAATATTAAAGGAATACACAATATAAGTTTTTATAAATGTGTATTCCTATTTTTTAACTTGAAATATAAGATGTGTTTATTATTATATGACCTTGGTATATAATAACAATGAGTGCTTATAAAAAGGTATAATATATAAGTTGAATATTATTAAAATTAATAGTTTGGAGGTATTATATGAGATTTATTATAGTTACAGGATTATCAGGTGCTGGTAAATCAGAAGCAACTAAAAGTTTAGAGGATATGGGATATTTTTGCGTAGATAACCTTCCACCAACATTAATAACAAAATTTGCAGATGTATGTTTGCAAAGTGATGGAAAGATAAATAAGGTTGCATTAGTAATTGATATAAGAGGTGGGGTATTCTTTAATGATTTATTCCAAAGTTTAAAAGAATTAGAAAAGCAACAATTTAAGTATGAAATATTATTTTTAGATGCTTCTGATGAAGTATTAGTAAAAAGATTTAAAGAAAAAAGAAGAAGTCATCCGTTATCAGGTGGTGGAAGAGTTATAACTGGTATTGAGCTTGAAAGAAATAAATTAAGGGAAGTTAAAGATAAATCAGATATAATTATAGATACATCGAAGTATAAAATTGGTGATTTAAGAGAAGAAATGACTAAATATTTTGGAGATGAAAAAATTCCAGAAAAGCAAATGTCAATTACAGTATTGAGTTTTGGATTTAAATATGGAATACCTGTTGATTCAGATTTAGTTTTTGATGTTAGATTTATACCAAATCCATTTTACATACCAGAATTAAAGCCATTTTCAGGATTAGATGCACCTGTTAGGGATTATGTACTTGGGCAAGATGAAACTAAAGAGTTTTTAGGTAAATTAACGGATATGCTAGAATTCTTAATTCCAAACTATAAAAAGGAAGGAAAAAGACAACTTATTATTGCAATAGGATGTACTGGAGGAAGACATAGATCAGTTGCAATAGCAAATGAAATATATCAAAACTTACATGAAAAAAATTATGATGTTTATATAGAACATAGAGATATTAAAGAGGATGTTCATAAAGGGGATAAAAAACTATGATAATGGATTTTTTCATGAAGCCTGGAACCAAAATTAAAAGGTGGATATTTCTAGGGGTTATTGGTATGATTTTATCAGTAATAGGTATAGTTGAGATTTTTTCAAAGCATGAGCATAATTTATCAATTAAGTTATTATACTTATTTTTAACTTTTATAGGATTGGTAATGATTTATATATCAGTATCTGAATTTATAAAATCTTTTATTTCGTTAATAAATAATGAAAAGATAAAAATAACTATTAATGATAAAAATATTGAAGATTTAGTTGAGGAAAAAAGAGTTCATGTAGGCGGTCCTAAAATTGTTGTTATTGGCGGGGGGACTGGTTTATCTACAATGTTAAGAGGACTTAAGTTATATACTAATAATATAACAGCAATAGTAACAGTTGGAGATGATGGAGGAGGTTCAGGAAAGCTTAGAGCAGACCTTGGAATGCTTCCTCCAGGTGACATACGTAACTGTATTTTGGCATTAGCTGATACAGAGCCTATAATGGAAGATTTACTTCAATATAGATTTACAGAAGGTTCTTTAAAAGGACAAAGCTTTGGTAATTTATTTTTAGCTGCTATGGATGGAATAAGTGATAGTTTTGAATCAGCAGTTCAAAAGATGAGCTCAGTACTTGCTGTAACAGGAAAGGTATTACCTGTTACTCTTGATGATATGAAGCTTATAGCAGAGCTTGAAAATGGAAATATAGTAGAGGGTGAATCTATAATTCCAGATGAAGTAGTTAAGCAAAAAAGTAAAATAAAAGAGCTTAGAATAAATCCTAAAAAGGCACTGCCACTATTAGATGCATTAATGGCAATTAACGAAGCTGATGCAATAGTAATGGGGCCAGGAAGTCTTTATACTAGCATAATACCTAATCTTTTAGTTGAGGATATTGTTGAATGTATAAATAAAAGCGATGCAATTAAGATTTATATTTCTAATGTAATGACTCAACCAGGAGAAACAGATAATTTTGCAGTATCTGATCATATAAAAACATTAATGAAGTATAGCGGTAAAAATAGTATTGAATATGTCATTGCAAATAATGGGACGATTCCTAATGAAATAAAAGAAAGATATTTAAAAGAAGGTTCCGAATTAGTTGAATTAGATTATGAAAATATAAAAGGATTAGGTGTTGAGATTGTGGAAACAGATTTAGTTAAAATAACTAAGGGATATGTAAAGCATGATTCAGAACATTTAGCGCAAGTTTTAATGACAACTATACTTGATAAAAAGTTATTATATGATAAAAAAAGGATTATGGAATATATGTATGTTTCCAAAAAAATAAAGAAAAATTAAATTTAAGGGTTAGTATAAGTAAGCTAAGTTTAATTAATGGACAAGAGTTTGCTATACTAACTTTTTGTATATTTTAAAATGTTAGTATAAGTTTAATTGTAAATAAGGCAATAATATAAAATATCAAATTTAACAATAAATATTTAATTTATTTAGCAAATATTATTAAAAAAACTATAATTAGCATTAACAATTTTCCAATATTATAGTATGATACATACGGCACAGTTTATGATATAATAATAGATATATTTATAGTTAGTTAGGAGAAAAAATTTATGTCGTTTTCAGCGAAAGTAAAAGGAGAAATATGCAGATATACAGATATATCTAAGGAGGAAGCATTAGCAGAGCTTTCAGCAATAATGAAAGGTAGTGGAACAATAGGATTTAGTGGAAAAGGTCTTAGCTTTAGAATTACAACAGAAAATCCAGCTTCAGCAAGACATATATTCACTATACTAAAGGAACACTTTGATATACATTCTAAATTAATGGTTAAGAAGAGCAATTCATTAAAGAAGAATAATATTTATATGGTTTTAATAGATGAAGAGATGGGGGTTAGGGATTTACTTCAGGAAACAGGAATTTTCAAAGAAATAGATGGAGTACTAACTATTGATTATAAAATTGACCCAGAAATGGTAAAGACTGAGGAGTATAAGAAGGCTTATATAAGGGGAGCTTTTATTGGTGGTGGAAGTGTAACTAATCCTGAAAAGACATATCATTTAGAGTTTGTAACTCATAGTGAAGAATATGCAATTGATTTATGTAAGCTAATTAATTCTTTTGGATTAAATTCTAAGGTTATTCAAAGAAAAAATAGTTTTATAATATATATCAAGGAAGGTGAACAAATAGTTGACCTTTTAAATATAGTAGGAGCCCATACTTCATTACTTGAATTAGAAAATATAAGAATAATGAAGGAAATGAGAAATAACGTAAATAGACTTGTTAATTGTGAAACGGCTAATTTAAGTAAAACAGTTAATGCTGCAGTTAGACAGGTTGAAAGTATAAAACTTATTCAAAGTAGTATAGGACTTCAAAGGTTGCCTAAAAATCTTCAAGAAGTTGCAGAGCTTAGATTAAGTTATCCTGATGAATCACTTAAGGAATTAGGAGAAATGCTAGATCCTCCAGTAGGTAAATCAGGAATAAATCATAGATTAAGAAAAATAGAAAAAATAGCTGAAGAAATAAGAAGCGGAAACTATTAGTTAGTTAGGAGTTAGTAGTGAGTAGTTAGGAGTTAAGGAGAAAATTCAGTTTAAGAAGTATTCAGTTTCAAGTTTCAAGTGGCAACTGACAAGTGAGAAGTTGCAAGTTAAGGAAAAAATTCATCTAAGCTGAATTTTAGAAAATATAATTTAAAGAAATTCCTTACGGAATTTCATCCACAACTACTAACTCTAAACTCCAAACTAATTTAAACGGGGGTGTTTTATTGGAAAAGAAAAGGTTCTGTCATCTTCATTTACATACTGAATATAGCTTGCTTGATAGTTCGGCTAAGATTAAAAAGGTTATTAGTAGGGCAAAAGAGCTTGGAATGGAAAGCATAGCTATTACTGATCATGGTGTTATGTATGGTTGTGTTGCATTTTACAAAGAGGCTATAGCACAGGGAATTAAGCCTATACTTGGATGTGAAGTATATGTAGCTGGAAAGTCAATGAATATTAAAATTAATGATAAGGATAATGGTACATATCACTTAGTATTATTGGTAAAAAATGAAGTTGGTTATGAAAATCTAATGAAAATAGTATCAGCAGCATCAATTGATGGATTTTACTATAAGCCGAGAGTAGACCATGATTTCTTAAGAAAGCATAGTGAAGGCTTAATTGCATTAAGTGCTTGTCTTGGTGGAGAAGTACAAAAAAATTTATTAAATGATGACTATGAAAAGTCAAAAGAAGTTGCCTTAATGTATAAGGATATTTTTAAAGATGGTTTTTATTTAGAAATACAAGACCATGGAATGGAGGAGCAAAGAAAGGTTACAGAGGGTAATATTAAATTATCTAGAGAAACTGGAATTCCTTTAATTGCAACTAATGATGTCCATTATATTAATCAAGAGGATTCAAAGGCACATGATATTTTAATGTGTATTCAAACAGGTAAGACTGTGGAAGATCAAAATAGAAGAAGATATCCTTCAAATCAGTTTTATTTAAAGTCTCCAGAGGAAATGTGGGATATGTTCTCTTATGTTCCTGAAGCATTGGAGAATACAATTAAGATTGCTGATGAATGTAATTTTGATTATGAGTTCCATGTTTCTAAGTTACCTAACTTCCCAGTTCCACAGGAATATAAAACTCACTTTGATTATCTTGAAGAGGTGTGTTTTGAAGGGCTAGTTGAAAGATATGATGTATTTGAGCAATTTAAGGATAAATTAATTAAAGTTCAAGATATAAAGAATTTTGCAGAAACTAATGAGGAAGCAAAGGAATATGTTGATAGATTAAGCTATGAGCTTAGTGTAATTAATCAAATGGGATATGTTGATTATTTCTTGATTACTTGGGATTTTATTAAATATTCAAATGATCATGGTATACCAACTGGTCCAGGAAGAGGATGCTTTCTACCAGGGACAGAAATACTTTTAAGTAATGGTTCAATCAAAAGTATAGAAGATATTAAGATAGGTGATGAAGTTATCACTGCTTATGGTAATTTGCAGTTAGTTGAAAATTTATTAAGATATGATATTAAAGAAAAAATAATAACTATTGAAAGTGCTAATGAAAAAGTTAAGTTAACAAGTGATCATAAAATGTTAGCTATAAAGGCTTCTCAATGTACTAAAGAATGGCAAGATAGAAGTAATCTACCTGTAATATACAAAAAAGGGTGCTCTTTTGAGGAAGGGTGCATTAATAAACTATATGAAGAATATAAGGCTGAATGGATAGAGGCTAATAAGTTAGAAAAAAACGATTTTATACTTTATCCTAGAACAAAAGAGGCTGTAAGTGATATTACATATGATTTATTAGAATATTGTAAGCAAGAAGAACATTTAAGATATGATGAGAATCATATTTGGTACGAAATAGGAAGTAATAATCTTCAAACTAATAAAATAAATAGGTTTATAAAATTAGATGAAGATTTATGTAAATTATATGGATACTTTATATCAGAAGGTTGGACTACTATTAATGAAGATATAAGAGAATATAAATTTGGTTTTGGATTTAATAAAAAAGAAACTGAATATATAGATGATGCAGTTAACTTAGTTAATAAAATATTTGCATTACAAGGAAGGATTGCTGAACATAAAACAAAAGAAGATACATATGTTGAATTTAACTCAAAGGTAATTTCAGAGTTTTTAAGGCAACAATGCAATAAGGGAGCTAATAATAAAAGAATACCTTATGATGTTATAAAAAATACTAGAGATTATAACTTAAAGTTGTTAGTTGCTAATATGTTTAGAGGTAATGGAAGTTATAGTGATATTAATTGTGAGGAAGCATCATTTAGAATTAAATATACTACAACATCAATTGAATTAACTAGACAACTTAGAATGATTCTTGCTAGATTAGGTTACTGGTCTACTTTTAAGACGAGATTTAAAGAGCAGGAGCAAATGCATGATGAGTATTCTGTTTGTATATCTGGAAAGCAGCTTTTAAGATGGAATGATGATTTTGAAAATTATAAAATTCCAGTGAGAGAGCAAAAGTTTTATAGAAATGATAGTTTTTATATGGATGATGATTATTTCTATATAAAAATTAAGAATAAAACAGAAGAAGAGTATACTGGAAAAGTATATGATTTATCTGTACCAGGGGATACGTCATATGTTGCAAATTCAATGGCTGTTCATAATAGTGCGGCAGGTTCAATTGTTGCATATACTCTAGGAATAACAAAAATAAATCCGATAAAGTATAGCTTACTTTTTGAGAGATTTTTAAATCCTGAAAGAGTAAGTATGCCCGATATAGATTCGGATTTTTGTTATGAAAGAAGACAGGAAGTAATTGATTATGTTGTTGATAAATATGGAGTTAATAATGTATCTCAGATAATTACCTTTGGTACAATGGCTGCTAGGTTGTGTTTAAGAGACGTAGGAAGAGCTATGAACTATTCATATGCAGAAGTAGACAGGATAGCTAAAATGATTCCTACAATGCTTGGAATAACAATAGAAAAGGCATTAGATTTAAATCCGGAGCTTAAAGCAGCATATGAAAATGAAGATAGATTAAAAACATTAATAGATGTTAGTAAAACTCTAGAAGGGTTACCAAGACATTCATCAACTCATGCGGCTGGTGTAGTTATAGCATCAAAGCCATTAGTTGAATATGTGCCACTTCAAAGAAATGAAGATATGATAGTAACCCAATTTGATATGACAACATTAGAGGAGCTTGGTCTTTTAAAGATGGATTTCCTTGGATTAAGAACTTTAACAGTTATGAGTGATACTGTTAAGATGATTAAAGAAAATAGAGGAATAGACATCGATTTAGATAAAATAGATTTTGAAGATAAAAATGTTTATAACATGATTGGTGAAGGAAAAACAGCTGGTGTATTCCAATTAGAATCCCCAGGAATGACATCATTCATGAAGGAACTTAAACCCGACTGCTTGGAAGATATTATAGCCGGAATATCCTTATATAGACCGGGACCAATGTCAGAAATCCCAAGGTATATAGAGGGTAAGAGAAATAAAGACAGTGTGCATTATGAGACGCCAGAACTTGAAAATATACTGGATGTTACATATGGAGTAATGGTATATCAAGGTGCGTTGCGTTCTTCGGCTAAAAAACACAGAAATGTGGGCTAAAACCGAAGGGACAAATTAAAATTAATTTGTCTAACTTATTATTCGAGTAGGTGAGTGAAATCCTCACTAAGAGTTAAAGGAAGGTAACTCTTCCCTAAGACTACGAAGTGCTTTAGTATCTCTAAATACTTACTGTACTAAGCTCGTGGAAGTCGGTGAAAATTCAACTCTATCACATACAGTTGGAGAAGTAATCGGGGGTCTATAAATTCAATATGGTTACGAGAGGAATCCTCGGTTGGGTACGAGTCGTGAACGATATATATAGGGGTGATAGATACCTATATAGGTGTGGTAACACATTATAAGCGTAGTAACAGTATTCTTGGTTGCTGAAACTATATTTATCCAATAAAGGATATTTGCTTTAAGTCCATCCTTCCAGACGGGTGAAAAAGTGCTTATCGGCTTATAGAGGAGACCTAAGTTGAATATGTAAGGATAGAATAATAGGAACGTAAGAACTCATTCAGTAAATGTTAATGGATTAGAGTCCAGATGTTACTAATAGGTAGGAAATGACCTATGAAGAGTGAGGACAGCAGGACGTAGTAGTGTTGATGATTAGCCGTTAGTTACTATGTATGGTAACATACGAAGGAGGATATAAACTAATCGGAGCGAAGGTCCATAGTCGGCTTGAAAAATAAATATCCAAAACACTTAACCAACTAACCGATATTAAGGTAGCCGTAGGCGTAAATGAGTAAACCAGTCTCATAGTTGGGAAGTGATAAAATGGTTCAACAACTTAAAACGGAAAGACAATTTAGAAAATTACAAGATAAGTTATATAAAGATACATTAAAATGTATCGAAAATAATCAACCAGTTAAATATAATAATCTTACTAAATATATGAAACAAGAAGCTGTTATACTTAGTGCTATTAGAAAAGTTAGCAAAAATAGAGGGGCTTATACGGTTGGAATAGATAATAAGGATATAAACTATTATCTAAATATGAAACCAGAAATGGCAATAAAAACATTTCAAGATTTAATAAGTCATTACGAGCCAATAGAAATAAGAAGAAAATATATTCCTAAGAAAAATGGTAAATTAAGACCATTAGGGATACCAACTCTTCAAGATAGAATAATGCAGGAAATTATAAGGTCTATTATAGAACCAATAATGGAAGCACAATTCTACAAATACAGTTTTGGTTTTAGACCTCAAAGAACAACACATAACTCAATAAGTTATTCAAGACAAATAATGCTAACAACACAATACAAATATGTAGTAGAAGGCGATATTAAAGGATACTTTGATAACGTAGACCATAATATATTAATTAAAAAGATTAAGAAAATGGGTATTAAAGATAGGAAGTTGCTAATGATAATAAAATCATCTCTTAAAGCAGGGATAATGAATGAAATTAGTAGAAGTGAAATAGGAACCCCACAAGGAGGAATATTAAGCCCTATCTTAGCAAACATATACCTACACGATTTCGACCTATGGTTATACAACCAATGGAGAAATAAGAAAACTAAGAATGAATATTCAAGAGAAGACGCAAAAATCTACGCATTGAAAAATTCATCAAACCTAATTCCAATATACTATACAAGATACGCCGACGACTGGATAATAGTAACTAATAGTAAAGAAAATGCAGAAAAGCTAAAACAAATGGCTAAAAGATATTTAAAGGAAAATCTTAAATTAGAACTCTCCGAAGAAAAGACACTAATAACAGACATAACAAAAAGGAAAGTAACATATTTAGGAATTGACTTCAAGGCTCATAAAAACAATAAAGGAAAAATAAGTGTAAAAACTAAACCCAATATTGAAAATCTTGAGAAACAGGTCAAACAAATAAATAAAAATATCAAGGACATAAAGAAGTTTGCAAGAAATAAACAGGAAGTCATTTATGAAATAAACAAAGTAAACAGCCAAATTAGAGGAGTTATTAACTACTATGAAGTAGCAACAGATGTAAGTAAATACCTCAAAAAATATGATAGGAAACTATTATTCGCTTGGGGGAATGTAGCAAAGAAATATGGAGGGGTATTTATTCCTGCTAAACAAGTTGATAATTTAAAGTCAATACACGAGAATTATGAGCAGAAAATAAATGCAGTTAAATATCAAGATAAATTAATAGGTATGACAAGTTTGTGTTTCTGCCAATTTATAAAGGCAACACAAAAAGACCCAAAAGAAACTCCATATACACCAGAAGGAAGAGAAATAAGAAACAAAAAACTCAAAAAGAAACCTGTAAAGGTTAGAGCAGATGAGCTATTTAATAATACTATACTGCAATGCAATGAGCTAGGACTTAACAATCCTATATACAATGTGGAATATCAACTTAATAGAGCATATGCCTATAATAGAGATAAAGGAAAATGCAAATGTTGTGGGATAGACTTATATTCACAAGTAAATACGCACCACATTGATAAAACTCTTCCTATGAATAAAATAAACAAGGTGAATAACTTAGCTACACTCTGTTATGATTGTCATAAGAGAATCCATCTAAAAACACCAATAGTAGTTAAAAATAAATCAGATAAAAAGGCAATTAAAATTAATAAATACTGGAAGATTATAAACGGAATTAAATAACAAATTAAAAGTTGGAAGAATTAAGTGCTGGAAGATATTTAGAAGTCGACGGAACGCCGTATGAATTGAAAGATTCACGTACGGTGTGAAGTGGGGGAAAACAAAACCTTACCAAGTAATGTTGGAGGTGGAGTTACCTATCACACCCGAAACGGGTAAGTGCAAACCTCAACTCTTAACGGGTTAAGCCGAAGATAGAGATTGCACTATATAGCAAGTTATGCAAATAGTTAGAGATCTAGGGGGATACTCCTTAGGTAGAAGTGATATGGTTAGAAGAGCCATGTCAAAGAAAAAGCACAGTGTTATGGAACAAGAAAGAAAAAACTTTATATATGGAATAGTAGATAAAGATGGTAATGTAGAAGTGCCAGGTTGTTTGAGAAATGGTATAAGCGAAAAGGCAGCAAATGAAATTTTCGATCAGATGATGGACTTTGCTTCGTATGCATTCAACAAATCTCATGCAGCAGCCTATGCAGTAATAGGCTATCAGACAGCATACTTAATGCATTACTATCCAGTAGAAACTATAGCAGCAATGGTTAATTCTGTTATGGGTATAAGTGAAAAAGTAGCACATTACACTAAGTTTGCAGAAAGCTTAGGAATACAAGTGTTACCACCAAATATAAATGAAAGCTATTCAAAGTTTACGGTTAAAGGAAATAGTATAAGATTTGGTCTGGCAGCAATAAAAAATGTTGGATTAAATGTTGTTGATGGAATAGTTGAAGCAAGAAAAAACAAAGGGAAGTTTGAGTCATTAGTTGATTTTATAAATAAAATAGACTTATCAACAATAAACAAAAGAGCTATAGAAAGCTTAATAAAAGCAGGAGCTTTTGATGAATTTAAAATATTTAGATCAAAATTATTAGCTGTTTATGAAAAATTAATGGATAGTGTAGCTAGTGATAAAAAGAGAAATATTGATGGTCAAATTAGTCTTTTTGGTATGGTAGATGAAAGTATAAGGGAACCAGAGGTAATATATCCTGATATAAAGGAATTTGCTAAAAACAACTTATTATCAATGGAAAAGGAAATGACTGGACTTTATATATCAGGTCATCCATTAGATGAGTATGAAAAGAGCCTAAAGATGATGACATCTACTACAATAGAAACAATATTTCAATCATATGAAGCTATTATGGATGGATTAGGTGAAGATGAACACCTAATTCAAGACAATCAAAGGGTAATATTAGGTGGAATATTAGCAGAAGTAAATCAAAAGGTAACTAGGAATAACTCAATAATGGCATTTTTAAAGTTAGAGGATTTAACAGGTGTTATTGAGGTTGTAGTATTTCCTAAAACATTAGAAAAAACGAGAAATTTAATTAATTTAGACTCAATGGTAATTATTAAAGGTAGAGTAAGTATAAAGGAAGATGAAGAACCAAAATTAATTTGTGAAAGCATAGGACCATTAGAAAAAATAAATAGTGATAAAGTATATATAAGAGTTGATGATTTGCAAATGGCAAAATTTATGAAATCACAATTGGTAAATATAACTTCTCAATATAAGGGGGATTCAGCATTATATGTTTTTACTGCCAATGATAGAAAAAATTATAGAATGCCACGTGATATGTGGGTAAATTTAAATAGTGAAGTTTTATTTGAATTAAAAAAAATTTTTGGAGAGTCAAATGTTAAAATAGTAGAATAAAATTGTTAAAAAATATTATCTTAATGAAATTATTTTCATAAGGATAATATTTTTTTTTTGAAAATTTGTAAAATCTCACAATGATAATTAATTAAAAAAGAAATTTAAATACAATAAATATAAAATAATCATAAAATAGCAATAGAAAAATGTTAAAAAAATAACAAATAACTAAGTGGATATTAAATTTTTAATGGAAAATTCTCAAAAAAAATGTTAATATAAAATATGTAAAAAGATACAAAGAGAAATAATTTTAAAAAAAATAATTATATAATTTACATAAGATAAGGGTAAAACATACATGTAATAGTGTAAATAAACGATAAAATTAGACATAAGTATATTTATTTTAGTTGCAATACTATGCGTTTACAAGTAAAATAAAAAAGGTGGTAAAAAGTTTAACAATAAAAGAATAATAAGGAATATTTCAAAGTGTGTGGACATGCAGAGTCCTTAGTAGTTTCAAGGAGGAATATTTTATGAAAAAAATAGCTGTTTTAACAAGTGGTGGAGATGCTCCAGGAATGAATGCTGCAATAAGAGCAGTAGTAAGAACTGCAATACATAATGGTATTGAAGTTATGGGAGTACAAAGAGGATATGCTGGATTAATAAATGGTGAGTTATTCCCAATGAATAGATCATCTGTTTCAGATATAATTCAAAGAGGCGGTACTATTTTAAGAACTGCTAGATGTTTAGAATTTAAACAAGAAGAAGTAAGAAAAGAAGCTGCACAAATTCTTGCAGATAATGGTGTAGAAGCTTTAGTAGTTATCGGTGGAGATGGATCTTTCACTGGAGCTAAATTATTATCAAAATTAGGAGTTAAAACTATAGGTTTACCTGGTACAATTGATAATGACTTAACTTATACTGATTATACAATAGGATTTGATACAGCATTAAATACGGTAGTTGATGCCATAGATAAAATAAGAGATACTTCAACTTCTCATGAAAGAGTTTCTATCGTAGAAGTTATGGGTAGAAATTGTGGAGATATAGCTCTTCATACAGGTGTAGCTTGTGGAGCTGAATATATTATTACACCAGAACAAGGTTATGATAAAGATGAATTATGCAAAGTTATTTTAGAAGGTAAGAAAGCTGGAAAAATGCATAACTTAGTTTTACTTGCTGAAGGTGTTGGTGGAGCTTCTGAATTAGCTAAATATATTGAAGATAAGACAGGAATAGAAACAAGAGCAACTGTATTAGGACACATTCAAAGAGGTGGAGCTCCAAGTGCTTTTGATAGAGTATTAGCTTCAAGAATGGGTTCAAAAGCAATTGAGCTTTTAATGGAAGGTAAAACTTCAAAAGTTGTTGGTATAAAAGATAATGAGATTTTTGACCAAGATATAGATGAAGCTTTAGCTTTAGATAGAAGATTTGATAAAGAATTATATAGAATTTCAGAAGAAATTTCTAAGTAGTTTAATTAATATTGCCAATATTTTATTTTAAAATACATTAAATTAGAGATTAAAGGAGAGTTTTTAAATGAGAAAAACTAAAATCATTTGCACTATCGGTCCAGCTAGTGAAAATCCAGAAATATTATCACAAATAATTGAAGCAGGAATGAATGTTTCAAGACACAACTTCTCTCACGGAGATCATGAAGAACATGCAGCGAGAATTAACTTAGTTAAAGAATTAGCTAAAAAGCATAACAAAGAAATCGCTGTTATGTTAGATACAAAAGGACCAGAAATAAGAACTGGTAAATTTGAGCCTAAGAAGGTTGAATTACAAGCAGGAGATAAATTCACTGTACATGCAGGTGGAGATGTTGTAGGTAATACTGAAGAGTGTTCAGTAACTTATGCTGGATTAGCTAATGATGTTAAACCAGGTGACACTATTCTTATTGATGACGGTTTAGTTGGATTAACTGTTGAATCAATTGAAGGAAACAAAATTCACTGTACAGTACAAAATACTGGATTTGTTGCTACTCACAAGGGAGTTAACGTTCCAGGAGTTTCAATTAAGTTACCAGCTTTAACTGAAAAAGATATAGCTGATTTAAAATTTGGTTGTGAAATTGGAGTAAATGCTGTAGCTGCTTCATTCATCAGAAAGGCTTCAGACGTTGAAACAATCAGAAAAATATTAAATGAAAATGGTGGAGAACATATCCAAATCATCTCTAAGATAGAAAACCAAGAAGGTGTTGATAATATTGATGCAATATTAGAAGCTTCTGATGGATTAATGGTTGCTAGAGGAGACCTAGGGGTTGAAATTCCATTTGAAAAATTACCAGCTGTTCAAAAGATGATGATAGAAAAATGTAATGCTGCAGGAAAGCCAGTTGTAACTGCAACTCAAATGTTAGACTCAATGATGAGAAACCCAAGACCAACAAGAGCAGAAGTTTCAGACGTAGCTAACGCTATATTAGATGGAACAGATGCAATCATGTTATCTGGGGAATCAGCTAATGGGGATTGGCCAGTAGAATCAGTTCAAACAATGGCTAGAATAGCTACTGAAACTGAAGAACAATTAAAGTATGAAACTGCAGTTTCTAAGGCTAAATCTCATACTCCAGCTATATCAGGAGTTATTTCAAGAGCTGCTTGCAATGCTGCTAATGAATTAAAGGCTGCTGCAATAGTTTCTTCAACTAAGAGTGGAGCAACTGCAAGAAGAATTTCTCAATGTAGACCAGAATGCCCAATCGTAGCTGTAACTCCAAGTGAAAAAGTTGCTAAGAGCTTAGCATTCTGCTTCGGTGTATATCCAGTAGTTGCAGAAGATCAAAATTCAACAGATGCTATGATGGCTAACGCTACTAAAATAGCTGTTGAAAATGGATTTGCTAACTCAGGAGATACAGTTGTAATAGCTGCTGGTTTAGATCAAGTTGGATCAACTAACCTTTTAAAAGTAAGCGTAGTAGAATAATTTGACATAAAAAAAGAAGTGTAGTATTTACACTTCTTTTTTAGTTTATGGGTGTAAATTTAGAGGAGAAGCAATATGTAGTTATTCTCTAGAGATACCACATATATTGGATAGTAGCTTAAAATGAATAAAATTATGCAAAAACTAAATGGAGTATATTAAAAAATGCAAGAAAATATATCAAAAATGCTAATAAATATAAAAAGTTAACAAAAAGTTTACAAATAGAGTTGATAAATTAGGGTATAATTGATAATATCACATTAAGTTCGAAAGAATTGAAATGGTAAAGGCAACTGATTCATTATTTGGCACCGAAAGGTGTCTTTTTTTTACATAAAAAAGATATGGTATGTTTATTACAGTGGTAGTTTGGTATATAATATTAGTAGTTTGTTAGAATAACATAAGAAGATTGATGGGTGATAAATTTGATAGAAAAGAATAAAGAATATATACTTGATATTGTTTCACAAGGTTATGAAGGTGAAGGTATTGCAAAAATTAATGATACTTTTACTGTATTTATAGAAGGAGCATTAAAGGGTGAAAGAGTTAATGTAAGAATAGTAAAGAGTAAAAAAAGCTTTGCATATGGTAAGTTGCTAGAAGTAATAGAACCATCACTAGAAAGGTGTGAAGCAAAATGTAGTATACATAAGAGATGTGGAGGATGTAAGTTACAATATTCAACATATAAGGAACAATTAAATTTTAAATTTGAAAGAGTAAAAGATTGCATAACTAAGATAGGTAAACTTGATGAAAGCATAGTACAATTTCCATTAGGCATGGATGAACCATGGAGATATAGAAATAAGGTTCAATTGCCTATAGGAATGGTAAATGGAGAACTAAAGATAGGATTCTTTGCACCAAGAAGTCATGAAATAATAGATATGGAAACATGCTTAATTCAAGATGAAATTGCTGATAAGGTAGTAGGAATAACTAGAACTTGGATTAAGAAAAATAATATAAAACCTTATAATATTGATGGAAAATATGATGAAACTGGAATACTTAGGCATATAATGATTAGAAGGGGATTTACAACTAATGAAGTAATGGTTGTGTTAGTTACCAATGGTAGCAAATTGCCTAATAAAGATGAATTTATAAGCTTAATAACAGAAAATATCCCCGGAATTAAAAGTATAGTTCAAAATATTAATTCTAAACCTACAAATGTAATACTAGGCCAAGAATGTATAACTTTATGGGGTGAATCTACAATAAGTGATTATATAGGAGAATTTAAGTTTAATATATCTCCATTATCATTCTTCCAAGTAAACCCTGTTCAAACAGAAGTTCTATATAACAAGGCACTTGAATATGCAGGATTAACAGGAGATGAAACAGTATTTGATGCATATTGTGGTACAGGGACAATAACTCTTTTCTTATCACAAAAGGCTAAAAAAGTTTATGGTGTAGAAATTATTCCACAAGCTATTGAAAATGCAAATATAAATGCAAAAGAAAATAATGTTAATAATGTTGAATTCTTTGTTGGAGAATCAGAAGTTGTTATACCTGATTTAATAAATAAAGGAATAAAAGCTGATGTGGTTGTTGTAGATCCTCCTAGAAAGGGTTGTGATGTTAAATTATTAAATGCTATAACTAACATAGATGCTAAAAAAATAGTATATGTAAGCTGTGATCCAAGTACATTAGCTAGAGATTTAGCTATTTTAGAGGGAAATGGATATAAAACAGTAAGAGTTCAACCAGTTGATATGTTTCCACATACAGCACATATAGAGACTTGTGTGTTGCTACAAAGACGAACTATGTAGAAATCCTTAATTTTAGGCACTTTTTTAAGCATATAGTCTTTACGAGCGAGGGCGATAAAATCAGAAATAAAGAGATAAAAAACTATATCAATGTTTCAGTAGTTGTTGATATAGAGTGTGGGAACACAAACAATTAAATATTAGATTTGAGGGGTACTTGTAAAAAGTATCCCTTTTCAATGTAAGACGTTCAATATTGAGCGTCTATTTTTTTACCCAAAATGAAAGGAGCATTTAGAATTATGAAAAAGATATTGAAACGATTGTGTACGGGAGTACTTGCCTTTGCGACTGTCGTTACTGCTTTACCGAGTATCGCCGTCCATGCAGAAAGCAAGCAATATGGTGTTAGTATAAAGTAGTGGACACATTAAGACGAACTAAGTTAAAATAATATTTAGTTAAGAAAGGATGTGTCCATTATGGGAAAGGGCAGAAGATACGATCAAGAATATAAGGATATGATAGTAGAGTTATTTAAATCAGGAATGAGCTTAGCAGAGCATCGTCTACGAATATGGCATTGCAAAATCAACAATTAACGGCTGGATTAAAGATGTAAAAGAAATTAAAATAGATGAAAATGAAGTTATGACATTAAAAGAAGTAAAAGCTTTAAGAAAAGAAATGGCAAGAATTAAAGAGGAAAATGAAATATTACACCAAAGGCGGGCTTTAGCCAAAAAAGCTATGGCCATATTTGCAACAAGAAATTAGATGAAGTGATAGAATTTATAAATAATAATAAAAGCAAACATGATATTAAGACTATGTGTACCGTTCTAGGCGTAGCCAGAAGCACATATTATAAATCTTTTGATAAAACTAAATCTGCAAGAGAACTAGAAAATGAGGAATTAAAATC
>ERZ841116.144-NODE-144-length-61926-cov-16.829274_pt1 | contig 61926 bp, 57 predicted proteins | sample MGYA00519875_ERZ841116 | MGnify/ENA primary metagenome ERZ841116 (study PRJEB31850, sample SAMEA3708889) | human gut metagenome | biome: human gut; feature: human-associated habitat; material: faeces | place: China | collected 2014 ... | reverse complement strand
GGCACCACACTTTGACTGTGGTATTCGTAGGTTCGAATCCTGCTATCCCTGCCATATATTTGGTTTACTAGCTCAGTCGGTAGAGCACTTGACTTTTAATCAAGGTGTCCGGGGTTCGATTCCCCGGTAAGCCACCAAAAGAAACTCTATTGAGTTTCTTTTTTATTTAAATTAATTATTGTGTATAAGTGATAATTAATTTAGTAAAATCTGTGGATAAGAATAAATATTGTGTGAATATTTGATTAAAAATCAATAAGTTCCATTAAATGAAATTGATGTAAAAATGGGGATGTCGCATTAAGAATAAATATTACAAGATATTGTGTATAAAAGTTTTAGTGCGACAGCCCCTTTGATTGATTTATTTTTTATCATCTTCATCTTGTAATGCATCATAACCTTCTTCGTTAGTTCTAATTTTAATAACATTTTCAATATCTTCTATAAATATCTTGCCATCACCAATTTTACCTGTATATAAAGATTTCTTAACAACTTTAACTAATGTATCAACAGGGATTTTACATACTACAATTTCTACTTTTAATTGAGGTAATAAGGTAACTTCATCTAAGGCAACACCTCTATAATATTCAGTAGCTCCCTTTTGCATTCCATAACCTAAAACATTTGTAACAGTCATACCCGTAATTCCTAAGTTGTCTAGTGCTGATTTTAATCTTTCAAATCTATCTTGTTTAGTTAATATAACGACTTTAGTAAATTTGGCATCTGTTTTAGAGGTATTATAAATAACTGGAATTGTATCTGTGCTATCATCAATATGTGAAGATGGTGGTGTGATAGTAGCAGAACTTTGAGAATATGAAATTCCAGCAAGTGAAGGATTCATAGGCATAAAATCAGCGTAACTACTTTCAAGTCCATGTTCCTTTTTATCAAGTCCTTCAATTTCTTCTTCAGCAGAAACACGAAGACCAACAGTTTTCTTAATTACATTAAATACAATAATCATAGTTACAGTAACCCAAGCCATGACGCAAATAACACCTAAAAGTTGAATTCCTAAGAATTTGAAACCATCACCATAAAATAACCCGCCATCGACTGCAAAAAATCCAGTTAAAATAGTACCAAGGGCTCCACAAACACCATGAACAGAAATAGCACCAACAGGATCATCAACTTTTAATTTCTTTTCTATAAATTCAACAGCAAATACAACAGTAAATCCTGCAAAAAGTCCTATAAAAAATGCACCAGCAGGAGTAACTAAATCACATCCAGCAGTTATTGCAACAAGTCCAGCTAATGAACCATTTAATGTCATAGAAACATCAGGTTTCTTATATCTTATCCAAGTTATTATTAAAACAGCGCATGTAGCAGTAGCAGCAGCAATATTAGTTGTAACAAATATTTTACTTGCAGCTAATATTGATTCATCTCCAGTCATTGAAACTGTAGAACAACCATTAAATCCAAACCAAGCAAACCAAAGAATAAATACACCTAAGGCACCTAGTGTTAGGCTGTGTCCAGGAATTGCATGTGCCTTACCATCTTTAGAATATTTTCCAATACGAGGACCAAGTATTGAAGCACCAATCAATGCTGCAATACCACCAACCATATGAACAGCTGTAGATCCAGCAAAATCATGGAATCCTAATTTAGATAAGAAGCCTCCGCCCCAAATCCAGTGTCCAGAAATAGGATAAATAACTGCACTTATTATTAAGCTATATAAGCAATAAGATGAAAATTTAGTTCTTTCTGCCATGGCACCTGAAACTATAGTAGCTGCAGTTGCACAGAAAACTGTTTGGAAGATAACAAAGGCAAATGTAGGAATAGATGAACTATAATCACCTTTTATAAATAAATCAAGTCCACCAACTAATGGACTATCCCCTCCAAACATAAGACCAAAGCCAATAAACCAAAATACAACACTACCTATAGCAAAATCCATTAAGTTTTTCATGATAATATTACCGGCATTTTTAGCCCTTGTAAAACCGGTTTCTACCATGGCAAAACCTGCTTGCATGAAAAATACTAAAGCTGCTCCTAATAAAGTCCAAATCGTGTCTAATGCTGAATACATATAAAATTCCTCCTTATACTTAAAGTTAGCAGTTTAAATTGCTTGGATGATATTTTTTTTTAATAAGCTTTTAAAGTATATAAATAATAACAATTTTTTAAACATCATTAAGTTTAAACGCTAACTATTTTAATTTTTTTATAAAATAAATTAGGCATGTATTTTATCTAGAATTTATAATAATCTAGTTTAAAATACACGCCTTTGTGTAACTAAGATATTTAATTAACGCTAAATAATAATTCACCGTAACTAGGAAGTGTCCAATATTTTTTACTTACAAGAGTTTCAAGTTCATCAACTACAGCTCGTAATTGTTGCATATTCATAAATACTGATTCTTTATAATATTTAGCTAAATCAAGAGCTTCTGTATGAAGTTTAGCATCTAATACTGACTTTTCTAAATCTTCAAGTTTGCTATATAATGAATTTCCTAAAGCAGAAATCTTATTAAGAATATTTTCTTCTAAACAACATTGGATAGAAGAAGATAATTTCTTTTTATTATTTGCAATTTCTGCAATTTCTCCTTGATATCCAAGAATAGCTGGAATTATTTCTTTTTTAGCTAAATCAATCATAGTTAATGCTTCTATATGAATGGTTTTACTATAATTGTCCAATAAGATTTCATATCTTGAATATAATTCAGTTTCTGATAAAACATGATGTTTAGTAAATAATTCAACATTTTTACTATTTACAAAGCTAGGAAGAGCATCAGGTGTAGTTTTTAAATTTAAAAGACCTCTTTTTTCAGCTTCCTTAACCCAATCATTAGAGTAGTTATTTCCATTAAAAATAATTTTGTTATGAGATTTTATTGTGTTTTTAATAAGTGTATTTAAATCTTCATCAAAGTTAGAACTATTTTCAAGAATATCTGCAAATTGACTTAGTTCTTCTGCCACAATTGTATTTAATACAATGTTAGCGCCTGCAATTGAAAAAGCTGATCCAAGCATCCTAAATTCAAATTTATTACCGGTAAATGCAAATGGAGAAGTTCTATTTCTATCTGTAGTATCTTTAAAAAATTTAGGTAATACACGAACTCCAATTTCCATTGGGCTTTTTTCCTTACAAATATAAGAGGTATCATTTTCAATAGATTTTAATATTTCAGTTAATTCATCTCCAAGGAATATTGATACAATAGCTGGAGGAGCTTCGTTTGCACCTAATCTATGATCATTTCCAGCACTTGCAACAGAAACACGTAATAAATCTTGATAATCATCAACAGCTTTAATTATAGATGTAAGAAATAATAAAAATTGTGCATTTTCTGATGGAGTATCACCAGGTTCTAATAAGTTAACTCCGGTATCAGTAGAAATTGACCAGTTATTATGCTTACCACTACCATTTACACCAGCAAAAGGTTTTTCATGAAGTAAACATGCTAGTCCATGTTTATTTGCTATGGATTTCATAAGTTCCATAGTTAGTTGGTTATGATCAGTTGCTATATTTGTTGTAGCAAATATAGGAGCTAATTCATGTTGAGCAGGTGCAACTTCATTGTGTTTAGTTTTAGCTAATACACCTAATTTCCAAAGTTCTTCATCAAGTTCTTTCATGTAAGCAGATACTCTTGGTGTAATAGTACCAAAATAATGATCTTCTAACTCTTGTCCCTTAGGAGGTCTTGCACCAAATAATGTTCTACCACAAAAAACTAAATCAGGTCTCTTTTCATACATTTCCTTATCAACTAAGAAATATTCTTGTTCAGGACCTACAGTTGTAATAACTTTTTTTATATTAGTTTTTCCAAAAAGTTTTAATATACGTAAAGCTTGTTTGTTTAAGGCTTGCATTGATCTTAATACAGGAGTTTTTTTATCTAAGGCTTCACCACTATAAGAACAAAAAGCTGTAGGTATGCATAAAGTACCATCTTTTATAAATGCATATGATGTTGGATCCCATGCAGTATATCCTCTAGCTTCAAATGTAGCTCTAAGTCCTCCTGATGGAAAACTAGATGCATCAGGTTCCCCTTTAATAAGTTCTTTACCTGAAAACTCCATTATAATATTTCCATCTTTATCAGGATAAATGAAACTATCATGCTTTTCAGCTGTAACACCAGTCATTGGTTGAAACCAATGAGTGAAATGTGTTGCTCCTTTTTCTATAGCCCAATCCTTCATTGCATTAGCAACTACATTAGCAACATCTAAATCAAGTGATTTTCCTGCTTTAATATAATTTTTTAATGCTTTATAAGTTTCCTTTGGTAATCTTGCTTTCATAACATTATCGTTAAAAACTAAACTACCAAATAAATTTGGTATATCTTTCATAATTATAGCCCCCTTTAAATAAAAAAGGCACTGTGGACAAATAAGTGTCCACAGCGCCGTTGCTGTTTATATATGTATTATATCCCTAAATTACCCAAAAGTAAACAGTTGATTTAAAAAAAGTGAAATTAAATTTTAATAATAGATATATTGCTAATAAAAATACAATATTGTATAATATTAGAAAAAAGTGAGGTATTCATTAAATATTTTTTAGATGTACAGTATAAAACATAAGATTTAGTTAAATTTAATTTAAATCATACTAAAGATTAATTATTATTTATTGTTAAGTTGTAGGTCATAAAAATATTTGATGAATGCTTTTTTTATAGAAAATAATATAATAAAAAGGTATATTAACTGGGGGAAGAGATATGTCATATGCTATTAGAGAAGTTTTAGAATTTGTTAAACAAAATGATGTTAAATTCATTAGATTAGCTTTTTGTGATATTTTTGGAACACAAAAAAATATTTCAATAATGCCAGATGAGTTAGAAAGGGCATTTAAAGAAGGAGTTTCTTTTGATGCATCAGCAATAAAGGGATTTGGTGATGTTGTAAATTCTGATTTATTGTTATTTCCAGATCCAAGTACTTTAAATGTATTACCATGGAGGCCTCAACAAGGAAGAGTTATTAGATTTTTTTGTGATATAAAAACTCCTGAAAAAAAAGAGTTTATATATGATAGTAGAAATATTTTAAAAAATATTATAAAAAGATGTAATCATAAGGGGTATGTTCCATACATAGGAACAGAATGTGAGTTTTATTTATTTAAAACTGATGAAAATGGTGAGGCAACTTATATTACACATGATAAAGGTGGATATTTTGATATAGCACCAATTGATAAAGGTGAAAATATAAGAAGAGAAATTTGTCTTTGCTTAGAAGAAATGTATATCAAACCTGAAACCTCCCACCATGAACAAGGACCAGGGCAAAATGAAATAGATTTTAAATATAGTGATTCTCTTAATGCAGCAGATAACTTTTTAACATTTAAGTCAATGGTTAAGGCAATTGCAGGAAGAGCAGGATTGTATGCATCATTTATGCCAAAGCCTTTAAGTAATAAAAGTGGAAATGGATTGCATATAAATATATCATTAAATAAAAATGGTTCTAATATATTTAAAAATGAGGGGGAGAAGGATTCAGAGGCTGAAAGTTTTATAGCTGGAGTTTTAAGTAAGACTAGAGAAATTACAGCTTTTTTAAATCCTATTGTTAATTCATATGAGAGATTTGGAAAATTTGAAGCACCAAAATATATTTCTTGGTCGCATCAAAATCGTTCACAGTTAATTAGAATTCCTGCTGCAACTGGAGAAAAAACAAGAATGGAATTAAGATCTCCAGATTCAGCTATAAATCCATATTTGGCATTTTCGTTAATTCTTGCAGCAGGTGTTTATGGAATTGAAAATTCATTAACTTTGCCAAAGGAAATAAATGAGAATTTATATATTTTAGGTGAAGAAAAGTTAAAAGATATAGAAGTGTTACCAGAAAGTCTTCAAGAAGCATTGGATATTGCAAAAGAAAGTGAATTTATTAAAAGTGTAATAGGTAGTGAAGTTTTAAATAGATATGTAGAATTAAAGCAAACTGAAGTAGACAGATATAATAAAGCAATAGAAAAAGAAAAGATTAAAAGAATGTACTTTGAATATATTTAAAAGTAAGAAAATAAATGCTTTATTTAAGTATACAAGGGGGCGGTTCTTTGGATAGTGTACTAATAGTATCCAGCAGTAACAAAGCAAGGGAATTTTTTATTGAAGTGCTTTCACAAAACTCTTATGGGGAAGTCGTCACCGTAACAAATGGTGGAGAAGCAAGAAGGTTATTAGTTGAAAGAATTTTTGATTTATGTATTATTAATTCACCTTTAATAGATGAATTTGGAGATGAATTTGCAAAAGATATAGTTTCAAGTAGTATAGGACAAGTTATTATTGTAGTTAGAAATGATATTTATGATGAAATTAGCGAAAAGGTTGAAGAATATGGGATAATTACAATTGCTAAGCCAATGAATAGGACAATATTTTGGAGCGTTTTAAAAATAGCCAATGCTACATATAATAAAATATATAAGTTAAAAAAAGAAAATAACAAACTTTTACAAAAAATTGAAGATATTAAAATGATAGATAGGGCTAAGTGTATTTTAATACAATATTTAAATATGACAGAATCAGAGGCCCATAGATATATTGAAAAACAAGCTATGGATATGAGAACAACTAGAAAAACTATAGCAGAGGGAATATTAAGAACTTATGAAAATTAAAAAAATATATTAACATAATAGAAGAAGGAGTAGAGACTGAAGTGTTAATTCCAATAGATGAAATTTATTTTAAAGAAAAGGTTAAAATTAAATTTGATAATATTATACAAGGATTTAATAATTATAAAAATAAAACTATTAAAGCAATTGATAATAAAGATTTTGAAAATAAAATGTTAGGTTTTTTAAAAGAAGCAGCATTGTTAAACAATATTGATAATTCATTTGTTGATTTTTATTATAATTTTTTAAAGCAAGAAGATAAAAATAAATTAGAAAATATGCTAAGTGAAAATGGGAAAAAGTTTTTAATGGATTTTAAATCTAAAAATAGTACAAAAGGAGTTTATTACAAATTACCAATAGATAGTATTGAGTTTATAAATAAAATGAATTGTAAGGAAATATTATTTTCTACAATATATTTTACAAAGATACCATGTACTATATGGGGAAATTATAATAATAAATTTCCTATATTTTATAAAAGTGAGAAGGATTTAACTAATTATAAAAGTATTGCCCGAAAGTATAATTTAATAATAGAATAAAAAATTGGTTGATATATTGGAAGTTACGGAAAATAAAAAATAAAATGGTAAAAAAAGGTTGAGGGAAAAGGTAGATATATGTATAATATATTTAAGATGGTAAAATGATGTAAGGTCAATAGAAGTAGAAGCGGTATGGGGGTATCAAAAGGGTATGCAAAATCTTTTAAGATTAGATAAGAATAATAATCTTGAATATTTATTTGAAATAGCAATTGATATTATAGCAATCATAGGTACTGACAGCAAGATTAAGAGAGTGAGTAAATCTTGTAATGAAATATTAGGATGGAATGAAAAAGAAGTAATTTCTGTTGAGTGGAGCAATTTTATTCATCAAGATGATTTACTTAGGATATTAGGGTATAAAAAAACTTCAAATATAAAAGATGAAATTAAAGGATTAGAATTTAAAGTTAAATGCAAGGACGAAAATTATAAATTACTTAAGGGTAATTTCAAATATATAGAAGAAGATAAAGTGTATATAGTAATAGCTAAGGATATAAGTGAAAAGCAAAAAATTCTTGATGAAAAGTTAGCTTATGAGCGAGCAATTGAATTAGAAGGAATAAAAAATGAATTTTTTTCAAATATATCACATGAATTTAAAACTCCTTTAAATATTATTTTAGCAACAATGCAATTAATAAATAAAAATATAGAAAATAAAAATATAATTTCAAATGAAGAAGTTGATTTAAAAAAGTATATGACTTCAATTAAGCAAAATTGTTATAGGCTTTTAAGGTTAGTAAATAATATTATAGATATGAATAAAATTGATTATGGATATTATGATATTGAGCTTGGAAATTATAATATAGTAAGTGTTGTAGAAGATATAACTATGTCTGTTTTAGAATATATAAAAAATAAGGGGATTGAACTTATTTTTGATACTGATACAGAAGAGGAAATAATAGCTTGTGATCCAGATAAAATAGAGAGAATAATATTAAATTTGCTTTCTAATGCTATAAAATATACAAGGCCAGATGGGAAGATAATTGTAAATATTAACTCTGATAAAGAAAATGTATATATATCAGTTAAGGATACTGGAATAGGTATGCCAAAGCAAAAACTTAATAAAATTTTCAATAGATATGAACAAATAGATAATAAGCTAACTAAAAGTTTTAATGGAAGTGGTATAGGATTATCTTTAGTTAAATCTCTTGTAGAAATGCATAAAGGAAAAATTACTGTAGAAAGCAAGGAAAATGAAGGAAGTAAGTTTACTATTACACTTCCTAAAAAAAGAATTAATAATGAACATATTAAAAATACAAATTTAACTAAATCAAGGGTTGAAAAATGTAATATAGAATTTTCTGATATATATAATTAAATGAATAAAGGTGATGTCGCATTAAGAATAAATACTACAATATATTGTGTTGATTTTTATTTTTTAAAACAATATATTGTGTATAAAATTTTTAGTGCGACACCCCCTTATTTTTATTATATATTTTTTTTAATTCATTTTCTGGCATTAAAGCACTTACAAAGTAACTCATAATTAAGACTCCAGGAATATCTATCACTAATCTTACTAAGGTAAATTTTAATCCTAATGCTGAAATTTCAAATAAAAGTGTAGAAATTTTAGTTAAACACCATGAATTCATAAAAATTATTATATTAGAAAATTTAGCACCTTTTTTTATTAAAACTGCAGTAAAAGGAAAAGCAGCATACATGGGTCCAGCTGCAATTGATCCAATTAGCATTGCTAAGATAATTCCAATTATACCTGATTTTTTACCCATATATTTCATTAATGTTTCTCTTGGAATCCATATATCCATTAATCCAAGTAGTATCATTATAGGTGGTAAAACTGATAGCATTTGAAGAATATTAGATTTTACACTATTAAGTACATTTAAAAATAAATTTAAACTAAATAATCCTATTATTATAAGAATGCTTACAGAAAATAAGAAATATTTATATCTTTTTAATATTTTAATTAATAAATTCATAAAATCACCATAATCCTACCTAATAATATTCCAGCTAATATAGAAAATAGGAAACCTATAAAATTTCTAAGAAAGGCTGCACGTTTGCCAATATATTGAGATTCAAGTGTATAAGTCATCATTCCAACTAGAACTAATGTTGAAACTAAGGTACCTACTTGTGAATAGCCAGCTCCATTTAATAAAAGTGTATTTCCAAGGGAAAAGGCAACAAAGGTAGGCATCATTGTTATTGAACCTAAAATTGCAGAAAGAATTACTCCTATAAATCCAGAATTTGAACCTATAATTTTAGAAATTGTATTTGGATTAATAAAAGCAAGTATTATTCCAATAGTAACAATTATAAAGAGAAATTGAGGTAAGATATTTTCAAAGGATTTAACTGCAGAAATTATTGCACTTTTTGTTTTGTTTTTATCTTTAATAAATGAAATTATTAATAATAAAATTGATAAACAATATAATATAAGTGAAGTCATGATAATCTCCAATTAAGGTTTTTTCATTATATAATATGATAAAAATAAAGGAAGTTGCAAACGAGAGGTATTTAGTTAAAAGTGACAAGTTACAAGTGATAAGTTAAGGATGAAACTCATTAGGGAGTTTCTGAGAATATATTTAAAGAAATTCAGCATTAGCTGAATTTATACCTTAACTACTAACTTGCCACTTGTCATTTGTCACTAACCAAGTTTTCTATATCTAGAAATATAAGAGTTAAAATTCCATGTTGAAAGGAATTTTTTTGCACTTACATAGCCAGAATTAAAAAGTGTTAGGTATTGTTCTTTAGATATTGTAAAATCCACAGTACCAATATTATAGGTTCTTATTTTTATTGTTCTTACAGAATCCTTATTTTTTAGAAATCCTTCATCACTATTAGCAAATAAGGTATCTACAATATCACAAGAATATGTTATTAAATTACTTTTATTAGGGGATGTTTTTTTTAAGTCATTATCACTAAGTAGCTTTAATCCAAAGGTAGGCCATTTAGGAATTCCATCAACATCAAAAAGCCAAATAGGAAAGTTGCTAAATATCCCACCATCAACAATGTAGCTTGATTCTTTACCATATTTCAATATTACTGGATTAAAGTAAAATGGAATACTAATACTCATTCTAACAGCTTTTGCAATTTCAAATTCTAATGGATCAATATTATAGTTTTTTAAATCATCTGGTAATACTAAGAGTTTTTTATTTGTAACATCTGAAGCAATTACCTTAAGTGGACTTTTCCCATTTACAGCAATGTCTTTAAATTTATGTTTTCCTTTTGCTTTATAAAGTTTATTTAAATATTCTTCAACATTATTTCCCGAAAATAAACCTTTGTTTTTAAATAGACTTATGGTAGGGCCAATGAAAGGAAGCAATGATAATTTGTTTTTTTCATAAAAATCAGTAAATTTTATATTTAAAAGCAGTTCTTTTAATTCTTTTCCAGTATAACCAACAGCTAATAAGGAAGAAACTATAGCACCAGCAGATGTACCAGCAAAGTTTTGGAAAGTGTAGCCTTTTTCTTCTAAATAATAAATTGCCCCTAATAAAGCAATTCCTTTTACACCTCCACCTTCACATACGATATCGGCTTTCATAAATTCCACCACCATATTATATAAATTTAATATAGTATATGTTTTATTAGGGACAAAATTGATTTATTAAAATTTAAATATTATTCCAATAAGAGCTGCACTACCTATATATACTATAGGATGCTTCTTAAATTTTGTAATGGCAAATAAAAGAACAAATAATAGAATTGTAGATTTAATGTTTATTATATCTACTAATTTATGAGTTAAATTAAATTTATCTAAAGCTAAGATAGATACTTTAAATACTTGGTATCCAGCAGCTGCAATTAATGAAGCAACAGCAGGTCTTAAGCCATAAAATATAGATTCAACAGTTCTACTTTCTTTAAATTTATTTAAGAAATGAGCAACTATAATAATTACTATTATTGATGGAGTAACAAGTCCTAGAGTTGCTATTATTCCACCTAATATTCCAGAAGCTCTAAATCCTGCAAAGGTAGCCATATTAACACCTATTGCACCAGGAGTTGATTGAGATACAGCAATCATATCCATTAACATTTTTTCATCAAACCAGTTATATTTAGCAGCAAGTTCATACAAGAATGGAATAGTTGCAAGTCCACCTCCAACTGAAAATAAACCAACTTTAAAAAATTCTAAAAATAAAATTATAAGTATCATTTTTTATCACCTCTTAAGCCTTTAGAAATAAATCCAGTTAGTGCAGCTGCGATAACTACATAAACAGGTGATAATCCAATAAATGCAGATATAACAAAAGCAATAATAGCTATTATTACTCCTAAGTAATCTTTAATTGAGGATTTAATAAGCTTTACTACTGTAGTTATAATTAAAGCAACAACAGCAACTCTTATACCAGCAAATGCACTTTGAACTATAGCTAAATCAGCAAAGTTTTGAAGAAAAGCTGCTATTATAAGTATTATTACTATTGATGGGAAAATAACTCCAAGGGTTGCAACAATACCACCAATAATTCCTCTTAACTTATAGCCTATAAATGTAGCAGTATTAACTGCAATTACACCTGGTGTACATTGCCCAACAGCGTAATAATCAAGAATTTCTTTTTCTGTAGACCATTTTTTGTTTTCAACAATTTCTCTTTGTATTAATGGAAGCATTGCATATCCCCCACCAAATGTTAAAGCTCCAATCTTACAGAAAGTCCAAAATAAATCAAATAGTTCTTTCATTAAAGTATAATCTCCTTTATTAATTTTGGTTATTTTTTAAAACTTTAATAATAAATTACATTAAATATAAGTTCCAATTGATATTATATACTTAATTTATATAATGAAACAACTTAATATTAATTATAATGTATAATATAATTTTTAAAATTTATTTATATTAAAAATTAATAAAATACCAAATTATAAAATAATAAAATTTAAAATAGATTAAAATTCTAAGTAAAGTGTTAAAAATAAATTAAAATAAGTACTTTTTAATTAAAAATAGGTACATTTAAGTTATTTATAATTTTTTTTTATTATAAAAGTGAATATATTAGTTGTAATTTTTGAGCATTTTAGTCATTACAAAATAAAGTTAATTTATATATTATAATAGTATCTAGTTTATTAAAAAAATTTAAAGTTTGAATAGAGGTGAGAATAATGAAACTAGAAAATAAAATATTAAAACTATCGGTAATAGGTGCGTTATTCTTTGCACTATTTGGTATTGCATGGGGATGAGCGATAAAATCTGATATGATTATATTCGATGGATTATATTCATTTATCAGCGTAGTTTTATCAATGTTATCTTTATACATTAATAATTATATGGCTAAAAGAGATTTTGAAAAATTCCCTTTTGGTAAACATATTTTAGAACCAATAGTTATTTCAATAAAATCATTAATAATTGCAATAATGTGTTCATATTCATTAATTGAAGCAATAAAAACATTAATGAATGGAGGAAATAGCTTAGAATTTGGATTAGCACTTATATATTCAATTGTATCAGTTTTAGGGTGTGGAATAATTTCATTTTATATGAAAGAGCAAGAAAAGAAAATTAATTCAGAATTAATTAAAGCAGAATATACTCAATGGTTTATGGATACAGCATTAAGTACAGCGGTATTAGTTGGATTTATAATTGCAATGGTATTAGCAAGAACTAAATTAAAGTCTTTAAATCCATATATAGATCCATTTATGACAATAGTAGTATCTTTAGTTTGTATTAGAATTCCTATAAAGACTTTTATAGAAAGTTTTAAGGAAGTAATATGTGTAAAAGCTAATGATGAAATAAATGATGATATATATGTTTTAGTTAAAGGAATTGAAGAAGAATATAATTTTGAGGAATCAATAACAAGGGTTTCTAAAGTTGGACGTGAACTTAGAATAGAAATAGATTTTGTTTATAATAAGGATAGTAAACTTAAGACATTAGACCAAATGGATAATGTGAGAGAAGAAATAAATGATGCAATAAAGCATATTGATTACAATAAGTGGTTAAATGTTTCATTTACTGGTAATAAGAAATGGGCAGTATAAGAGTTGGTGAAAGCTGACTTTTATACTGCTTATTTTTTTATTATAAATATATTAAATTATTTTAGTGTTTAAATGTAAGAAAAAATTAATTATTAATTAATTTAATATTAATTAATATAATGTAATATTAAATAGAACATTTTTACAATTATGTATGTTTAATTATAAAAAGGTTATTTTAGAAAATATTTATTGGATAAATATGTTAAAATTTTATTGAAAATGATATTATATAATAAAGTATAAAATAATTGGAGGAAAATATGGGAAAAAATTCAAAGAAAATAGTAGCAATTACAACTGCATTAACTATGATTGCTACAATTACAGGATGTTCTAAGGGAAATGAGAAATCTTCAATGGGAAGATATGTTGAAGAAAGATACGAGGCACCAACAAATAGTTATGTAAATGAATTGAGTATATTAGAAGATGGAAGAATAGCAATGTTAGGTTTTTCTAATGAAACAAATACTCCAATTTCTTTTATATCTGATGATGGTGGACAAAATTGGACAACACAAGATTTAGAACTACCTAAACAAGATGGAAAAGAAACATATACAAATAATATTGGTTATTTAAGTGATGGAAGAATATTAGTTTCTTATTATTTTGGGGAACCTTATGTGGAACCAACAGAGGGAGAAACACAAAATGAAGAAAACTATGTATATGAAGAGCCAGAATATAAATATTCAATTATTGAAACTGATGGAAGCATTAGTGATATTGATTTAGATCTTACATCATATAATACTGATAGTGATTCAAGTGGATATAATAATTTCAAATGTGCACCTAATGGGGATGTATTTTTTTCAGTAGGAAGTAATCAAGAGTTAATTGTACAATTTGATGGAAAAACATTTGAAGAAAAGAATATTTATGAAGGAAATGATTATATAGATAATTTTGTGTTTGTAGGAGATTCATTAATTACTACTTCATACGATGAAATAGTTGAATATGATATTACAAATGGAAAAGAAAAGGGAAATTTAAAAGAATTAGAAAAGGAGGCAATAGGGGAGAAGGTTAACTATTATCCAACATTTATTAATTCAGGGAGTAAAAATACACTTTATTATTATACAACTTTAGGTGTATATGCTTATGATATGAAAAGTGAAAAAACAAATATGATTATAGATTCTGCAATTTCTACTTTTGGAGATGAAGAAAGTAATTTGATTGGATTTATTGAAAAAGGAGAAAAGAATTTCTTAGCAGCATTTAATGATTGGTCAAGTGATGGAGTATCAGTTATTAATTATACTTATAATCCAGATATTCCTTCAACACCAGATAATCAAATAGTTGTTTATTCATTATTGGAAAATTATATGATAAGACAAGCTATTTCTGCATATTCAAAAGAAAATCCTGATGTTTATGTAAAATATGAAATTGGATTAAATTATAATGATGGAGTTACTCAATCAGATGCACTTAAAACTTTAAATACAGAAATAATGGGTGGAAATGGACCAGATGTTATTATTTTAGATGGTTTAACTGCTGAATCATATATTAGCAAAGGATTATTAGAAGATATGAGTGATATAATAAATCCTTTAATAGAAAATGAAACAATATTTAAAAATATTGCTCAGGCATATATAAAGGATGGAAGGATATATCAAATACCAACATATTTTAAATATCCAATATTATTAGGAAATAAAGAAGATATAAATTCAGTTTCAGATTTAAGCTCATTAGTTGAATTAACTAAAAAATTATCAACACAAACAGATAAGATGATATTTAATAACTACTTTAGTGCAAGAACTTTAGTTTATTCATTATATAATTTATACGGAAATGACTGGTTAAAACATGATAATACTATAAATGAAGATGCACTAACTGATTTCTTTATAAAGGTTAATGAAATGTATGGATATATCAAAACAAATCAAGATGCTTATAATAAGTTTATGGAAGATAAGTATTCACAATTAGAAGGTTTTGATAATGGGTTTAGTGTAGATAACAGTGAAATAGATGAAGATTATGGTGTTGGTGATGAAGAAGATAGTGAAGTTGATTATGAAGTGTATGATTTACAATATTATTTAAATCCATCAGTTAGTGCGGATTCATTCTTATTTGATCAATCATCATCATTATCTATGGGTGGAATGTCTGGAATTAATGATTATATTAATTTAATTACATTATTAAATAATAATTCTGATATAGGATATAAGGTTTTAACTAGAGGTGAAGAAAATATCTTTATACCATCTAATATAGTTGGAATTAATGCAAAGGGGAAAAATAAAGAACAAGCAAAAGAATTAGTAACATCATTATTAAAAGGTTATTCTAGAGATAATTACTCAAATAATGGATTTAGTATAAATTTAAATAAGCTTAATGATGCATTTTCTGTTGAAAAAATGAAAGAAGATGGATATGAGTTAGAATATGATGAATCAAAAAATCATTATATTCAAGGAACATGGGGATATTCAGATGAATTTGGAAATTCAAAAGGAGTAACTATGCTATTGCCTAATGATGAGGAGGTAAATAAATTAAAATTTGAAATAGAAAATTTAAATGTTGGAACAACAGTAAATTCAGTATTATTAATAGAAGTTGCAAAGCAATTTGAATCATATGTAAATGGAGATATATCTTTGGAGGATGCTATAAATAAAGTTGTAGATAACTTAGATTTATACTTATCGGAGTAATATGGAAGAGTTAAAGAAAAGTAATAAAATAAAACAACTTAAAAGAGTAGAAAAAGAAAAGATAAATAAGGCTGAACAAGAAGATATTAAGAAGAGGAAAAGATATAAAGGGTTATACTTTGTATTACCAAGTTTAATAGGGGTAGCAATTTTCACATTGCTTCCCTTCTTAGATGTATTTATTAGATCTTTTCAAAGTGCAATTTCTAGAGAATTTATAGGATTTCAAAATTATGTTGAAGTATTTAACAATGCAGCATTTAAATTAGCTGCAACAAATACAATAAAGTTTGTATTTATATGTATACCATTATTATTAACTTTATCACTTATATTAGCAGTTATATTAAATAAATTTACAGAAGCATCAAAGGTGCTTAGAACTGCTTTTTTAATACCAATGGCAGTACCAATTGCATCAGTAGTATTAATATGGAATATTGTTTTTAATGAACATGGATTTTTAAGTGGATTTTTAGATAAATTTAATATTACAGGCCAAGATTGGATGAGTACAGGATGGGCTTTTTGGATTTTAGTATTTAGTTATATATGGAAAAATCTTGGCTATAATATAATTTTATGGTTAGCAGGATTAAATTCTATATCAAAGGAAATATACGAATCAGCTAAGGTTGATGGAGCTACTAATATGCAATGTTTCACAAAAATTACTTTGCCTTGTTTAAAACCTACATTATATACAATTTCAGTTTTATCGCTTTTAAATTCATTTAAAGTATTTAGAGAAGCATATTTAGTTGCAGGTAATTACCCAGATAAGAGTATGTATTTATTACAGCATTTGTTTAATAACTGGTTTAGAGAATTATCATTTGATAAAATGGCAGCAGCATCTATTTTAATGGCAATTGTAATATTTATTTTAATTATGTTGCTACAAAGAGCATGGGAAAAGCAAGATTAGAATGAGGTGATTTATAAAATGAAGAAAAAGATATTATTTATTATATTAGTTGCTATTTCTATATTTATGTGTTTTCCAGTTGTATTTTTATTATCAGGGTCATTTATGGGAGTAGATGAATTAATATCTTATTTGGGACCTGTTTTATCTGAAAAGGGAAAAGGGTTTGTAAGTTGGGGGTTACTTCCTAGCTATCCAACTTTAAGATCATATATAGAATTATTATTAGATACTCCAGAATTTTTTGTTATGTTTTGGAATTCTGTAAAAATAGTAGTTTTTTCTGTTGGAGGCCAGCTTTTATTTGGAGTTCCAGCTGCTTGGGGCTTTGCAAGATATGAATTTCCATTTAAGAAAACATTATTTACTATTTATATAGTTGTAATGTTAATGCCATTTCAAGTAACAATGTTATCAAGCTATTTAATATTAGATAAGTTTCATTTACTTGATACTCATGGAAGTATTATATTACCAGCTATATTTTCTACTTTTTCAGTGTTTATAATGTATAGGTTTTTCTGCAATATACCAAATTCAATTATAGAATCAGCAAGAATAGATGGAGCAAGTGAATTTGTTATTTTTGTAAAAATAGGTATTCCACTAGGAATGCCAGGTATAATGTCTGCTATAGTTTTACAATTTTTAGAATATTGGAATTTAATTGAACAACCACTTACATTCTTAAAGAATAAGGCATTATGGCCATTATCAATTTATTTACCCAATATTACTTTAGAAAATGCTGATATAGCATTTACAGCATCAGCTGTAACATTAATAGCTGCTATAATAGTATTTTTTGCAGGTCAAAGTTATTTAGAACAAGGTATTGCAGCATCAGCAGTAAAGGAATGATAATTTATGAATAAAAAAGAAAAAATAAAAAAAGTTATAAATTTTAAATATGAAAAAAAGGGTAAAGATACATTGCAGAAAAAAGCAGTAAAAGCCCTATTTGCCTTTTTAATATTAATGATAGGATGCACCATGTTATCCAGGGCTGCAGATTCTATGACTATACCAAGAGTTAAAGTTGATAAGCCAAAGACTAAAACAATAGTAGATGAGGTTACGGCTAAAGGGGTAGTTGTTAAAAATAGAGAAGAAAAAATTTCTGTAGTAGAAGGTCTTAAAATTAATTATGTAAATATAAGTGAAGGTTCAAATATTAAAGTTGGTGATACATTAGTTGAGCTTGATACTGAAGATTTAGAAAAAAAGGTTAATGAAATTAAGGAAAGTATAGCACAAGAGCAAAAGACTTTAACACGTGCTACAGAGGATTATAATAAGGCTATAAATGCTAAAAAACAAGCAGTACAAGGTGCCTTAAATGAAATGAATACAGCAAAGCAAGCATTAGATAATTATTCAAAATTAAGTGATGAAGAGAAGGATCCAGGAATAGAAGAAAGTTTATATTCTGATTATCAATCAAAGAAATCTATGTATGATGCAGCTGTTTCTGAATCAAATGATACTGTTGATTTAGATAGAGCGCTTCAGGACACAAAGGATTCTCTTAAAATTGATGAATATAATAAAGAACTTGCAAAACTTCAACCTCTGCTAGAGGCTGGTGGAAAAATCACTTCAGAAAAGGAGGGAATAATTACTAGTGTCTTTGCAGAAAATGGTGGAGTTACAACTGATACTATAGCGTCAATTGCAGATAAGAATGAAGGGTATAAGTTTATTGGAGAAATTGATAAAGAAAATAGAACTTCAATAAAACAAGGACAAGTAGTTGCCTTAAATTTAGGTACTTATGGTATTATTGAAAACTTAACTATAGCTTCTATTTCTAAAAATCAAGATAATAATGAAACTTTAAATGTAACAGTTGTTTTACCTGTAGGAATAGGAGAAATTGATGATAGTGGAGAAATTGTGGTTTCAAGTAAATCAAGAAAATATGGTACATGTGTTCCGTTAGCAGCATTAAGACAAGGTGATGGTAATAGTTATTATGTATTAGTTGTTACTGAAAAGGAAACTGTATTAGGTAAAGAATTAATAGCTAAAAAAGTTGATGTAAAAATTGAAAAAAGAGATGGTGAATATGCAGCTGTAACTGAAGGTGCATTAGGAAGAAATGATAAAATAATAATTGATAGCAATAAAACAATAGAAGATGGCGATAGAGTTCGCCTGGAGACTGAATGATAAGGTATTTAAAGCACATAGTTAGAATAATTATTGTATTTGCTTTAATTATGTGCTGGGGAATATCCTTAGGGTATGCAAATAATATAGGAAGTAAAAATAAGACTTTAAATTTCTATTTTGAAAATGAAAATTATAATGTAGATTTAATTAAGGATATAAAAAAATCTCAGCCAGAATTATCTGTAGTAGGTTGGATTGAAGAAACACTACAAACTGCTGAGAATCCTGATTTGGGAAAAATAGCAAGTGACTTAGATATTTTAACTATAAAGGGTTCATCTAATTTATTAGTTAAGGGATCAAACCTATTTGTTGATGATTTAGATGGGTGTTTAATAGATAGTGATACATCTTATAAGTTATTTGGAAGTAGTAATTGTGTGGGAAAAGAGATTATTTATAATGATAGACATTTAATTGTAAGAGGAATTTTAAAAGGTTCTAAAGCAAATATTATGATTCAAGCTATTGAAGGTTCATCCCAGGTTTTGAATGGTTTAATAATAGATGGTACGGGTTTAACACTAAATAAAATTGAAGATTTTAAAATGAAATTTGGTATTAACGAAATGGCTATTAACGGAAATGTCTATTATATAATATCAAAGTTTATATCACTAATATTCCCAGTTATAACTTTAGTTTTAATTTTAATTAAAATAATAGCTAGTTTATTTAAATCAAAAAATAAACCAGTTTTAGTAAGTATATATATTTTAATGGCTATTGCTTCTTTATTTATATTTTTTAAGATTACAAATATTAAAATTTCTATTCCATTAGATATGATTCCAAATAAGTGGTCTGATTTTGATTTTTGGAGTAAGATGGCAAAGGAATATAAAGAAAAATTTGAATATGTACTTTACATGAAAAAGTACGGAGTTGATATTTATAATATAGAAAATTTATTAAAGTCAGCATTATACTCAATACTTACAGTAATATTATTTGTGATTAACTTAAGAATTATAAAAATAAATGATATTAAAACATTAATAATTAATAATGGAATTTCAATACTTTGTTCATTTGTTGCTATATTAATGATTTGGAATAATTATAATTTTGATGTAAATATAACCATTATATGGTTAATATATCCTTTATATCTTTGTGGAGATTATTTTATAAAGATTCATGGAAAGTATTTAATTTATGAAGAAAAAGTAAATACTGAAATAGAAAAGAATGATATAATAGATGAAGCAGTTTGTTAATAGCAAACTGTTTCTTTTATTTTAATTATATAATTATTAAAGGAGCAAAATTATGAGAGATATATCTAATTTAAAAGGAAAGATTTTTAGACATTTCAAGGGAGATTTATACTTAGTTGAAGACTTTGTTAAGCATTCAGAAACTCAAGAAACCATGGTTCTTTATAGAGCCTTATATGGAGATTGTGGGCTTTTTGTAAGACCTTATGATATGTTTGTTGAAGAAGTACCAGAGGGAAAGACTAATCCAACTGGTCAAAAATACAGGTTCCAAGAATTCGAAGTGAAAAGCGTAAAATAGCTAAATTGTTCGTTAAAGCTTGAATGTCGTAATGACGAAAATTAATGATATTATATCCAGGAATGGTGTAATTTGCGTTAAGAATTTATATTATTTTTTCCGGAAAAGGGGCTAAAGCTTGGAAAGTCACTTTATTCCCTCAGCTTTTTAACGCCTCTTTTCCTCCAAAAATAATTAAATTCTAGGTGAAAATTTCACCATTACCGGAAAATGAATATTTCATTTTTCGCTTCCATGTGATGCTTGAGTTTTTTAGCTAATGTATTTTCTCTTCTTAAATAATGATACTCCAAGTATTGTGTATTAGCAGCAGTACTATTATCAATTGTAGTATTATTATCTGGTCTATTTACCATGTTATTCATACCACCTTTGTCATTTCCACCGCCTTGTTGGCCCATAGCAGTTAAATTAACAGTAGTTTCAATAGTTCCAGTACTTGTTGAAGGTTGAGTACCATCAAGTTGAGCTGCAATACTAGTTGATCTATCATATCCAAATGTTAATAAGTTACTAACAGCATCCTTATATTCATCAAAGGTATAAAAAGCTGTAGCATCATTTTTTACTTAGTAGTTAAAAATACAGGTGAAGACATAAGAAAGGAACATTTAGAGAAAATATTTGAGAGATTTTATAGAGTTGATGATTCAAGGGATAGAGGAACAGGTGGATATGGACTTGGACTTTCTATAGCAAAGACTATAGTTGATGATCATAAGGGTAAAATATATGCTGAAAGTATAATAAATAATGAAACATCATTTATTGTGGAGCTACCATTAATAATAGTATAAGTTTTAGCTAAAAGGTAATTTAATAAATGGTATTATTAGGAAGACTATTACAAATTGAATTGTAATAGTCTTATATCATATTAAATCTTAAGAATTTCTTTATATTTAATATAATATCTTCTTTATTTATTAGAGATATTATAAAATTATAGTGAGTAATAAAAAGGATAAATTTGGAGGAAGGAATATGAATGCTAATAGTATTTTAAATTATTTGTCACAGTATGGTGTGTTGTTTATATTTATAATTGTATTTTTAGAGTATTTAAATTTACCAGGTCTTCCAGCAGGGATAATAATGCCATTAGCAGGACTATGGGTATCAAGAGGAGAAATGAACTTTCCTTTTGTATTAATATTATCAGTTATTGCTGGAGTAATTGGAAGTGGGGTTTTATATTTTCTGGGGTATTATGGAGGAAACTTTTTATTAGATAAGTATACTAAGAAGTTTCCAAAGCAAAAGAAGTATATACATGAAAAGTTAGAGTATTTAAGAAGCAAGGGGCATATTGGTGTATTTGTAAGTAGGCTTATTCCAGTTGCAAGAACTATAATTGCAATACCTGCAGGAGTACTTAAAATGAATTTTTTTAAATATACAGTATATTCAGCCTTTGGAATATTAATATGGAATGGTGTATTTATTTCAGCAGGATATATTTTAGGTGAAGGTATTTTAAAATATATAGCTTAGTTAGAGATATGTATCCTCAGTGGAAAGAAAATTTGTTTTTTTCTTCTGAGGAATTTTTTTAGAAAATCTTTAGAATTATATATAGTTATTGTTTAGTTTTTAGAATTATTATTGATAATATATTAAGCAAACATGTTTGTAAAATAAAAAAAAAGAGGGGGAAATAAAGATGGATAAAATGAGCTCATATAATGTTTTAGTTGTTGAAGATGAAAATGATATAGCAATTGCTATAGAAGCATATCTAACAAATCAAGGGTACAATGTTTTTATAGCGAATAATGGAATTGAAGGTTTAGAAGTATTAAAAAAAGAAGCTATTCATCTAGCAATAGTTGATGTAATGATGCCTAAAATGGATGGTATAACTTTTGTTATGAAGCTTAGAGAAAATTATGATTTCCCTGTAATAATGTTATCTGCAAAATCAGAAGAAGTTGATAAGATAATGGGACTTAATATAGGGGCAGATGATTATGTAACTAAGCCATTTAGACCACTTGAATTATTAGCAAGGGTTAATTCACAACTTAGAAGATATTCAAAATTTTTAAATATGGTAAAAAAACCTAAGGTTAAAGAAAATATCTATAGTGTTGGTGGATTAGAGTTAAACTTTGATACTAAAGAAGTTACAGTTGATGAAAAACCAGTTAAACTAACACCCATTGAGTTTAAAATATTAGCATTGCTTATAAAAAATCCAGGAAGGGTATTTGCTGCTGATGAAATATACGAAAGAGTATGGAATGAACAAGCGATAAATACTGATACTATAATGGTTCATATAAGAAAAATAAGAGAAAAGATTGAGATTAATCCTAAAAATCCGAAATATTTGAAGGTGGTGTGGGGAGTTGGATATAAAATTGAAAAGCAATAAAGAAATATATAAAAGTAAAGGTATTATAGCTATATTAGTAATGATAGCTATAATAGTTACTTCTGCTTTAGGAATGTGTAGTTCGTATAAGATAATAGATAAATCAGCTAAAAGTAAAAAAGTAAACTATTTTAATGAATATGGATTTGCCAATCTTATAGCTGAGTCAAGCTATGCATTATATTATGATTCTATGAAGGAAAATGAAAATCAAAGTGCAAGTGATTTTTTATTAGATATAAAAAAGAATATAACAGAAGAAGCAGATGAATATTCTAGTTATATACAAGAAGCTTTAAATAACAATATAGATCAATTTAATAGAGAAACTTTAGGATGGAATAATGATGCAAACTTAAAATATTACTATTATAATACTATAAATAATAAAACTAATACAACTTTAAATGAAAATGTAAAATTTGAAAATAATAATATTGATTTATCAGAAGTAAATAAAGATAAATATCAATTTTATGCTGTAGTTAATTTTGATAATAATGGCAATGTGGACGTTTCTGAAATTAATGGGGGAGACAAGGAAGTTTTAAAATCAAATATAGAATGTTCTTTAATTGATATTAGAAATGAATATGATATTTCTAATAGTGATTATGAAGAAGGATATTATAATATAGATATTAAACCAATTAAGAATATGACATTTGTTTATGCAGTACCTAAAACTATAACTTCTTATGATAATATAAGATGGGGGATAGAAAATGCTGATATTAGTATTTATGAATCTATGGGAGCAGGTGGTGCATTTATAATAGCGGGAATCGTAGCATTAATAGCATTGATATTTCCTATTAAGAAAGCTAAATCTACAATATTATTTAGAAAGATAAGTAAGATTCCATTTGAAGTTTGGATAATTATTATTGGACTTGCAATTGCAGCATTAGGACCATTAGCAGGTCAGCTTATTAAAGCTACATTAAATGGAGATTTACAAGTAATATTTGTAGAAATAATACCAAGTTTAATTATTCCAGAAAGAATAATATGGATATTTAACTTTATAATATGGCTATTAAGTTATTCAGCAGTATTTTTCTTTGTATTAGTTATTAAATATGTATTTAATGTTGGAGTTATAGACTATATAAAGGAAAGAACTATTTTTGGAATGGTAATAATGCTCTGTGTTAGGATTATAAAAAGAACATTAGATGAAATAACAAAAGTAGATTTAAGAGAAAAGAATAATAAATTAATAATAAAGCTATTAGCAATAAATGCAGTAATATTATTAATAATAACTTCTATTTGGTTCTTTGGAATTCCTGTAGTTATACTTTATTCAGTTATTTTATTTTTTATAATAAGAAAGTATTTGGATAAAATAAGCGAAAAGTATAGTAAACTTAGAGAAGCAACAAGTAAGATTGCAGAAGGTAATTTAGATGTAAAAATAGAAGAAGATTTAGGGTTATTTGAACCATTTAAGGGTGATTTAGAAAAGATTCAATGTGGATTTAAAAAGGCTGTTGATGAAGAGGTTAAGAGTCAAAGAATGAAAACTGATTTAATATCAAATGTGTCACATGATTTAAAAACTCCTTTAACAGCAATAATTACTTATGCAGATCTTTTAAAAGATGAAAATCTATCAGATGAAAAACGCAAACAATATATTGAAACCTTAGATAGGAAGGCTCAAAGGCTTCAAGTTTTAATAGAAAATTTATTTGAAGTAAGCAAGGCTACAAGTGGAAATATAACATTAAATATAGAAAATATTGATGTTGTATCTTTAATGAAACAAACTTTGTTTGAATTAGAAGATAAACTTGAAGAAGCAAGTTTATTAGTTAGAAAGAATATGCCAAAGGAAAAGGTGATATTACCTTTAGATAGTCAACGTACATTTAGAGTATTTGAAAACTTAATAATTAATATAACTAAATATGCAATGCCTAATACAAGAGTATTTATTGATATTATTGAAAATGAAGATGATGTTGCGATAATAATGAAAAACATGGCAGCAGAAGAAATAACATTTAATGTAGATACAATAGCAGAAAGATTTGTAAGGGGAGATGAATCAAGAAATACTGAGGGTTCAGGATTAGGACTTGCAATTGCCAAGAGCTTTGTTGAACTTCAAGGTGGGACCTTTAACATCAGCGTAGATGGAGATTTATTTAAAGTAAAAATAGTATTTGTAAAATAAAGTAAGGACCTCTGAGGTGCAGGGGTATTTTGTAAATTAAAAGAGTTATATACAGATGAATTTAATAAATTCAATCTGACAAATAACTCTTTTTTTCTATTAATAAAAGAAGTATAAATTTTAAACTGAATAAATATATATAAATATGCTATATACATAATAGATTTAATAAATTCCCATACCGAAGGAGTAGTGATTATGTCATATAAATATTTATTAGATATTGCATTAATATTATTAAGTACAAAGTTTTTAGGATTATTAACAAGAAGATTTAATTTACCACAAGTTGTTGGAGCATTGCTTGCAGGGGTAATTTTAGGACCATCGGTATTAAATATTTTAAAGGAAACTGATTTTTTGAGTATGCTTGCAGAACTAGGGGTTATTGTTTTAATGTTTACTGCAGGTCTTGAAAGTGATATTAAAGAACTTAAAAGTGTAGGAAAATCTGCATTTGTAGTTGCAACAATGGGAGTTATTATACCACTAATTGGTGGAACTGTAGTTGCTTATATATTTAATGATGGAAGTTTACCAAATGTAAGTGCATTTTTACAAAATGTATTTGTAGGAGCTGTATTAACTGCAACATCAGTTAGCATTACTGTAGAAACATTAAGAGAGCTAGGAAAGATGAGTGAAAGATCAGCTAATGTAATATTAGGAGCAGCAATAATAGATGATATTTTAGGAATTTTAGTTTTAACAGTAATAACAAGTATGGCAGATAGTAGTGTGAAAATTGGATTAGTGTTATTAAAAATTGTAGGATTCTTAATATTTGCAGCAATAGTTGGATATTTGATTTATTTAATTTTTGGAAAATGGATATCAATGCATAATGTTGATAAAAGAAGATTTGTTATAGGAGCTTTTGTAATTTGTTTATTAATGTCATTTTCAGCAGAGCAATTTTTTGGAGTTGCAGATATTACAGGAGCCTTTGTAGCAGGATTAGTTTTATCTCAAAATAAAGAAACATCATATATATCTAGAAGATTTGATATTATTTCATATATGTTATTATCACCAATATTTTTTGCAAGTATAGGAATTGAAATGAAAATACCTAGCATAAATAGTGAAATTATATTAATGACAATAGTCTTAGTTTTAGTAGCAATGCTAAGCAAAGTTATTGGGTGTGGATTAGGAGCTAAAATCTGTGGGTATAATAAAAATGAAGTTATTCAAATTGGAACAGGTATGATGGCAAGAGGTGAAGTAGCTCTTATAATAGCAAATAAAGGACTTAAAATGGGAGTTATGAATATGTATTTTTTACCTGCAATTATTATAATGGTAGTTATATGTGCAATAACAACACCAATTATATTAAAAAAGGCATATTCACATAAAACTATAAAAGAAAAAGTATAAAAATTTTTAAATGTATCACTTGTTACAATAAAAAATTTTTATTTATTATATAATTTAAATATATTGATTAAATAAATTAATTAAGTTTATAATTACTTATATCAAATAGATAAAAGGAGAGATAAAATTATGATAAACAAAGATCATACAATTGGAGAAATATTAGAACTTAACCCAAATGCAGCTGAAATATTAAGTGGATTTGGAATGGGATGTTTAGGGTGTCCATCAGCTACAATGGAAACATTAGAGCAAGCTTGTTATGTTCATGGATTAAAATTAGAAGAAGTAATGGCAAAATTAAATGAAAAATAATCATTAATATGCATTTTTTATTGTTATTTATATAAACTATGATTAAAAAGTTGATTTCTGCATTTAGCAGAAGTTAACTTTTTTTAATTTCCATATATTAAATGTATTATATAAAAATTTATAAAGTTATATGTAACATATGATACGAAAAATAATTAAGGTTTAATGTATAATAAAAACATAAATTAAAACAATATTGAGAAATATATAAGGGGAACACAATTGATGAAAGCTATAGAAATAATGAATGAAGAACATAAATATATTATTAGAATGTTACATGTAATAAGAAAGTGCTGTTTTAAAATATTAAACGGTGAAGAAGTTATATATGAAGATTTTGATAAAATAATAGATTTTGTAAGAAATTATGCAGATAACCATCACCATAAGAAAGAAGAAAAAATTCTTTTTGTTAAAATGGTAGAAGAATTAGGTGAACCAGCAGAAAAAGCTGTTAAGCAAGGAATGCTTGTAGAACATGATTTAGGAAGATTACATATTAGAGAATTAGTAGAAGCACTAGATAAATTAAAAGCTGGTGAAGAAGAAGCTAAATTAGATGTAATAGCAAATGCAATATCATATAGTCATTTATTAACAAGACATATAGATAAAGAAGATAGAGTTATTTATAAATTTGCTGAAAGAAATTTAAAAGAAGAAACAATGCAATTTGTAAATTTAGAATGTGAAAATTATGAAGTTAATAATGAAGAAATAAGAAATAAATATATATTACTTTTAGAAGAATTAGAAAAGAAATATAATTAAGATATAGTTTTAAGGCAGTTCAATTATATAACTAATTTTTTGATTAAATTTTTTATATTTGGGTAATCTATAAAGGTAAAAGTATGTTTTTATAGAAAGGAAAGTGATATTTATGAAATCAGTTGTAGATAAGGAAACTTGTATAGGATGTGGAGTTTGTGTATCAGTCTGTCCAGATGTATATAGTATGGATGATGATGGAAAGTCAGTTGCTATATCAGGAGATATTCCTAAAGAATTAGAAGATGATGCAGTAGAAGCAAGAGATGCTTGTCCGGTATCTGCTATTGATATTGATTAATAAAAAATATAATATAGTATATTGAAAATACTTAAGGGAACAATATATATCTCTTAAGTATTTTTTATTATAATGTTTAAATTTAAAATAATTTAATTATTTATAAAGTATTTAGAAGTTTAACTAAATAGCAATTTAATATAGTTAAAAAATAAAATAGTGAAAAGGAAGAAAGAAATGGAGATATATACTATAGGTCATTCAAATTATACAATGGAAAGGCTAATTGATATGCTGGAATATTACAATATAAATTGTGTTGTAGATATTAGGGGAACACCATATTCAAAATATAATATTCAGTTTGATAAGGAAGCAATTAGATATACATTAACTAATGCAGGATTTGTTTATATTTATATGGGAAAAGAACTTGCTGCTAAGCGTATAAGAAAGAATTCTTATAATAATGAAGGATATTCAAATTTTGAAGAAGTAATAAAAGAAGAGGAATTTAAAAGAGGAGTTGAAAGATTAAAGAATGGATGTGAAAAGGGATATAAAATTATATTATTAGGTGCAATGCAAGATCCTATAAGATGTCATAGAAGTATATTGGTAGGAAGGGAACTAGTTAAAAATGATTTTGATGTTAAGCATATATTAGATGATTATTCTATAGTAACTCAAGATGATATAGAAGAAATGCTTTTAAATAAATATTTTAGCAATAGAAATCAAATAACAATTGAAGATTTAACTGGAAATTCATTAAATAATGAAGAAATGATTAATGAGGGGTATAAATTAGCAAACAAAGAAATTGGATATAGGATTGAAAACTTGAAATAGATTGTTAAATGTTATAATAGGTATATTTTTTTTACTTTAACAAAATATATTAGATATAGGAGAAATAATTAGGAGGTATAATTATGGAAAATAATATGGCTATGGAATATCCTATGTTTTGTTATCAATGTGAGCAAACAGCAGGAGGAAAAGGTTGCACTAAAATGGGGGTCTGTGGAAAGACACCAGAAATTGCAGCACTTCAAGATTTGCTTATATATCAAATAAAGGGAATAAGTTGTTATGCAAAAGAAATAGTTGAAAAAGGGGAAAATGTAGATAAGAGTATAGTAACTTTTATAGAAAATTCATTATTTACAACCTTAACAAATGTAAATTTTGATGCCGATTTTCATGTGGAGATGTTAAAAGAATCTCAAAGAATAAAGGAAAAAGTAAGAAAACAAGTAGGAAAAATTAAAAATGATACTGATCATGCAACTTATAATTTAAGTGAAACAAAATCTGAAATGTTAGAAGATGCTAAAAAGGCAGGGATAATGTATGATCAAAAATTAGATCCAGATATTCGTTCATTAAGACAAACAATAATTTATGGATTAAAAGGAATATCAGCATATGGTCATCAAGCAAGAGAATTAGGATATTATGATGATCAAGTTGATAACTTTTATATAAGAGCATTAGAAGCAACAACTGATGATACTTTATCTGTTGAAGAACTAATAAGGTGGACTATGAGAACTGGAGATATGAGTGTTGCAGTAATGAAAAAATTAGATGAAGCAAATACTACAGTTTATGATAATCCATCACCACATAAGGTAAATGTACATATTAAAAAGGGACCATTTATTATAGTATCTGGACATGATTTAAGAGATCTTGAAATGTTATTAGAACAAACAGAAGGAAAGGGAATAAATATTTATACTCATGGAGAAATGATACCAAGTCATGGATATCCAGGACTTAAGAAATATCCTCATCTAGTAGGAAACTTTGGTAGTGCTTGGCAAAATCAACAAAAAGAATTTGACAATATTCCAGGTTGTATTTTGATGACTACAAATTGTCTTATGAGACCAAGAGAAACTTATAAGGATAGAATTTTTACAACTAGTGTTGTTGGTTGGGATGGAGTAAAACACATTCCTAAGGGTAAGGATGGAAAGAAAGATTTTACTGAAATAATAAATAAAGCTTTAGAACTTGGAGGATATGAAGAAGACCAAGAGCCACATGAAATTTTAGTAGGATTTGGACATAATGCTACATTAAGTAATGCAGAAACTATAGTAAATGCGGTTAAGGATGGAAAGATAAGACACTTCTTTTTAATTGGTGGATGTGATGGAGCAAGACCAGGTAGAAGTTATTATACTGAATTTGCAAAAATGGTTCCAGATGATTGTATAATACTTACTTTAGCTTGTGGTAAATACAGATTTAACAAATTAGAGTTTGGAGAAGTTGCAGGATTACCAAGATTACTAGATGTAGGTCAATGTAATGATGCTTATTCAGCTGTTAGAATAGCAACAGCATTAGCAGATGCTTTTGGAACTGATGTTAATGGATTACCATTATCATTAATAATATCATGGTATGAACAAAAAGCGGTAGCTGATCTTTTAGCATTATTATCACTTGGAATAAAGGGAATATTTTTAGGTCCAACACTTCCAGCATTTCTAAGTCCAAATGTACTTCAATATTTAGTTGATACATTTAATTTAAGGCTTATAAGTACACCAGAAGATGATTTAAAGACTTGTTTACAACAAGAAGTTTAATTTAAAATGTATATTTTTATATAAAATTAAAAATAAAAAATTTATTATAAATAAGGAGGACATATGAATTTTAAGGATGATGGAATTATAAAAATTGCTAATATAGATAAGATTGGTGAAAGTAAAGAAGTTGTGGTTTTTAATCCAAAGTTTAAGGTTGTATATTTTGATTTTGAAGTAGGAAAAGGATTGCCTAATCATACTCATAATGGATATGCAAGCATTTTTATTTATGAAGGAAGCGTATCAATAGAGTTTGTAGATGGTGAAAAATATAACTTAAATAAAGGTGATTTAATGCAATTTGATGCGAGAATAGAGCATAATGTAATTGCAAAAGTTAAGAGTAGAGTATTAGTAACAATATCTGAAAGATTGACAGAATAATTTTAATAATTAAAATTGAATATAATAAATAAAGTAATAAAAATACTTAAATGATATTAATTTATTATTTAAGTATTTTTTATTTAAAGGATGGAGAAAAGTTTATATGAGAAATTGTTGTGATAATTGTAGAAAGGATGTTTGTACTAAAAAGGTACCTTTTTTACTGTTTTAAATTCTTGTGAGCTAATAGATGTTCTTGAAAAAATAGTACATAAAAATTTTAAAAAAATGAAATTATATTTTTAGAAGGTGGAACAGTTCAAGTGAATAATAAAACAGAAAGAGGTCCAGATCATTTCCCATTCTTAGGTGTTAAAAATTCTGGAGTAGATGTTCAAGGAATAAGATATTCAATTGAAGCTATGACTAGAGTTAAAGCAACTGTAATCAATTTAAATAAGTAAAATGATGTAATGAAAAAATAATGGAAAGGTAAAGATTAAATTATTTTAAAAGTTTGTAACTTATGTTACTTAATATAATTAAAACTTGATGTATAATAATAATATGAATTTAGATGATACATTTTAAGAAATTAAAATATTATTATACAAAAGATAGGAGAAGAGAATATGAGCTTATTTTTAGGAAAGATACATTATTGGTTATTTAATAAAGTATTATGGTTTGAAGGTTTAGAAGGTGAAATTATAAAGCTTGCTAAAGACAAAGGAATAGATGTAGAGAAATTAGAAGCTGAAATAAATTCAAAGTATGGAGTAAAAACACCTAATAAAAATCTTGAAGATATGATTGATACAAGTAATATTCATGGATGGTTACAAGGAAAAATTCATAGTGCTGAAGGAAGAATGGCTGCTTGGACAAAGGTTATATTAGAAAATAATCAAGATTATATTTTAGATATGAGAAAAGTATACGAAAATCAAGGTGTTAATGCTGCAAATGAAGCTAAAGAAAGTCTAGAAAATATAAATGCAGAAACTATTTTTAATAGTATGAATGATTATATTTTAGATGGAATGCCATGTGATAGAGTAAATGAAGTAATTGATTCAAGTGAAGAAAGCATAATGTGGAAGAGAAGAGTATGTGTACATAAGAATATTTGGGAAAATGAAGGAATATTAGTAGACGTATTTTATGAATTGAGAGAACAATGGATCAATGCCTTTGTAAATACGATGAATAATGATTATGAATATGTTAAGTTAGAAGACAATATACAATCTATTAGACATAAAATGTAAATAATTGAATTTTAAAATATATAGTTATAAGTGGAGGAAATAAATTATGATAACAAAAGATATGACTGTAGGTGAAATTGTAAATACATACCCAAAAGCAGCAGAAATATTAATGTCATTTGGGATGGGATGCTTAGGATGCCCGTCAGCAACTATGGAATCTTTACAACAAGCATGTATAGTTCACGGATTAGAGTTAGAAAAAGTTTTAGAAAAGTTAAATAATATGTAATAATTTATAAAAGGTTTGATATTAGATTTATTTTATATCAAACCTTTTTTGCTATTATTATAAATAATTATAGTTTAAATATAGTTATTTGAAATAATGTTATTTGTATTTAAAGGGGTAAAAAATAAAGAACTGTATTAGTTTGAATTTATACTTTAAATTAATACAGTTCTATTTTATTTAAATTTAACTAAGCAGCTTCTGCAGCATATAATTTATTTAATGATTTAAATTCCTTAAATATTAAAATTAATGTTATAACAACTGAAAGGAAGTCTGCGCATGCTCCAGCTGCCCAAACACCATCTAAACCTAAAAATAAAGGTAAGATTAAAGTAAATGGAATTAATAAAATAACTTGTCTAAGTAAGCTAACAAACATAGAAACTTTAGCCTTACCAACAGATTGGAAGTAACTAGTTGCAACTATGTTAATTCCAACTATAGGCATCATTAATAAGTACATTCTTACACCTTTAATAGCAACTGAAGCAAGTTCAGCATCATTATTGAATATGTTTATTGTAAACTCTGGGAATATTTGTATTAGTATTCCGCCAATTGTACAAATAGCAGTTGCTGCAATAGTTGCAATTATAAATGTCTTTTTAGCTCTATGATATTTTTTAGCACCATAGTTAAAGCCAATAATTGGCTGACAACCTTGATTAATACCAAAGATAGGCATCATAAATACCATGTTTATTGAACTTATTATAGTCATTGCTCCAATGGATAAATCATTACCATATGCTTTTAAAGAATTGTTAGCAACAACTTGTACTAAACTATTGGCAATTTGAGTTGCAAATGGAGCTATACCAATTGCAAAGGTCATAGAAACTAATTTTTTATTTAATTTTATATTTGAAGATTTTAATTTTAAGTTAGAATTACCTTTAGTATAATAATAAATAATTATTGAACAAGTAAGAGCTTGAGAAATAACAGTTGCAAATGCTGCTCCTTTAATTCCCATATTTAATATAAAGACAAATACATAATCTAAAATAACATTAGTTAGGCATCCAGCAACCATAGTAAATGAAGCCATTTTAGGATTACCATCAGCTCTTACAGTACTATTTAATGCAAATGAAATAATATTAAAAGTACATCCACCTAATATTACTGTAATATATTGTTTTGCATAAATTAAGGTAGTTGAACTAGCTCCAAAAATATTTAATATTTGATTTAAGAAAACTAGTCCAATAATAGTAATTATAATACCAATTATTAAACTTAAAGTTAATGCACTACCAATTAAACGTTCAGCATCATCTCTTTTGCCACGTCCAAGATTTAATGAAATATTTGCTGTTGATCCAATTCCTATAAGCATACCAAAAGCTAAAAGAATAGATATTATTGGCATTGTTATTCCAACTCCTGTTAATGCAAGTGAACCAACTTCAGGAATACGACCTATAAACATTCTATCTACAATATTATATAAGGCATTAACTAACATACCAATTATTGCAGGAATAGAATACTTTAATAAAAGCTTTCCAATAGATTCTTCACCTAAGTGATTTTGATGTCCCATAATTTTTTTCCTCCTAATAATATAATTAATTATTGTTTATCACATTGTTTGAAAGTTTATTTAGTATATTTAAGCCCATAGATAATTCCTCAGAACTTAAATTTTTAGTAAGCATATTTTCCCATTTAGTTAAAATATAAAAAAACTCATCCTTAATATTAATTGCTTTGGTAGTTAAATAAATTCGATTTATTCTTTTATCTGTGGAATCTTTTAAGCGTTTTATTAAATTTAATTCTTCGAGCCTTCTAATTGCTTTAGCAGTAGTACCTTTATCTATATTAACTAAATCTGAAAGTTCTTCTTGGCTAATTCCATCATTTTTATATAAATGAATCAAAAACATATATTGTCCACTTCCAAATCCAAATTTACTAAATTCTTTAGTAAAAAAGACATTAGCTTGTCTATGAATTAAGGAAATATATTTACCTAAATATTCATTATTACAATTCATATAAAAAATCCTTTCATTAATAAAATAAAAATTATTTTAAAGTGATAAAATTTTGAGCTAAGATATATTATAATGGTAAAATAGTTGCATTTGCAACTAAATAATATTGGATAGCAATTTATTATTTTAGAAATACAAATTATTATTGAAGAAAGGTAGAATGAATGAAAATGAATGAAAGTGAAAGAATTTGAATGAAAGTGATTGACTTATTATATAAAAGAATGTATCATAAAGAGAAGGAAGTGGTGTAAATGTTATCACAAGAGAGGTATAAGTTAATTTTAGAGAAGTTAGACAAAGAGTCAGTAGTTTATTTAAATGATTTAGTTAAATATTTAAATACGTCAGAATCAACTATAAGAAGGGATTTAACTGCACTAGATAAATTAGGGCTGTTAAGAAAGGTTCATGGTGGAGCCACATCAATAAAGGATATAAATATAACTACCATAGATGATAAAGTTGAAAATAGACAAGGCTTAAATATAAATGAAAAAATATTGATTGCCGAATTTGCTGCATCATTAATAAAGGATAATGATTTTGTATATATAGATGCAGGAACTACTACAGAACTTATGATAGACTTTATAACAAACACAAAGGCTGTTTTTGTTACTAACGGAATTGTACATGCTAGAAAGCTTATTCAAAAAAATTGTATTACATATATTTTAGGTGGTGAGCTTAAATTAACAACAGAGGCAATAGTTGGAGCGCAAACTGTTAGTACTTTAAAAAAATATAATTTTACCAAAGGCTTTTTTGGAACAAATGGAGTAGATATAGAAAGAGGATTTACAACACCAGATATTAAAGAAGCAATGGTTAAAGATGAAGCATTACATAGAAGTAAGAAAAGATATATATTATGTGATAATTCTAAATTTGAAAAAATAAGCTCTGTAACTTTTGCAGATATAAAAGAAGCTAAAATAATAACTACAAATTTAGATAATAATATATATAGACAAGAAACTGAGATTTTGGAGGTAAGAAAATAATGATATATACTATAACATTTAATCCAGCATTAGACTATATTGTGAAAATGGATGATTTTAATTTAGGTCATGTTAACAGAAGTAGTTGTGAAAGTGTTTACGCAGGTGGTAAAGGAATTAATGTTTCAATTGTCTTAAATAACTTAGGGGTTAAAAGTAAGGCATTAGGATTCATAGCTGGATTTACAGGCCAAGAAATTGAAAGAGAAGTAAGAGAATTTGGTTGTGATACAGATTTTATAAAGTTAAAAAATGGAATGTCAAGAATAAATGTTAAAATAAAAGCTGATGTTGAAAGTGAAATAAATGGTGGAGGACCAGATATTCCAGAAGAAGCATTAGAAGAACTTTATGAAAAATTAAATTGCTTAACTGAAGGTGATATTTTAGTTTTAGCTGGAAGTATTCCAAAAACAATGCCAGTAGATATTTATGAAAAGATAATGGAATCTCTTCAAGATAAAGGTGTTAAGTTTATTGTAGATACAACAGGAGAATCGTTATTAAAGGTTTTAAAATATAAACCATTTTTAATAAAACCAAATCATCATGAACTTGGAGATTTATTTAATGTAAAACTTAATGGAAATGATGAAATTATAGAATATGCTAAAAAATTAAAAGAAATGGGAGCAAGAAATGTACTTATTTCTATGGCTGGAGATGGAGCTATTTTAATTAAAGAAAATGGCGAAGTTATTACAAGCAATGTTCCAAAGGGAAAAGTTAAAAATTCAGTTGGAGCTGGAGATTCAATGGTAGCAGGATTTATTGCAGGGTATTTAGAAGCAAATGATATAGAAAGAGGATTTAAATTAGGAGTAGCAACAGGAAGCGCTTCTGCATTTTCAGAAGGTTTAGCAACAAAAGACTACGTATATGAATTATTAAATCAAATTAATTAAAAGTTAAGGAGGAATTTAAAGTGAAGATTACAGACTTACTAAAAAAGAATGGTATAGCTCTTAATCCAAATGTTAAAACAAAGGAAGAAGCTATTAATAAACTTGTTGATTTAATGAATGATACAGGAAGATTAAACGATAAAGAAGCTTATAAAGAAGCTGTATTAGCAAGAGAAAGCTTAAGTACTACAGGAATAGGTGATAACATAGCAATACCTCATGCTAAAACAACTGCAGTTAAAGAAGCAGGACTTAGTGCAATGATACTTGCTGATGGTATTGATTATGATTCTTTAGATGGAGAACCAGCAAAATTATTCTTTATGATTGCAGCTCCAGAAGGAGAAAATAACCTTCACTTAGATGTATTAGCAAGATTATCAATGATGCTAATGGATCCAGAATTTAAAGAGCAATTAATAAATGCTAAGAGCGTTGATGAATTCTTATCACTTATTGATTCTAAAGAAAATGATAAGTTAAAAGCTGAAAGTGATAAAGAAGAAGCTCAAAAAGCACAATCTAATGGATATAGAGTATTAGCAGTTACAGCATGTCCTACAGGAATTGCACATACATTTATGGCAGCAGAAGCTTTAGAAAATAAGGCTAAAGACATGGGAATTTCAATTAAGGTTGAAACTAATGGTTCTGGTGGAGCTAAAAATGTTTTAACAGATGAAGAAATAGCCAATGCTGAATGTATAATAGTTGCAGCTGATAAAAAAGTTGAAATGGCTAGATTTGAAGGAAAGAAAGTTATTCAAACTAAGGTTGCAAATGGAATTCATAAAACAGAAGAATTATTAAATAGAGCTACTAGTGGTGATGCACCAATTTATCATCATGCAGGTGGAAGTGATAGTGAAGGAGCTTCATCAGAAGAAGGAGAAAGCTTTGGAAGACAATTATATAAACACTTAATGAATGGTGTATCTCATATGTTACCATTTGTTATAGGTGGAGGTATATTAATTGCTTTAGCATTCTTAATAGATGATTATAATATTAATCCAGCTAATTTTGGTAAAAATACGCCAATGGCTGCATTAATAAAAACTATAGGTGAAACTTCATTTGGATTTATGTTACCTGTACTTGCAGGATATATTTCAATGAGTATTGCAGATAGACCAGGTCTTGCTGTTGGTTTTGTTGGTGGTATGTTAGCTAATTTAGGTACAACATATGCAAGTGCATTTGATTCTTCAGTATCAGTAGTTAGTGGAGGATTCTTAGGAGCATTATTTGCTGGATTCTTAGGTGGTTATTTAGTATTAGGATTAAAGAAGATATTTGATAAATTACCTCAATCATTAGATGGATTAAAACCAACATTATTATATCCTTTCTTTGGTATTGGATTAATTGGTTTAATAATGATATTTGTAAATCCATTCTTTGGTGGAATAAATGAAGCAATTACAAATTTCCTTAACTCAATGGGTGGAACAAGTAAGGTATTATTAGGAATTATTGTTGCAGGTATGATGTCAATTGATATGGGTGGTCCTTTCAATAAGGCTGCATATGTATTTGGTACTGCATCACTTGCATCTGGTAACTATGAAGTAATGGCAGCTGTTATGGCTGGTGGTATGGTTCCACCACTTGCAATAGCTTTAGCTTCAACATTCTTTAAAAATAAATTTACTAAGAGAGAAAGACAATCAGCTCTTACAAATTACATTATGGGATTATCATTTATAACAGAAGGAGCTATTCCTTTTGCAGCAGCAGATCCATTAAGAGTTATACCTTCATGTGTAATAGGTTCTGCAACAGCTGGAGCACTTACAATGTTATTTAATTGTGAATTAAGAGCTCCTCATGGTGGAATATTCGTATTACCTGTAATAGGAAATCCACTTGGATTCTTAGGTGCTGTTGTTATTGGTTCTTTAGTAGGAATGATAATGTTAGCATTATTAAAGAAAAAAGTAGTAGAATAAAAACAATATATTGAATATATAGAAAAAAGCAGTGGTTAGTAATTCCACTGCTTTTTTGTATAAAAGTATAATTAATAAAATAGGACTATTTGTATAATACTATTACTGTACAAATGATGAGGTTGATAACAGGAGGAATGTTATGACAAATAATAAAAGTAATAGTAAAGGTAGTATAGTAAGTTCAGAAGCATTTCCAGGAATGCTGTTATTAGGAGCTACGATATTAGCTCTAATATTAGCAAATACAGAATTAGAAAAGTTTTATAATTATATCTTATTTGAGTTAAAAATAGGAGAAGAATTTAATTTACATTTATTTGTAAATGATTTTTTAATGGCTATTTTTTTCTTATTTGTAGGATGTGAAATTAAACGTGAGCTTGTATATGGAAAGTTATCAAGTATAAAACAAGCGTCATTTCCAGTATTAGCTGCTATAGGAGGAATGGTTGCTCCAGCGTTAATATTTACATTATTTAATTATAATAGTGGTTTTGAAATAGGTGCAGGAGTACCATTATCTACTGACATAGCTTTTGCAATAGGAATTTTTTCAATTCTTGAAAGTAGAATGAATTCTTCATTAAAATTATTTTTACTTACGTTAGCAGTAGTAGATGATTTACTATCAATAATTATAATAGGTGTATTTTATTCATCAAATATTAGAATTACAGGAATAATTATTTCTATAGTTTTAACGATAATTTTATTTTCTATTAAGTTTTTTAATAAAAAGAATAAATTATATCCATATATAATATTGGGATTAGCTTTATGGATAGCAGTATTTTATAGTGGAATACATTCTACATTAAGTGGGGTATTATTAGCTTTTAGCATACCAGTATTAGATGATAAAAATAGAGATAAAGATTTAAGTTATAAGATTCAACATAAATTAGAGTTATTTTCAAATTTTATAATATTACCATTATTTGCATTTATCAATACAGGAATAAGTTTAAGTGGAAATCTAAATTTAGCAAATGATTATCCATTAATGTTAGGAATAATATTAGGCTTAGTTATAGGAAAACCATTGGGAATAATGCTTTTTGGATATTTAGGAGTATTAGTAGGAATAACTCAAAAACCAGAAAATGCATCTTGGTATGATGTATTAGAGGTATCTATTCTTGCAGGAATTGGATTTACAATGTCATTATTCGTTGCAGAAATAGCCTTTTTTGGAGCAGAAGTTGAACTAAGTGTGGCAAAAATTTCGGTTTTAATTGCATCTTTTATTTCAATAGTATTAGCAAGTATATTAACATCAATAGGAGAAAAAGTTCAGCATAAGAAATAAAATAAATAATCAACAGTGAGGACACTTTCATATATTATTTACGACAAAAATATATAGGAAGTGTATTATTTTTTTGAGTATAATAAGTAAAATAATGTATAAAGCTATGATTTCAACAGGAGGGATGTTGGAAAGGAAATTTAATAAATATACTTTAAATTTATAAAAGATTTAGAAAAAATAATAGATTATCTTGTGTAAGTATTAGCATTGTAAGTAAAAATACATTTAATTATATAAATAAATATTTAATATCAAAAGGCGTTTCAAAGAGTCAAATTAAGATTCCAAGAGTTATAAATAATAAAAAAGAAATTTTAAAAATATTAAAAGATAATAGCATTAAAGTTTAATTATAAAAAATGAGGCAATTTATTTGCCTCATTTTTTAATTTAAGGTTTAATTTACATGATATAATAATTTTATATACAATTATTTTAGGGAGGAGTTTTTAAATATGTGGGTATTATTTGCATTTGCTTCTGCATTTTTTGCAGGAGTTACATCAATTTTAGCTAAGATAGGTGTTAAAGATGTAGATTCTCATGTAGCAACAGCTATAAGAACTATTATAGTATTAATTTTTTCGTGGATAATGGTGTTTATAATTGGTTCACAAAGTACAATAGTAAATATTGATGGAAAAACTTTTTTATTCTTAATTTTATCTGGTTTATCAACAGGAGGATCTTGGTTATGTTATTTTAAAGCATTGCAATTAGGTGATGTAAATAAGGTAGTACCTATTGATAAAAGTAGTACAATATTAACTATGATTTTAGCTTTTATTTTCTTAAATGAAAAGATAACTATAAACATGGTAATTGGAATGATAGGTATAGCTATTGGAACATATTTAATGATTCAAAAAAAAGAAAAGGCAGAAAAGATAGTTAAGAGAAAAGCATGGTTAATATATGCTTTATTATCAGCTTTATTTGCCTCATTGACATCTATATTAGGTAAAGTTGGTATAGAAAATGTTGAATCAAACTTAGGAACAGCAATTAGAACAATAGTTGTACTTGTAATGGCATGGATTATAGTTTTTGCTACTAAAAAGCAAAGAGATATTAAGAAGATAGATAAAAGAAGTTTAATATTTTTAATTTTATCAGGAGTAGCAACTGGAGCATCATGGCTTTGTTATTATAAGGCTTTACAAGATGGACTAGCTTCTATAGTAGTTCCTATAGATAAGCTTAGTATCTTAGTAACTGTATTATTTGCTTATATATTTTTAAAGGAAAAGTTATCAAAAAAATCATTGCTAGGTTTAATTCTAATTGTAGTTGGAACATTATTATTATTGGTAAAAGCTATATAATGGATATTATTAAGGGGCATTAACATTATTTAAAAAAATAAAATAAAAAATAGCATTATTGTGTTAAAAAAAGCCTATATTTTGCAAGTAAATTAATAAAATTATTATGTATAATCACAGTATAAATCATTAATTATAATAAAAGATAAATTGAGTTTTTATAATGTGGAGGGAACAAATATGGAAAGACAATGGTGGCATAGCTCAGTAGTATATCAAATATACCCAAGAAGCTTTAAGGATAGTAATGGTGATGGAATAGGTGATATTAACGGAATAAGAGAAAAATTAGACTATTTAAAGGAACTTGGAATAGATGTTATTTGGCTTAGCCCAGTTTATAAATCTCCAAATGATGATAATGGTTATGATATAAGTGATTATTGTGATATAATGGATGAATTTGGAACAATGGAAGATATGGATAATCTTTTAAAGGAAGCTAATGAAAGAGGAATTAAGATTCTTATGGATTTAGTTGTTAACCATACTTCAGATGAGCATAAATGGTTTATTGAGGCTAAAAAATCTAAGGATAATGAATATAGAGATTATTATATATGGAGAGATTCAGTAGATGGAAATGAACCAAATGATTTAGGATCAACATTTAGTGGAAGTGCATGGCAATATGATGAAACAACAGGCCAATATTATTTACATTTATTCAGTAAGAAACAACCAGATTTAAACTGGGAAAATGAAAAAGTTAGAAATGAAGTCTATAAAATGATGAATTTCTGGGTAGATAAAGGTATTGGTGGATTTAGAATGGATGTTATTGATTTAATTGGTAAAGTTCCAGATGAAATGATAACAGGAAATGGACCTAAATTGCATGAATATTTACAGGAAATGAATAAGGCTGCATTAGAGGGGAAAGACTTATTAACAGTAGGTGAAACTTGGGGAGCAACTCCAGATGTAGCTAAGCTTTATTCAAATCCAGGAAGAAAAGAATTAAGCATGGTATTTCAATTTGAACATATAGGATTAGATCAAATTGAAGGAAAAGAAAAGTGGGATGTAAAATCGTTAGAATTACTTGATTTAAAGAAAGTTTTATCTAAGTGGCAAACAGAACTTGAAGGGCAAGGATGGAATAGCCTTTTTTGGAACAACCATGACTTACCAAGAATAGTTTCAAGATGGGGAAATGATAAAGAATATAGAATTGAAAGTGCTAAAATGCTTGCAACTCTTCTTCATGGAATGAAAGGTACACCGTATATTTATCAAGGTGAGGAATTAGGAATGACTAATGTAAGATTTGATGATATAAATGATTATAATGATATTGAATCTTTAAATATGTATAAGGATAGGCTTTCAAAGGGATATAGTCATAATGAAATAATGGAATCTATTTATGCAAAGGGAAGGGATAATGCAAGAACTCCAATGCAATGGGATGATTCAGAAAATGCGGGCTTTACTACCGGAACTCCTTGGTTAGCTGTTAATAAAAATTATGATAAAATAAATGCTAAACAATGTTTACAAGATGAAAACTCAATTTTTAATCATTATAAAAAGTTAATAGATATAAGAAAAAATAATGATACTATAATTTATGGTGATTATAAATTATTATGTGAAGATGATGAAAATATATTTGCATATGTTAGAGAATTAAATGGAGATAAGATTTTGGTTGTTTGTAATTTCTATGATAAGGATGTTGAATTTAAATTTGAGGGAGATTTTAACTATTCAAAAGTATTATTAAGTAATTATAATGATTCAAGTAAAATGATTGAAAAATTAAAATTAAGACCATATGAAGCAGTAATGTATAGATTTAATTAAATTTTACTTAATCCTTTATAAGGATAAATCAATTTTATATACTTAAAATTATATTAATTAATGAGTGCCTGAATGATAAGTTTAAATATTAAATTTATTATTCAGGTATTTTTATTAAAAATAAATTCAAAGAACTATATAGAAAAAAATGGTAATATATAATGAGGAATAATTTAAAGGAGGGTAACTTATGTATACAATACATCAATGGCTTTTATTGTTTTATTTATATTGTTTTTCAGGATGGGTTTGGGAATCATGCTATGTTTCTGCATTAAAACATAAGTGGATTAATAGAGGATTTTTAAAAGGACCATTATTACCTATTTATGGTTCTGGCGCAATAGTAGTATTAATATCAACAATAACAGTTAAGGAGAACATATTTTTAGTATTTATTATAGGAATGATTGCTGCAACTGTATTAGAATATATTACTGGAGAATTAATGGAAAGTATATTTCATGTAAGATATTGGGATTATAGCAATAAACCATTTAATATTAATGGACATATATGTTTATTATCTTCATTAGCATGGGGAGTATTTTCTGTTATTCTTGTAGAAGTAGTAAATCCAAAGGTAGCTAATTTAATTATAATGATACCAAATGAAATATCTGAAGGAATAGCGTATTTAATGACTATTTTTATTACAATTGATGGAGTTCAATCATTTAATGCAGCTATTAATTTAAAAAATATATTAATTAGAATCACAGAAAGAAATGAAACAATAAAAGTAATTAAAAAGAGAATTGAAGTTGCAGAAGCTTTTATTAATAATGATGTAAAGGGATTACAAGAAAGGTTAATTAATAAGCTTGATGTAACTCAAGGAAATAAGAATATTAAGAAACAAAGCAAAGCTCAGTATTTAGAGGCAGTATTAAGAAAAAATTTATCTATAACAGAGAGTAGAATAAGACAGTTATCAGATAAGTTAGGTGCATATATTGATAAGCTTGAAAATTTATCATATAAAAGTGTAGAGGAAAATGAAAGTTTAAGAAGAGAATTTAAAGAATATATTAATAAATTAAAAAAGCATGAAGGCAGAATTAAAAATACTGAAAATAAGGTGTATATAAATTCTATAAATATATTGCGTAGAAACCCAAATGCTAAAACTGATAAATATGAAGAAGCAATGAATGAAATTAAAGAATTAGATAAGGATTTAAATGATAAATAAGTAGAAATAAAGATTTAAATATATTTTAGGAATAATTCATATATTCAATTATTCCTAAAATTTTATTTAAGTTATTTTTCATTTGAAATAGATAAAGTTATAACAGTAGTAATTATACAGATAGTTCATATAAGTTCTGGTAAACCAAAAGTTACATTTAACCATAAAACAGATAAAATAGTAGCAGATAATGGTTCTATTCAATATATATAAAGAAATGAATATAATAATTTAGAATTTGCTAAAACCTTTTATAAAACAAATACTGCTAATGTTTAAATGTTAGCAGTATTTTTTATGTTGTATAGGAATTAATAATAAAAAAATGGTAAATAATAAAATTTATAAAATCCAATAAAGTTAAATAAAATTATAATTTTAGGGATGTGAACAAGGGATGAAAAGAAATAAAGTACCAAATTTTTATATTGCAATATTTCTTATAGTAGTCATAACAGTTTCTACTTTTAGCATAGTAAAAATAGAAGAAAATTTATATAACAAAAAATATTTAGCAGCAGAAACATTTATATCAGAAGGAAATAATGATAAAATTAGTATTGTTCCAAAGCCAACAAGTATTGAAATAAATAAAGGAAAGTTTGTTTTAAATAAAGATAGTTCAATTTATATAAAAGGAATTACTGACGAGGAAACAGAACAAATAAGATGGATAGCAGAGTTTTTAAAAGAAAAGTTAAGCGCATCAACTGGATTTGATTTTAATATATTGAAGGGAGATAAGCCTAAAGAAGGAAGTATTTTATTAACTACAATTAATGCAAATCCTAAACAAGGAATTGAAGGATATACATTATTAACAACTCCTAAAATAATTAAAATAACTGCATATAAACCAGAAGGAATATCAAGGGCAATTCAAACATTAAGACAGATGTTTCCTAAAGAAATATATAGTGATAATGTAGTTAATAATATTGAATGGTCAGTTCCAGCATCAATAATAAATGATAAACCAGCTTATAGTTATAGAGGATTAATGATTGATGTAGCAAGACATTTTTTTAATGTTGATGAAATTAAAAGGCAAATAGACTTAGCTGCAGAATATAAAATAAATAGAGTTCATTTACATTTAAGTGATGATCAAGGTTGGAGATTAGAAATTAAAAAGTATCCAGAATTAACTCTTATAGGGGGCAGTACAGAAGTTGGAGGAGGACCAGGAGGTTATTATACACAAGAACAATTTAAGGATATAGTAAGTTATGCAATGCAAAGATATGTTGAAATAGTTCCTGAATTTGATATGCCAGGTCATACAAATGCAGCATTGGCATCATATGGATTTTTAAATCCAAATGGAAAGAAAAAGGCACTATATACAGGAACACAAGTAGGATTTAGTTCATTAATGACTGATAATGAAAAAACTTATGAATTTATTGAAGATGTTATAAAGGAAGTTGTACAAATGTCTCCATCTAAATATATTCAAATAGGTGGTGATGAAGCACTTAGTACTAATAAGGAGGATTATGATTATTTTGTAGGAAGGGTTGCTAAAATAGCTAAAAAATATGGGAAAATACCAATAGGATGGGATCCAATTGATACATCACCAGAAATTAATTCAAGTGTAGTATTACAAAATTGGAAAGATTCTAATAATGAAGCAAGGAAAAAAAATATGAAAATAATTGTATCAATTGCAGGTAAAACTTATTTAGATATGAAATACAATGATTTAACACCATATGGACTTGATTGGGCAGGATATATTCCAATTGAAGATGCATATAAATGGGATATAACGGATTATGCACCTAAAAACTTAGCTTTAGGATTAGAAGCACCATTATGGACTGAAACAATATCAACACAAGAACAAATGGATTATATGATTTACCCTAGATTGCTTGGATATGCTGAAATTGGATGGACGGATAAAGAAGATAGAAGTTGGGAAGAGTATAAGGTAAGGTTAGAAAAACAAGAAAAAAGTTTAGAATATCAAGGAGTAAATTATTATAAAGAATCATAATCTAAAACAAAGTATGTTATTGCTAGTTATTGAAGTAAATGCTATAATTAATTTAAAATATATTTAAATAATATATAATAAAAAGATAAATTAAATAATAAAAAAAGATAATGATAAGGAATAGTATTTTTAGTTATTATTTTCAGAGAGCTAAGGGTAGATGGAACTTAGTAATAATACTTAAAAGAAGCAGCCTTTGAATCACTTGCTGAGAACTAAGATTTTTCTTAATATAAGCAAAGTCGTATATCCTAACGTTATAAGGAATAAAATATAAATAGTTTTATGTTTATATTTTTACTGAGTGAGTAAAGAAATTTACTTATGAGGGTGGTACCGCGGAAATTTAAAGCTTCGTCCCTTTTTTATAGAGGGAGAAGCTTTTTTAGTTAGTAGTTAGTAGTTGAGGGTGGAATTTTTAAAATTAAGTCTAACCTGAAATTTTTTCTAAACACTAAATTACTAACCATAAATTATTAACTAATTTATAGTTTTTAGTGAGTAGTTAATATATAATTCAGTAAAATTAAATTTAGAAAAGTATATTTTAATTAATATTTAAATAGAGTTGTATCCTTAACTTGCCACTTATAACTTATAATTTGTCACTTGCCACTTGTCACTATATATAGGGAGGTTTATTTATGGAAGAAATTTTAGAAATTTTAGAGGGAAATAGCAGGTATACAGACGAGCAAATAGCTGTTATGGCTGGTAAAACAGTAGAAGAAGTTAGAGAAGCAATTAGAGATTATGAAGAAAAAAATATAATTGCAGGTTATACAACATTAATAAATTGGGAAAATACTGGGAAAGAAACTGTTACTGCTCTTATTGAAGTAAAAATAACACCACAAAGAGGAGAAGGATTTGATAAAGTAGCTGAGAGAATATATAAATTTGATCAAGTAAAGGCATGTTATTTAATGTCTTCAGGTGGATTTGATTTAACAGTTATAGTAGAAGGAAAAACTATGAGGGAAGTTGCAATGTTTGTATCAGAAAAATTAGCAGTACAAGACAATGTAATAGGAACAGCAACTCATTTTGTATTAAAGAAATATAAGGAACACGGAACTGTATTTAAAGAAAAGAAAGTTTCTAATAGGGAGGTAATATTTATATGATACTAGAAAATATGATAAGAAAAGAAGTAAGGAAAATGCCTCCATCAGGAATAAGAAAGTACTTCGATATAGTTAATGAAATGGATGATGTAATATCATTAGGAGTAGGGGAACCAGATTTTATTACTCCATGGAATGTAAGAGAAGCAGGAATATATTCACTAGAACAAGGAGATACACATTATTCGTCTAATGCTGGATTTATAGAGCTTAGAGAGGAAATTTCAAAGTATTTATATAGAAAGTTTGATTTAAAGTATAATCCAAAGGATGAAATCTTAGTAACTGTTGGTGGTAGTGAAGGTATAGATATTGCATTAAGGGCACTAGTTGGACCAGGAGATGAAGTAATTATTCCAGAGCCAAGTTTTGTTGCATACAAGGGATGCACTGCATTTACTGGAGCAACATCTAAGGTTATAAATCTTAAGGCTGAAAATGACTTTAAATTAACAGCAAAAGAATTAGAAGATACAATTACAGAAAAAACTAAGGTTGTTATAATTCCATTTCCTAATAATCCAACAGGAGCAATAATGACAAAAGAAGAATTAGCTCCAATAGTTCATGTATTAAAGGATAAGGATGTAATAATAATTTCTGATGAAATTTATGCAGAGTTATCTTATGATAAGCCACATGTATCTATTGCAAGTTTTCCAGAAATAAAAGAAAAAACACTTGTTATAAATGGATTTTCAAAGTCTTATGCAATGACAGGATGGAGATTAGGATATGTATGTGGAAATTCTATTCTTTTAGATGCAATGAAGAAAATTCATCAATATGCAATAATGTGTTCTCCAACAACAGCACAATTTGCAGCAATTGAAGCATTAAAGAATGGTGATGAAAGTGTTACTAAGATGGTTAAGGAATACAATAGAAGAAGAAGAGTTCTTGTTAATGGATTTAGAAAACTTGGATTAGATTGTTTTGAACCACTTGGTGCATTTTATGTATTCCCATGTATTAAATCTACAGGAATGACATCAGATGAGTTTTGTGAAAAGCTATTATTAAAGGAAAAGGTATTAGCTGTTCCAGGAAATGCATTTGGTGAATGTGGAGAGGGATTTATTAGAGCATGTTATGCATCTTCTATGGAAAATATAATAGAAGCTTTAAAAAGAATTGAAAAATTCTTAAATGAAGTAAGGTAATAAATAGAGCTAGGTTTTTTAGAATCTAGCTCTATTTATTAATGTAACTTTAATTTTTAAATAGTGATAAATTTATGGAAATACAGATGATATAATATAAAGTGAAAGTAAAACATATAAATTGTTATAGGGTATAAAAAGGATTTAAGGGAGGATATTATGGGGAAATATAGCTTAGATTTAAAAGAATATGCAAGGCTTTCAAGAGAAGCAGTTGCAGAAAGTTGTGTATTAATAAAAAATGATGATAATGCACTTCCATTAAAAAGCGGTGATAAAGTAGCAGTGCTTGGACGAAGTGCTTTTAATTATTATAAAAGTGGATTAGGGTCAGGGGGATTAGTAAACACAAGATATGTAATAACTATATTAGATGCTTTAAGAAATGAAAGTGATATAGTTTTAGATGAGGATTTATTAGAAATATATAGTGAATGGATTAAAGAAAATCCATATGATGAAGGACAAGGTTGGGGAAATGTTCCATGGTCACAAAAGGAAATGGAATTAGAAGATTATATAATAAGAGTAGCTAAAAAAATGATGTAGCATTAGTAGTAATAGGACGTACAGCAGGGGAAGATGAAGATAATAAAAATAAACCTGGAAGCTATTTATTAACTGATATTGAAAAAGGTATGATAAAAAAGGTTAGTCAGGCATTTAAGAGAACAATAGTAGTTTTAAATGTTGGAAATATTATAGATATAAATTGGGTTGATGAGTATAATCCAGCAGCAGTACTTTATGTATGGCAAGGAGGACAAGAAGGTGGAAATGGAGTTATTGATGTTTTAACTGGAAGGGTAAATCCAAGTGGAAGGTTAACAGATACCATTGCTAAGAGTATAGAAGATTATCCATCTACTAAAAACTTTGGTAATAATGAAAAGAATTATTATGAAGAAGATATTTATTTAGGCTATAGATATTTTGAAACATTTGCTAAAGAGAATGTTATTTATCCTTTTGGTTATGGATTGTCATATACAAGCTTTGAAATTGAAGCTAATTTGGTTAATGTAAATCATGAAAAAATAACTGTGGAAGCAAAAGTTACTAATAGTGGAAATATGTCAGGTAAGGAAGTTGTTCAGGTATATATTGAAGCACCTCAAGGAAAGTTAGGAAAACCTTTAAGGATATTAGGAGGATTTACAAAAACTAATATTATTAAGCCAGGAAATTTTGAAAAAGTAATAGTAGAAATACCTAAATCTTATATAGCATCTTATGATGATTGTGGTATATCAGGATATAAATCTTGTTATATTTTAGAAGAGGAAATTTATAAGATTTATTGTGGAAAAAACGTTAGAGAAGCTCAAAGTTGTGGTGAATATGAAGAAAAATTTAATATTTTAGAAAACTTAGAAGAAGCATGTGCCCCAGTAAATAAATTTAAAAGAATTAAGCCAATTTTAAGTGAAAATAATGAAATTATTATGGGAAGTGAAGATGTTACATTAAGGACAATTAACTTATTAGAAAGAATAAGAAAAAATAGAGATAAAGAAATAATTTATACTGGGGATAGGGGATATAAGCTTAAAGATGTATTTGAAAATAAGATAACATTAGATGAATTTATAGCACAATTAAGTTATAACGATTTAATTTATATGTTTAGAGGAGAAGGAATGTGTAGTCCAAAGGTTACACCAGGAACTGCAGCTGCATTTGGTGGTGTAACTGATTCATTAAGAAACTTTGGAATACCTGTTGCATGTTGTGCTGATGGACCATCAGGTATAAGAATGGATTGTGGAACAAAAGCATTTTCATTACCAAATGGAACTGCATTAGGATGTACATTTAATGTTGATTTAGTTAAAAAGCTTTATAAAATGACTGGAATAGAATTGTGTAAAAATAAAATAGATTCACTTTTAGGACCAGGAATGAATATTCATAGAAATCCGTTAAATGGAAGGAATTTTGAATATATATCAGAAGATCCTATATTAACAGGAAAAATTAGTGCTGCACAAGTTTTAGGAATTCAAGAGTCTGGAGCTACAGCTACTATTAAGCATTTTTGTGCAAACAATCAAGAAACTTCAAGAAGATTTGTAGATTCCATAGTATCAGAAAGAGCTCTTCGTGAAATTTACTTAAAAGGTTTTGAAATTGCAATTAAAGAAGGAAAAGCTCGTTCTGTTATGACTTCTTATAATCCTATAAATGGTATATGGACTGAAGGGAATTATGATTTATGTACTACTATTTTACGAAAAGAATGGGAATTTGATGGTATAGTAATGACAGATTGGTGGGCAGAAGCAAATACTGAGGGCGAAAAATCAAAAAGAGAAAATAAAGCTCCTATGGTAATAGTACAAAATGATTTATATATGTGTGTATCAAATTCATTAGAAACTCCAGAAAATGATAATGTTAAGGAAAAGTTTGAATTAGGGGAAGTTACAAGAAGTGATTTACAAAGAAATGCTAAAAATATATTAAAATTTATTTTGAAATCACAAGCTATGTTACATGAATTAGGATTAATAAAGAGTGAGGATTTAAAGGGAATTGATGAAAGTGAAGATGAGAATGTTTCAATAAAAGATATTAGATATTATTATCCTAATGAAGGTAGCAATGATATTGTAATTGAGGGAAGTAAATTTTTAAATCATAAGGGAGACGTAAATGTATTTGGAATTTCTTTAAATAAGATGGGAATTTATAATATTGAAGTAACAATGAAAAGTGAACAAGGACCATTAGCTCAATTACCACTATCAATTTATTATGATAATGTATTAAAACATATGATTACTGTTAGAGGAACTAATGGAAAATGGATTACTGAGGTTAGAGAGTTAGGATTTGTTTTTGGTACAAATCATTATATTAAATTATATTTTGGGGCAAGTGGTTTAAAAATTGATAGGATAGTTATAAGGTTTGTTGAAGATGGTAAAATACCATTTTAAAAATTTATAATAATATATAGTTATAAGCTGTATCAGAGTAAATTAAACTGATACAGCTATTTTTTATTTTAAAATTACTTTTCATATGATGACTGAAGAAAAAATTGAGTGTTTTTATAATTATAAACTAATTTTGAAGCATTAAATGATACACCAGATGGTAGGTATATTTGCTCTAAAACAACCATTGCAGGATCACCTGGGTTTAAGTTTAATATATTAGCAACTTTATCATTTAATTTTTCTATATGAAGATATCTATCAGAAAAGCCTGGTTTCAAATTAAAGGCTGTTTTTAGATATTTAAAAATAGATCCTTTTGCAATTTCCTTAGTAAGAAAAGGAACTATACTTTTTTTATAATAGGCTTCTTCATAACACATTATTTCATCATTTAAATATCGTAGTCTTTTAACTAGATAAACAGAATCGTTAATATTACATTCTATTAATTCGGCAATTTCCTCATTAGCAGGTATTAAATCAAATTCTAAAACCTTTGATGTTACAGTAAATTCCCTTAAAGAATTAGTAAATCCTTCAGTTATATTTAAGTCTATGTAACCACTACGATTTCTTCTTCTAACAAAAATACCACTTCCTTGAAGTTGGTAAACAATTCCTCTGGATACTAGAGCTTCTATAGCTTTAACAATAGTGCTTTTACTTACTTTATAATCAGAAGCAAGGGTTTCTACTGTAGGCAATTTAGTTCCTTGAGGAAGGTTATTACTATAAATATTATGTTCTATTTCATTTGCAATTATTTGATATTTAAGCATGTATACTCCCTTTATTATTCTAATGTATTTATATATTAAGTATATCATAAAGAAAAATTGAAATAAATCATAAAAAATGTTTTCAAAAAATATTGACATATTATACTGGTACAATTATAATTTAAGTATATAATTTAATTGTGCAGTAATAAAAGTGATGGGGGAATAGATATGTCAAAGTCAGTTCGTGATTATGAAAAGTTAGCAGTAGATATAATAGATGCTGTTGGCGGAAAAAATAATATTATAAAAGCATCAAGATGTGCAACTAGACTTAGATTAGTTTTAAAGGAAACAACTAATGAAGCAAAAGAAAACGTTTCAGCTCTTACTGGAGTAATAACAGTTGTTGAAAATTCAGGACAATTTCAAGTTGTTATAGGAACACATGTAGGAAAAGTTTTTGATAAAGTTGCAAGTGAGCTTAATTTAGATAGCAATGCTATAGATGGAGATGAACCTAAAACAAGTATTTTAAGTAAAGTAATTGCAACTATGTCAGCGGTGTTTGCACCATTTATATATATATTAGCAGCGGCTGGTATATTACAAGGATGTTTAATATTAACTAATATGGTTAATCCGGCATTTTCAAGTACTGGTACTTATGAAGTATTAAGCTTTATGTCTTGGGCGCCATTTACATTCTTACCAATATTCATAGCAATAACTGCATCTAAGCATTTTAAATGTAACACTTTTATTGCAGTAGCATGTTGTGCAGCTTTAGTAAGTCCAACTTGGGCAGAAATAGCATCAAGAATAGCAGGTGGAGAAAGTATTAAGTTTTTAGGAATTAGTTTAGCAGAAACAACTTATACATCATCAGTTTTACCACCATTATTTTTAGTATGGTTATTATCTTATGTTGAAAAGTTTATAGATAAGAGATTACCAGAGGTGGTTAAGGCATTATTTACACCATTTATATGTATGCTTGTTATGGTTCCACTTACTATACTAGCAATAGGACCATTATCAGATTCATTAGCTACAGGAATAGCAAACGGATATAATGCTTTATATAATTTTGCACCAGCAGTTGCAGCAGCAGTTATTGGTGGTTTATGGCAAATAGTTGTTATTTTTGGAGTTCATTGGGGAGTTACACCAATGTGTTTAGCAAACTATGATTTATATGGTATGGATACATTCCAAGCTTTCCAAACAATGGCAGTTGTAGCTCAAGCAGGAGCAGTTTTTGGAGTATTTATAAAAGCTAGAAATAAGAAAACTAAGAATATGGCTTTATCAGCTGGTGTTACAGGAATATTTGGTATAACTGAGCCAGCAATATATGGAGTAAATTTAAGATTTAAGAAACCGTTTATATGTGGATGTATTGCAGGGGCAGTTGGAGCAGTAGTTGGATCATTCTTTAATATAGCTTATTATGCATATGCAGGACTTCCAGGTCTTTTAACAGTTGTAAATGCTATTACTCCAGATAATTCAAAATCTATTATAGGAATGTTAATAGGAGCTGCTATATCATTCTTTGGAGCAATTATACTTGTTCAATTAGTTGGTGTTGGTGAAAAAGAAACAAATCAAAATAATGAAGATAATAATGTAAATGTTAATAATAATCAAGCAGTTTTAAACATGGAGATTAAAGAAGTAAAAAGTCCTATATCTGGTAAGGTAATAGAATTAGCAAAAGTTAATGATCCAGTATTCTCTTCAGGAGCAATGGGAAAAGGTGTAGCAATTGAACCTGTTGATAATAAGGTATATGCCCCATTTGATGGAGTAGTAGAATTTATAGCTGATACTAAACATGCAATTGGATTACTTTCAGATGATGGAGTAGAAGTATTAATACATGTTGGTATGGATACTGTAAAGATGGCTGGTAAAGGCTTTGATGTTAAAACAAAGGCAAATTCAAGGGTAAAAGCAGGAGATTTATTATTAGAGTTTGATAAGAGCACTATAGAAAAGGAAGGATATTCTTTAATTACACCAGTAGTAATAACTAATGCAGATAATTATGAAGATAAACAATTGTGCATAAATGAAGAAGTTGAAAATGGAAAATCAATAATTAATCTAAAAAAATTAAGTATACAAACACAGTAAAAAATGAAGTAAAATATACTAGATAAGGAGAATAATTATGAATAAATTACCAAATGACTTTTTATGGGGAGGAGCTTTTGCAGCTCATCAATTTGAAGGAGGATGGAATGCCGGAGGAAAGGGGCCAAGTGTTGTTGATGTAATGACAGCAGGAGCTCATGGTGTTCCAAGAAAAATAACAGAAACAATAATGGAAGATACATTTTATCCAAATCATGAAGCAATAGATTTTTATGGAAGATATAAGGAAGATATAGCATTGCTTGCAGGAATGGGACTTAAGTGTTTAAGAACATCAATAGCATGGACAAGAATATTTCCAAATGGTGATGAATTAGAGCCAAATGAGGAAGGGTTAAAATTTTATGATAATGTATTTGATGAATTACTAAAGTATGGAATAGAGCCAGTTATTACTTTATCTCATTTTGAATTACCATTACATTTAGCAAGAGAATATGGTGGTTTCAGAAATAGAAAGCTTGTAGATTTCTTTGAAAGATTTGCTGAAGTTTGTTTTAAAAGATATAAGAATAAAGTTAAGTATTGGATGACATTTAATGAAATAAATAATCAAATGGATACAAACAATCCACTATTCTTATGGACAAATTCTGGTGTAACATTAAAAGAAGGGGAAGATCCAAGAGAAGTTTTATATAAAGTAGCTCATAATGAGTTATTAGCAAGTGCTAAAGCTGTTATAAAAGGAAGAGAAATTAATCCAGAATTTAAAATTGGATGTATGGTATCTCATGTTCCAATATATCCATATTCTTGTAATCCGGAAGATATAATGGCAGCAGAAGAAGCTATGCGTGAAAGATTCTTTTTCCCTGATGTACATGTACGTGGACATTATCCAAGATATGCATTAAAAGAATTTGAGAGAAAAGGCTATGATATTGGTATGGAAGAAGGAGATTCCGAAATCCTTAAAAAAGGAACTGTAGACTATATTGGATTTAGTTATTATATGTCAAATGCAGTAAAAGCAGGTGTTTGTAATGCGGGAAAAGTTTCTGTAAATGGATCGTTAGAAAATTCTGTTGAAAATCCATATATCAAAGCAAGTGAGTGGGGATGGCCGATAGATCCAGTTGGATTAAGATACACTTTAAATAATCTTTACAATAGATATGAATTACCTTTATTCATTGTTGAAAATGGATTTGGAGCTCATGATAAAGTTGAGGAAAATGGCGAAATACATGATTCATATCGTATAGAGTATTTAGCTAAACATATAGAAGAGATGGAAAAGGCTGTTAATTATGATGGTGTAGAATTAATGGGATACACTCCATGGGGAATAATAGACTTAGTATCATTTACTACAGGGGAAATGAAAAAAAGATATGGAATGATTTATGTAGATCGTGACAATGAAGGTAATGGAAGTATGAAGAGATTATGCAAGGATTCATATTACTGGTATAAGGGTGTTATTGAATCAAATGGATCAAAAATTAGATAAAGAAATATAGTATAAAAGTTAATATTATGACTATATAAAATTGTAGGAATTACTTTGAAGATACTTCAAGGTGATTCCTTATTTTTTACTTTTATATAATACACTTTACAAATGTAAATATTTAAAATTAAATAATTGAGCATAAAAATTTTTATTTAAAAATGTATTGACCTAAAGTTAACTTTACCTCTTAAGATAAATTCATATAAGAAATTCAACAATATGGAAGGTATATTTATTGAATTTTAGAAGCAATTTAATTTAGAGATAGCATATTAGGAGGAAAAATATGAAAGTTAGTATTTTAAATAAAATAAATGAACCAAAGGATTTAAAAACTCTTAATAAAGAAGAATTGAACATATTAGCGGATGAAATGAGAGATGTATTAATAAAAAAAGTAAGTAAAACAGGTGGACACTTTGGACCTAACTTAGGGATGGTAGAAGCAACTATTGCAATGCACTATGTTTTTAATTCACCTGTGGATAAAATAGTTTATGATGTTTCGCATCAATCATATCCACATAAAATTTTAACTGGTAGAAAAGAAAACTTTATTAATCCAGAAAAATTTTATGATATAACAGGATATACTTCTCAACATGAAAGTGAGCATGATTTTTTTATTGTAGGTCATACATCTACTTCAATTAGTTTAGCTTGTGGTTTAGCTAAAGCAAGAGATGTTAAAGGGCAAAATGAAAATATTATAGCTGTAATTGGTGATGGATCTTTAAGTGGGGGAGAAGCTTATGAAGGCTTAAATAATGCAGCAGAATTAGGAAAAAACATGATAATAGTAGTAAATGACAATGAAATGTCTATTGCAGAAAATTATGGTGGATTATATAAAATTTTAGCACAACTTAGAGAAAGTAATGGAATTTCAGAAAATAATTTCTTTAAAGCTTTAGGATTTGAATATTATTATGTATCAGATGGAAACAATATTCAATCATTAATAGAAGCCTTTAATAAGGTAAAAGATATAGATCATCCTGTTGTAGTCCATATTCATACTATTAAAGGTAAAGGGTATGAAGATGCAGAAAAAAATAAGGAATTATTCCACTGGATAATGCCATTTAATTTAGAAGACAAGGAAGCAAATAAAGTGGAAATTCCAGAAAGATATATAGATATTTTTGGGAAATTATTAGTTTAAAAAGCTAAAGAGGATAAAAAGATTGTAGCAATAACAGCGGCAACTCCTGGACCAGTTGGATTAAATTATTTTAGAAAAGAAGAGTGCCTTAAGGAGCAATATGTAGATGTAGGAATAGCAGAAGAACATGCAATAGCATTTGCATCAGGAATAGCTTCACAAGGTGGGAAACCAGTAGTATCAATTTTAAGCTCTTTTGTTCAAAGAACTTATGATCAATTATCACAAGATCTTGCAATAAATAATAATCCTGCTCTTATTATGGTATCTGGTGGTGGAATAACTGGTGGAGATGTTACTCATTTAGGAATATTTGATATACCATTAATTTCAAATATACCAAATATAGTTTATCTTGCTCCAACTAATAGGGAAGAATATGTTGCTATGATAGAGTGGGGAATAGAACAAAAAAATTATCCAGTAGCTATACGTGTACCAAATGGAAATGTTGTTTCAACTGGAGTTAAGGTTGAATCTAATTTTGAAAATTTAAATACTTATGAAAAAAATATAGAGGGAAGTGAAGTTGCAATTATTGGACTTGGTTCATTCTATGATTTAGGAAGAAAAGTTCAAGAAAAATTACAAAGTGAAACTGGAATAAAAGCAACATTAATAAATCCAAGATTTATTACAGGAATTGATAAGCAAATGTTAACAGAATTATTAGATAATCATAAGTTAGTGATAACTTTAGAAGATGGAATTCTTGATGGTGGATTTGGAGAAAAGATTTCAAGGTTCTATGGAGATAAAAATATGAAGGTATTAAACTTTAGTGCTACAAAGGAATTTACTGATAGAGTGCCATTAGAAGAATTATATGAGCGTTATCATTTAACAGAGGATTTAATAGTTAATGATATTAAATCTGCAATAGATCAAGAGTAATTATAAATTTTATGTTAGGGACGGTGTATTTATAACGACATATACAATTAAGCAAGTTGCAGAAAAAATGGGGGTTTCAGTACCAACATTGCGTTATTATGATAAAGAAGGGCTATTGCCTTTTATTGAAAAAAAGGAAAATGGAACTCGTATATTTAAGGAAGAAGATTTAAAGAGCTTAAGATATAATATCTTGTATGAAAGCTTCAGGAATGCCAATAAAGGATATTAAGAGGTATATGGATATGTGCTTGGAAGGAGATAGTACTTTAGAGGAAAGATTAAATATATTTCTTAAAAGACAAGAAGTTGTTAAACAACAAATAGAGGAGCTTAATAAAATAATGAGTGTAATTGAACATAAAATTTCTTATTATGAAAAGGCTATTGAAGCAGGCACTGAAGATGTTGTTAAGAAAAATAAGGTAGGATGTAGAAAGTAAATTTAATAAAATAGTTATAAGTTTTATAATTTATACATTATAGGAGAAGTAGATATATTTTAAGTTCTAATGGTGAAGAAAATATAAAGTTAATAAAGAAATTACTCGAATGCCAATGGATAGAATAGAGTTTGTTCTAAGATATATGGAAGGTAAAAAAGAACATCACTAAAGTTATTTAATGATGTTCTTTTTTTGTATGTTATTAATTAAAAATTTTTTAAAATCTTTTTCTACTTTTGAGGAATTCTTATCTTTTAGATGTACTAAGCTTAAGGTGCTATAAATTTTTTCTTTTAAAAGGACAATAGAAATATTTTTTTTATCAAAGCATTCTACAGATTTTCTCATTAAAGGAGAAATTCCCTTTCCTGCTGAAACAAGTCCTATTATGTTTTCTATTCTACTATTAAAACAAACAACATTAGGCTCAAATGAAGCTTTCATACATTCACTTACAAAGAAATCATAAACACCAGAATTCTTTCCTAAGGAAATAAAACTTTCATTTGATAATTCAGAAATAGAAACATACTTCCTTTTTGAAAGGGGATGAGATTTAGGAACAATTAACACAAGTTCATCTTGAGCTAAAGGAGTAATATCTAAGTTCGAATAATCTAATGTGTCACTTCTTAAAAATGCAAAGTCTATTTTTTGAGAGAATAATAAATTTAATATATCAGCGTGCTCTCCTTCATGGAAAGTAAGTTGTAAATCAGTAACTGTATTTTTAAAACTTCCAATAAGTTTTGCAATATTATATTGATTTATTACTGGAATATATCCAATAGATAATTTAGGGAATGAAGAGGTAAATTTATTTAAATCAAGTATTAGTTCATCATAATTACTAACTATATTTATAGCATATTTCTTTAATGAAATACCTGCATCTGTTAACTTAACATGGCGAGTACATCTTTCAAAAAGTACACAATTAAGTTCACTTTCTAATTTTTTTATATGTTTAGATAATGAAGATTGAGATATACATAATTCTTCAGCAGCCAAAGAAAAGCTATTATATTTTTCTACACTTAAGAAGTATTTTAAGCTTTCTATATTCATAAGTTTATCACCGTCATTTCTGAAATATATTAATATTATATCACGATAATTATTAAGGAATGGACATATATTTCGAATTTATTCCAAAATGGAATAAATGTATATTAATTAAAGAATTGTTCATTAAGATAGTGTTAAATATAATTTGAGTATATAGTAGTAACTTTAAAAAAGTTTGAGAAATAGGGAAAATTATATGATAAAAATAGAACGTTGTTATAAAAATATAAATATAAAATTAGAGGCAATATTCGTAGGTGATGATTTGTGTGCAGTAGTAACAGGAGGGGATAAGCCTCATGTTGGAGCAATATCTGTGTATTCAAAAGAAGAGGGAATAAAAACAATTTCTTTGAAAAATCATAAGGATTATATTATTGGAGAGATTTTTATAAACAGTATAAAAGATAGTTTTAATGGAAATATATCTGTGAGCTGTGGGATACATATAGATAATATATCAAAAGAGCAGATAGAAGATGTCTATGAATGTTGTAATAAAATTTTCCAAGAATCAAAGGCGGAACTTTATAAAGTTACTACTAATAGAGATGAGCATAATTGATCTTTTAAAAAGTGAATATTAATTAGAGATGAAAAAATAGGAAAATTAGGATTATTAGTAATAAAGTGACCTAAAAAAGGGCAGACTATCCCTATGAGGATAATAAAATGTAAAATATTAGGTTGTTAAAGAGCTAACTAGCTCGTTTAAGCTTGCTTAGAGAACAAATCTTATCTTCCTTTTTATTAACAATTGCAGCAATAGCAACTGTTAAAAGGCATATGTGACCTAAGGTATTTAGGTTAGATATGGAAGAAATATTTCTAACAGAGGCATTTTCAAGATTAAGATTCTTAAATCGTGAATTGTAGCGTTCTGATTCAGTTCTCTTTGAATAGTATAGTTTAAAATAATCTGATGTATCATCGACGGTTGATCTATAGTCTGTACTGATAGATTTATATTTTATACATCCTCTATTTTTATGACCATTATTATATTTAGGGTGATTACAAGGGCATTTAGAATCATCTTTTGATGTTCTAAATGGACAACAAAATTTTTGTTTTATTGAACCTTTTAGATATTGCTTACCGTCTTTATGCATTGCTAAACCTGCTTCGCATAGCGGGTTACCGCAAGAAATAGTTTCAACAGTTTTGCTGTTACGTTTATTTTTAGCAATAAAAGCTTCAGAATGTAAAACATCTTTTATGTAATTATAGTTTGCTTTAGAATCAAAACCTTTATCAGCGAGAATTTTGGAATTTTTTAAGCTAAACCAAGAATTTATTTTATCTAAAAAATTAATTAGACTTGAAACATCAGCTTTTTCGCCTGTAAGAGTTACTTCATAAATTGGCAATCCTGATTTTGCATCACACATTATTAAATTATTATCAATATCATGAATAAAACGTTGGTAAACGCTATAAGAAGGTAATGGTTTAGTAATGTCAAATCCGCATAATTGAGCAATTTTTAAATTAGTATTTAAAAAATCACAAAGTAGAGTTATTTCTCTAAAATGTTCACAGTTCATAACAACAAACGCTCTAGTAAGAGCGTGACGTGAATAGCCTTTTGGTCCACGTTTTGATTCAATAAATTCAGGTATAAATGATAAATCTAAATTATCAAATATGTTTTCGTAAAAATTAATTGTTGATTGTGAAGTAAATAGATCAACTATGTTAAATATCTCTTGTCCTGTTATCATTTTTTAACCCTCCGTTAGTGCAACTAATTATTTTATGTATATGCTATTAGTTTTATCCAAAGGAGCAAAAATGATACTGAAAAATTTGAGTGATATAAAAAATCTTGGCCATAAAGGCCTTGATATATAAGGGTTAAGAAATATGATTAACCCTATAGATAAATATGTAAGGAGGTGGAAAAATGAAGTTAAGTTTTAAATTCAAACCAAGTATTAGTAAAAAACAATTAGAAATAGTAGAGGAATTATCTTATCATACAACTAAGTTATATAATATTATTAACTATGATTTAAGAGAAAATGGTGTAAAAACTTATTACGATATAGAGAAAGAATACAAGTCAAATTGGCATTGTGATTTTCTTCATAGCCATACAAGACAGCAAATGTTTAAAGTATTAGAACAAAATTGGAAGTCTTATTTTGCAAGTGTTAAAGACTTTGGAATAAATCCAACTAAATATAAAGCAAAGCCAAGACCCCCAAAATTTAAAAATACTGATAAAAATAAGAATGAAATTATATTTACTAATCTTGCTATAAGATATGATAATGGATTATTAAAGCTATCATTATCAAAAGCTATAAAGTCGCTATTTAATGTGGAAAGTCTTAATTTTGAAGTTTCTAAAAAACTACAAAGCATTATAGATTGGAATAGCTTACAACAAGCAAGATTTAACTATGATAAAGTTCAAAAATGTTGGTATCTAATTGTAATTTACAAAAAAGAGGAATTAGAAAATAATAAAACTAATGTTGGAAGCATAGACTTAGGACTTGATAATATAGCCACATTAACATTTAAAGATGGTTTGAATCAATATATCTTTTGTGGTAAAAAGCTAAAATCAGTTAATTTTTATACTAATAAAAAAATAGCTCATTTACAATCAATAGAAATGTTTAAATGTGGTTCAGATAAGTTTAAAAATACTAAAAGAATTAATAAAATTAGACGATATAGAAATAACTATATAAATGACTATATGCACAAAGTTTCTAAATCTATTATAGACAAGTCTATTGAAAATAATGTAGGCAAAATAGTAATAGGAAAACTTAAAGGAATAAAGCAAAATATGAACTATAATAAGAACTTTGTTCAAGTGCCTATACAACG
>ERZ841116.142-NODE-142-length-62449-cov-19.742171_pt1 | contig 62449 bp, 66 predicted proteins | sample MGYA00519875_ERZ841116 | MGnify/ENA primary metagenome ERZ841116 (study PRJEB31850, sample SAMEA3708889) | human gut metagenome | biome: human gut; feature: human-associated habitat; material: faeces | place: China | collected 2014 ... | reverse complement strand
GACTTCATCATACGCACAGGAAGATCCCTTTTTACACAAAATTATTGACACACCCCATAGTTCGACGTGTGACAAAAAATCACCATCTTCCAACGCTACATAGAGTTCACGTTCAAAGATGATGAATTAATTAGGATTAACATGTGAAAACTTGGGATATTTGGCACTCAGCTATTGTGGCTGGATGCTATTTTTGGATTGTAGTTTTTTAATGTACTTAACTAATAAATGCTCCTTTTCCATTTCTTTAGCGATTAGTGATATGTCACCACCCTCTCCTCGAGTACCGCTTAGCTTAATCTTACTTATTAAAGATTGAACTATTTCAGGATCAGAAGCAAGTTCTGATGATTTAACTTTTTCATAATTATCAAATACCAGTTTTTCATAGTATGCTTTTTCTTTTTTTGATTCATAAATAACATTATCTGCGGTTACATAATTCCACCAATAGCCCGCATATGATACATTCCTCACATTATTTATAAAATTAGTAAGTATATATGGTAGCTCATCTTTAATATAACAATGATAGCTAATGCCATTAAACACTTGACTTACATTTATGAAATGGTGATCCGGAATAATCATTTCTGCTGAAGAATCATCTATCGGAATATCATAATTGTAGTAAATTTCATTATTCCCATAAAACAATTTAATGATGAACCATTCGATTCTTATATTAAATTCTGACATCATGAACGATTCAAAATGACTATTTTTATTTTCAAGTGGTTCTTCAATCCTAATAACAAAATTAGGATCCCTAAGGTATATAAAGCATTCATGATTATCCTCAGTTATGACTTGTTCCCAGTCCTGTGGGGTGGTAAGAATTGCCTTGTATCTGTCATAGATACTTACATCAAGGTGAAATCTTTTCTCCCATAATAGTTCCATTTGTTTATCACTGGTAGATTCATCTACCGGTGTATTCGAATCGTTAATTCTTGAATAAATCAAACCTGGTTGCATTGGTTTACCTTTTCTGTTAACTCTTCTATTCAAGTAAATTGGCACATTATTCGAATTTTTTATGGTAATCACATCTATATAACGTCCAGATAGCTTAAAAGTTTCAACGTTCGTTAAAGGATACCAATTTTGCGCAAACGGTTGTCTTCTAAGATAATCTTGTAATTGTTGTTTGTTTCTGCGATTAGGATCTTTCTCTACACCAACAATTTCCCCATTCTCATCGTTTACACCTAGAATAATATAGCAATCATCATGATGTGGTGTATTAACAAAATTTATAATATCTCTCAGTAATTCACCGTTGTCTTCATGCCACTCCTCTTTAAAATCCCAGCGATCATTTTCTATTGGTGCTTTCTTTATTATTCTGATTAATGCATCTTCATTCAATATAATTTTCATCCTTTTTGAAGACTTAGTTATAGTTTGAGTATACTACAATCCTGTAATAATTTAGGTTTATGAATCTCAAGCACTATTTGTAGCATCACAAGCGTTAATCCACCCCCAAACCTAATTTAGGTAATTTTTGTATTAGTTATAAAAACTACTAAGCTAACTTCAAAAATTATTTTCACCACCCTAATCAACACAACTTACTAAACTGGACAACCGCACACTCGACTATAGAAATATGACATTGAACACTCGACCCACCAGCTTCAAATAGAAAAAGTGCACTAATTACAATTATTAAAACCTTTTAATCGCTTATGAAAGCTGTTATACCGGCGTTTATCGCCTATTTATCAGTGCGTTTCAACACCGTAACAGACTCAACATGTCCCGATAACCTTGCTGTTAGTCCTAAGACACACCTAAATACTACCAAACCAACGTCCATACCACCAATCAAATTTCCATCGCTAATATCCACAATCGGATCACCACGAACGTACTTGTGTCTGATATGCCAATGTGATTTATGTTAGTTTGAGAAAAATAGTCAAAGGGTATACACCAATTTATTAATACCAATCTGAGTCGAAATAGATTTCTGATTCGTGTTCATCCCTAATCTCTTGCTCGATATCTGCAATAGCATCAAGTTCAGAATTGCAACCTTCAAGAAAATTAACTATGGCTTTTAGATAAACGTATATGTTACTCAAATCAAGAATTTTATTATCAAAACGATATTCTAAACTATATGAAGTTGGATAACGGAAAATATCTCCATTTTTATCTAGCTTATCTATTTCATCTAGCATCTTTTCAATTAACTCCAGGGTTTCTAATTTCTCATCCGAGCCACCTGAATAATTGGCAATCATACTTTTTACATTTTTCCACAAATCTTTTTTTATACGATGACTCTTTCTTTTTGATCTAAAAACCTTTTGCGAGACACCTTTTTCAACCCGACTATAAAACAATATTTTTAAATATAGCTCTATAGTATTCCTAAACATAAAAATCAATGGATAAAGTTTATCCTCATTTATAATGCTCTCATCTTGATAGATAAAGTCAATTGCTTCAGTATACCCTGTAATTTTTACATAAAAGCCCGCATCCGAAATACTTTGCCATAAATAACAATTTCCATAACTACGTGAAGTTAAAATAAAGAACTCAAGTTTTAAGGTATTATCAAATTTCTCTTCTTCGGTAATAACTCCCATTTCTAGGCACTTCTTTACTAGTGAAAAAGCCTGTAGCAAATTATTAGTAACCTGCATATTATCTAAAAATCCATCTCTGTATTTTGAAAGAAATTCATCCTCAAAAGGAAATCTAAAAGCATCGGACTTTCTATCTACCTCTTCTAGAGAATCACAATACTCTGACAGCCAACTTTTTTCTTCATTGTTTAAGAAGTTTTCGTGTCCAACTTCATCATACTTTTTTAATAATGACGATACGTCATGACCACATTTTTTTAACGTATCTTGAATATCTTTTTTTCGAGATAATACCCTACATAATAATGATTTCAATCCCAATTCAATACTATGGCGGATTAAAAATATACCTGTTAAAAACCACATATCTGACTTAATATTATTTAGTCTATCATTGATTACTTCTTCTATAATTTTATACCCACATCCATAAAACTGATAAGCTAGTATTTTGTAATCCAAAAAATTATCGCGACTCCATTTAACTGTTACTTTTGTGTCATCATTTTCTATTTTCCAAAAATCCATATCCGAAGAGGGCCAAATATACACTGAATTAATCACTTTCCTAATCGTTGTTCATAAATCTTAAAATTTTCTGCCTAATCCAATACCTTTTTGAAAACTTCCTCATCTCATTCTAGAGGAAAAATATTTTCATCTGTCAATAAATCTTCCAAAAAATTTTCCATTCACGTTCTCACCTACTCGTTATCCGTAAAAAAGCTCTTCAGCTTATATGTTGTAACAGGCACTATATAATAATGATACTTGGCCACTAAGTCACAAATCTTATCCCCATTAATTAAAAGTAATTACCTGAGTACCTGCTTTTGTCGTTTTCATAGCTTCGCGGGTAAAATCAGAGGTAGTGATGAAAATCCCATATTCAGCATTAAATTTATCCATTGCCCCACGGAACTTTTCAATTTCTGGTGCTAAAACTTTACTGTCCCAACGCTTAGCTTGTATAAGGCTACCCGGGTCGTCCGTCCAAAAGTCATCTGAAGTAGCCAAAACCATCTAAGCCTCCATCGCCGACATAATAGACACTGATGCTATCGTTAAGATTAACACCCATATTAATCAGTAATCCTCGACTAAACATCTCAAATTTCTGCGGTGGCATCTTAGCTAAAGCAGCCAATAATTCTGCTTTCCAAGGTTCTTCTGCTGTCCAGTCATTATCGTTTGAAGTTTCGAACACGGCCGCCCGCACATCACGGATTTGATTAAATTTTGATGTCGTAGTTTTGGATCTCATTCACTTAATTAATTAAAAATTACTCGTTATCCCTGTTTGAACACTATTCCCTATCCCACATCTGTCAAAGGATAACGCAATCAGAAGCTATCAAGTAAGCCAATTCTTCAGCAAATTTTAGTCGCTTTCTGTGCGTTCCAGGATAATTATGCTCTCGGCGGTTCGCATTTACGAATTGCTTCGTCGCACAGCTCCTTGTTCTTCGAAGCGCAGTAGATACTTTTCAATCGAGCTGCATTTCATTTGCTCTATTGGAGTATCTTTGCGTAGCCAAACCGTAATAGCTAAAACTAAACGGTTTGGCTATATCGCATAGAGTATCACTAGCAATCTCTACGTGCCAAGAATGTTCTAAGGAGAAATCGAGCATGATGTTTCCCCTACTAACAAGGATTTCAAGACCTTATAAACCAAGATTAATATTCAGTAAGGTGTGCTCTGTATCTTCCTATTCATCCAAGTTTACAAGGCCCTTAATAACTAAAGCATAATTTTTCAGTTCATCTAAAGTTACAGAAATAGTGGACTGTTCCATACCTGTCAGATGAACATTTTCACCTTTAATTCCTTTATCAATTATTTTAGCAATTCTAAATTCTCTCTGCTTCTTATATTCCTTAGGTTTAAAAAAGCAGATTGGAATTTTACTATTCTTAGCTCTATCAAACTCTGAGAAATCTTTTGTATCATAGTATTCAACCATCCCATACGTTAACCCATTATTTTGATGTAAAGCTTGCCAGAACTCATTTGGTTTAAATAAAATAATACGACACGGATTACCAGAATATTTTTCTTTATCCTTAATAAACTCTTTTAACTCATCCAATGCGGACTGACGTAATTGAAAGAAGGTTAAATCACCTTCTACTTTGAATATCTCATAGTCATCTAGACTAAGACGAGTAAAACAGCAGATGCCGATATTCTCAATATTTTGCATACTAAGTTTAACTGTTACATTCTCTTTTTTATCATTCATCGGTACATTAATAACATTACCGGTACCTCGAATTTGGAGATAAATATTTTTGGCCTTCATCTTATTAATTATTTGACCTTCATTGGCATCACCAATTACTTTATCTCCATTTTCTCTTTCCGCTTGAATATAAATATCTAGAGATCCAAAGTACAGATTCCCATCTAAGTTATCCTGCAAATATTGTTCTTCAACTACCTTGATTGTTAGGCCAATCTCACTAGAATCTACTTTTTTTAATTTTTGATTATTCACTTGCACCTATTTATACCTTCCTAATACTATATAATTCATCCATGTAATCGTCAGTATATTCTGGTGTTAGCACTTCACCATCAATGGCATCTAACATTACTCGTTCTTTATCTTTCAATTTGTCTATTTACTGTCTTAAACTGTCATAATTGTACATGTTCAAATTGCCATTTCTGTACAATTTTTAATTGCCTTTGACATTCAAACGTTACATGGAGTTCACGTTCAAAGATGGAGAAGTAATTAAAATTAATATGTGACATTTAGAATTGGCGGCACTCAGCTATTTTGGCTGGGTGTTATTTTAATAGGCCAATTTTTAAAGGGATCTAGTTCAGAATCTATTTTTACTGGCTTAGAAAACTCAAACTCATTAGTTGGCCTTGTACCCCATCGTGGATTACTGTATAAAATTGCTTCAAGTTTAGCAATTCTGCTTGTTGGGACAAAAGTTACTATGCTATTTAAGCTTCTTAATTTAGAAGTTTTTTCATCTAAATCATACCGACTAATTTCAGCAGTTTGAATTTTACCTTGTCCCAGAAAAGAATCCCAAAATCCGGTATATATTTTACCGTCATCCATTGTTACTCTAACTTTTTCGCCAATCGGATTAGCCTTTAACTGATCAAAGCCACAAGAATATTGCTCAACAACTTTTCCAGATAGATTATACTGAACGAACTTCATAATTTTCCCCATTATTTAATCCAATTTTAGTCCTTATCCAAATAAAAATCTTTCAGCCGGTATGTAGTTACAGGTTCCACGTAATAGTTATATTTTGCTACCAAGTCACAAATTTGATCGCCATTAATCAATGTGATGATACGCGTTCCTTCTCGAGCCGTCTTGACTGCTTCTCTTGTGAAGTCGGAATTAGTAATAAAAATACCAAATTCAGCGTTAAACTTGTCCATTGCACCGCGAAATTTATCAATCTCTGGTGATGATACCTTAACTTGCCAACGCTTAGCCTGAAGCGCTACCCGAGTGGTCCGATAATCATCAGAACAAACATAGCCAAAACCATCGATACCACCATCAGCCACATATTGAACCCCTTTTTCCTCGTCAACATCGATACCCATTTTGGTAAGCAATCCACGACAAAAGAGTTCAAATTTTTTAGGATTCATCTTTATCAATGCATCCAGTAACTGCTGCCGCCACGGTTCCTCTATTTCATCCGAATCTGAATCGTCACTATCGTCACTATCGTCAATATTGGATTGTTCAGAGTCGGAGGCCTTCCCTTGTTTTTGTTTTTCAAGCATCTCTTCTACTACAGGTCGAACATCACGAGCGCCATCAAAAGACGACAAGTCAACATTACGACCCTTTTCAGATAACTCAAGCAAGCGTCCATCTTGTGTAAGATACCCTGTCATGATTAGATACTTAATGGCGTAATTAAGTGTCCACGCAAACGGGCTGTATTTATTACCCGTCTTTTTAGAAACTTTAATTTTATCTACTTCATCTTCTGAAATGGTATTTGAGTTATCGTGAATATCCTCACATATTTCTTTCCTAGTAACCTGTCCACCTAATCGATGCATTGATTTTAGGATTTCGTTCATCGTTAGATTTTCAATATTTATTTGTCGATTTGCCATCCTGCTACCTGCCTCAATAATTTTCTTTTATTAATATTATACGTTGAGTACACAATTATCCTGCAAATTTACCATTTTTCAATCAAAACACAATAACATAATCGTTAACTCAACTCTCATCCCTAAATCAGCTTATTTTCGTACTAACAGAAAATACTGTCACATCAGCCTTTATCTCAGTTTTCATCACCTTAATCAACCCGACCTGCTAAACTGGACACTCGCATACTTGACTGTCGAAATAGGACATTGAACACCCGAACTACTATCCCCAAATAGAAAAAGTGTACTAATTCCGATCGTTCAGAAAGGAAAAAGTACACTTTCAATCACCTATAAATACCGTCAGAGCGCGTCTTATCGGCTATTTACCTGTACGTTCCAGCACCGTAACTGACTCAACGTGCGGGGTCTGAGGAAACTGGTCAACTGGCTGAATTGGCTTGACGACATGGTAGCCGACAGAGGCAAAGCGCTGCAGGTCGCGGACCAAAGTGGCAGGATTACAGCTGACATAGATAATCTTAGCTGGCGCCATCTTGCCGGCAGCATCGATCAAGGGTTCATCAAGACCTTTACGTGGCGGGTCAACGATCAAGACATCGGGCTTCAAGCCTTCTTTTTGCCATTTCGCCATCTGTTCTTCGGCCTTGCCCACTACAAATTCGGCATTATCGATCTGGTTGACCTTGGCATTTTGCTTGGCATCTTCAATCGCGGCTGGAACGATTTCAACCCCGTAGACCTTTTTGGCATGCTTGGCCACCGCCAAAGAAATCGTACCAATGCCACAATAGGCGTCAATCACAGTCTGCGTACCATCCAGTCCAGCTGCTTCAATTGCCGTTTGATAAAGTTTTTCGGTCTGTTGCGGATTAACCTGGTAAAACGACAGCGGCGAAATCGTAAAGTCAATGCCCAGGAGCTGATCATGAATCGTATCGCTGCCCCAGAGCGTATGATTCTCCAATCCTAAGAGCTTGTTGGTCCGCTTGGTGTTAACGTTTTGCACGATGCTCTTGACCTCGGGCACCCCGCTGACGATCCCGGCTGTAATTTCTTCGGCATGCGGCAGCTGTTTGGTATTGGTAACCAGCACCACCATGATCTCATGACTGTAGTAGCCGCGCCGGACCATGACCGTTCGAATGCAGCCGCGGCCAGTTCTTTCATCATAGGCACGAATGTTGTATTTCCGCAGCAGATCACGGACGACCAGAATCGCCTGATCGATTTTCGGATCTTGAATATAGAAATCCTCAATCGGTACCAGATCATGGCTGCCCCTCTTATAAAACCCGGTCTGCAGCTGGCCTCGCATATACTTGACCGGTACCTGCGCCTTGTTGCGGTAGTGATACGGCTGGTCCATCCCCATTGTTGGCGCCACCTTCAATTCATCCAAGTGAGCCTTTTTGAGCAGTTCTTCAATCTGATGCTGCTTAAATTTCAGCTGCGCCGGATAGCTGAGAATTCCCAAGGGAGCGATGCCGGTTTTCAAATAACGGGCATCATTGATCTCAACGCGGTCCGGACTTTTGGTCAACAACTGCTGCAGCTCTCCCCAGGCAAATTTAGCCGTCACTTTGGTAATCTTGATTTCGGCCTGTTCGCCGGGCAAGACGTACGGCACGAAAACCGGATAATTATCAACCTTGACGACGCCATTGCCTTCATAGGTCAGATCAGCTACCGTTGCCGTCAAGATCTCGCCTTTATGAACCGGTACAGTGATTTTTGCCATGTTTTTCTCCTTTAGCAAACACAGGGACTGCTGACAAGATTGCCCGCAGCCCCTGTTTGGTTTCAATTATTTTTGAGATGCTTCATCATCATGAATATTGTCGACTTCACGTACAAAGTCATCTTCCACGCGCTTCATATCCGGTGACACGGTAATTGCATCATCCGGAATCTCATCAAGGTTGGCAACTACTTCCAAGTGCTGCTTGAGGTTGCGGAAATGCATCGGCGCGTCGCCACCATACTCGCCATCCAAATTGATCATCACGCGATCTTCTGAATTGACGGGCGTTATGTCGATCTCGCTGGCCTTGGCGTAAATAATGCCAGGATCGCCAATATGCTTACCTTGCAGTGCCTTGGCCATCAAACGCATCATGCCGATCAGACTACTCTCCTTGACAATGATCATCGTGAACTTGCCATCATCAAGCGCGGCGTCCGGTACGATCTGTTCAAAGCCGCCGACGGAATTGGTCAGCGCGATCAGAATCGTGGAGGCCTGGCCACGGTATTCTTGACCATCGTACTTGATATCCATTTCAACCGGCTTGATTCTTGGCAGCAGTTCAGCTCCTTTAGCCAGATATGCCAAATAGCCAAACAGCGACTTCATCTGTGAAGGCACCTCATAGGTCAGTTCCGTCAAGGTCCCCCCAGCCGCGATGTTCATAAAGTAGTTGTCGCCAGCCTGACCAATATCGATCTTGAACTTTTTGTTTTTACGCAAGATCAGCTTGGCCGCAGCGATCGGATCATCACGCGGAATCCGCAGGGCACGCGCATAGTCGTTGGTCGTCCCCGCCGGAATAATCGCCAGGGCAGGACGATGCTCAAGTCCGGCAATTCCGTTGACGACCTCGCTTAACGTCCCATCGCCGCCTGCAGCTACGATCAGGTCAAAGCCTTCCTTAGCCGCGCGCGTTGCTTCGTTCTTAGCCGAATTAGGCGCCGGCGTCGTGGCAAACGCACTGGTTTCATAGCCCGCCTGTTCATAGACCGCTAAAATGTCAACCAGGTCGTTGCGCATGGCTTCACGCCCCGACGTCGGGTTATAGATAATCCGTGCTCGTTTTCGCATAGTTTCCTCCGCCATCAAATCAGTTTACTTTTCGTTCAAGGCCTTCATCAAAAGCTTGTTGACCACGCCTGGGTTAGCCTTACCGCGCGTCTGCTTCATAATCTGACCAACTAAGAAGCCGACAGCCCGATCCTTACCATTCTTGTAGTCTTCAATCGACTGTTGGTTGTTGGCCAAGACTTCATCAACGATTGGCTGCAGCTTGGCTGGGTCGGAAAGCTGTACCAGACCATTCTTTTCTGCGTAGGCAGCTGGTTCTTGACCATCCAGAATTCCTTTAAAGACTTTCTTGGCCATCTTAGAAGAAATCGTGCCGTCATCGATCAGCTTGATCATCCCTGCCAGGTTGGCCGGCGTCAGCTTGGTATCCTGCAGATCAACCTGCTTATCGTTTAAGTAGCTGTTGACGTCGTTCATCAGATAGTTGGCAGCTTTCTTTGGATCAGCTCCCAAGGCAATCGTAGCCTCAAAGAAGTCAGACATTTCCTTGGTCTGCGTTAATACCATGGCGTCGTATTCGCTCAAGCCCAGATCGTTGGTGTAGTGAGCGCGCCGTTCACCAGGCATTTCTGGCATGGCATCTTGAATTTCTTGGATCCATTCATCGCTGACTTCCAGAGGTGGAATATCAGGTTCTGGGAAGTAACGATAGTCGTCGCTTCCTTCCTTGGTCCGCATTGAGATCGTTTCGCCGGTTGCCTCATCAAAGCGCCGCGTTTCCTGGGCAATCGTGCCACCAGCCATGATGACCTTTTCATGCCGCTGCTGTTCAAAGTTCAGTGCCTTCTTGACGAAATTGAAACTGTTGATGTTCTTCATTTCCGTCTTGGTACCATACTTGTCGGAGCCGATTGGACGAATCGAGATGTTGGTGTCGACCCGCATCGAACCTTCTTCCATCTTAACGTCAGAGATCCCAGTAAACTGAATCCGCTGCCGCAAAGCTTCCAAGTAGGCCACCGCTTCTTCTGGCGAGGCAATGTCTGGCTTGGAGACGATTTCGATCAAAGGCGTGCCCTGCCGGTTCAAGTCCACGTAAGAGTAGTTGCTCGTGTGGGTGTTCTTGCCGGCATCTTCTTCGATGTGCATTTCTTTGATCCCGATTTTTTTCTTCTTACCATTAACCTCAATTTCAATCCAGCCATCATGTGCGATTGGCGTTTCGGATTGGGTTACCTGGTAGGCCTTAGGGTTGTCAGGATAGAAGTAGTTCTTCCGGTCAAAGTGCATGTGCTTTGAGATTTGGGCGTGCAGTGCCAGACCAGCCATAATCCCATCCCGCACGACGCCTTTGTTCAACGTTGGCAGCGTACCTGGGTAGGCCCAGTCGATAACGTTGGTGTTGGCGTTGGGCTCGTCACCAAATTCTACTGGCGTTGGACTGTAGATTTTAGAGTGGGTCTTCAATTCCACGTGGACTTCAAGCCCAATGGTCGTTTCAAAGTTCATCTTAGTCTTGACCCCCTAACTTTGGCATTTGTTTGTGGAAGTCGGTCGTCTGTTCAAAGACATAACCGGCATTGTAGATCGTTTGTTCATCAAAGGCCTTGCCGATGATGTGCAGACCAACTGGCAGACCATTGTCAAAACCGGCTGGCAGAGACATTGCCGGCAAGCCAGCCATGTTAACGGGAACGGTCAGAATATCGTTCATGTACATCGTCTTTGGATCAGCAATTTCAGAACCAATCTCAAAGGCTGGGTTAGCGCCGGTTGGTCCCATGATCAGATCATGGTCCTTCAAAACGTTGGCAAAGTCTTGCGCAATCAGTGTCCGAATCTTAGCAGCCTTGTTGAAGTAGGCATCGTAGAAACCAGCGGAAAGCGAGAACGTTCCCAGCATGATCCGACGCTTGACTTCATCACCAAAGCCCTGCGTCCGTGACTTGACGTAGACTTCTTCCAGCGTTTTGGCATCTGGAGCTCGGAAACCATAGCGAATTCCGTCATAACGCTGCAGGTTGGATGAAGCTTCTGATGAGGCCAGGATGTAGTAGGCTGGCACGCCGTATTTGGTATGCGGCATCGAAACATCCGTATCAATGATGGCACCCAGTTCTTCAAAGTGCTTTAAGGCATTATTGATTACCGCCCGCACGCCTGGCTGAATTCCTTCATCCAGATATTCTTTTGGCACGGCAATTCTAAGCCCCTTGACATTCGTGTTTTCGTTCAGGTTGGCAGCCCAGTTTGGCACTTGACGATCTGAAGAAGTCATATCGTGATCGTCTTGTCCACTGATGATTTCCGTCAGCAGCGCGTTGTTCTTAACGCTGTTGGTGATCCAGCCAATCTGGTCAAAGCTGGAGCCAAATGCAATTGCTCCCCAGCGTGAGACCCGGCCATAAGTTGGCTTCAAGCCGACCACGTTATTGTATGATGATGGCATTCGAATTGAGCCACCCGTATCGGTTCCCAAAGCACCAATGACGTCACCCGCCGCAACGGCAGCCGCCGAACCACCTGAAGAACCACCAGGAACCCGCGTCAGATCCCAAGGGTTGTGGGTCGTAAAGAAGGCCGAGTTTTCCGTTGAGCCACCCATGGCAAACTCATCCAGGTTGGTCTTACCAACATTAATGAAGTCTTGGGCATTCAGCTTTTCAATTACCGTAGCATCATAGATTGGCGTAAAGTTTTCCAGCATCTTGGAGGCCGCCGTCGTCTTTAAGCCCTTGGTTACGATGTTGTCCTTGACTGCCAGTGGTACCCCAGCCAGCAGCTTGTCTGCCGCGATTCCTTCATTGTCGATTGCTTCGGCACGCTTTAAAGCTTCATCTTCATTCAGCGTGATAAAGGCCTTGACGTCATCATCAGTTTCTTTGATCCGGCCAAAGGCTGCCTTGGTCAGTTCCTTGGCGCTGATTTTTTTGGTCTGCAGGTCTTCATGCAGCTGAGTCAAGTCGGTTTCATTGAACTTCATTATTCGCCGTCCTCACTTTCATCATCCATGATTGCTGGCACCTTAATCAAGCCGCCTTCCGTGTCGGGAGCATTTTTAAGCAGGGCTTCTCGCTCGTTGCTCTTGACTGCAACGTCTTCACGCATAACGTTGACGCGATCCGTTGGCGAATACATTGGTTCCACGCCATCAGTATTCTGCGCCTGCAGTTCTTCAAACATATCGATGATGCTGCCCAGTTGTGGGGTGAACTTAGCAAGCTCGGCATCATTGAATTCTAGTTTGGCCAATTCGGCAACGTGCTTAACCTGCTGCTGATCGATCTGACTAGCCATTCTTTCTCCTCTTTTCCTTAAGTTAGGTATTGCATACGTTCATCTATTTTATCACACAAAGCCCGCTGTTTTTAGCAAAAACGCCACCGCAAGCGCGATGACGTTTAAATTTTATTAATATGAGCTAAAGACGTGGGTCCGGAAGGTATTTGAACCAGAATCACGGTAGACGACCGCCTGCATTTCAGAAGACGATTGAATCTTGATATCGATTGGAATTCCGTTTGGCAGATACTTCTTGGCCGCGCGTGCAATATATTGCGTAAAGCTCTGCACTTCAGACTGGCTGTAGAACTGCGTGGTAACCGTAATGTGCATCCCCGAAAGCGTGCCATTCTGATATTGAGCCTGAGCCGTCACACCACTGAGGTTCGGGAAGAAGCTTTGAATCTGACTCTTGAAGTTGGTGAAGCTGGTGTTGTCAGTCTCATTGTCGCTGTTGGTTGAAGTAGCGTCACTGGCTTTTGGCAGCACCTTGGTTGAGTAGTTCAACTTCTTCCAGCTCTTGATGGTATTGCCGTTGTTCTTGCTATAGGCAAAGAAGCTGCCCCCAACCAGGCTGTCGTTTGGCGCTTGCTTGTACAATGCAATAACGATCGGCACGTTTTTAAGCGCGGACTTTTTGCGCAGCCGCGTTAAGATCTTTTGAGCAGCAATCTTACCCTGCTTTTGAATTTCAGCATCCGAAAGCTTCTTTTGGTAGGTAGGACCGTCCGTTGTCTTTTGGTAGTAGTAGACCGAGTTGATCCCAATCCCAATGGTAATTCCCTTTAAGGTCAGCGAATTGCCGTTTTGCTGCATGAAGTCTTGTTCTTCAATCTGCTGAACGTATTCTGGGTTCGGATCGCTCTTTTTACCCTGGGCGGCGTTTAAACCGGTTGGATTGCTTTTGGTTTTGCGTCCCAGCCAGTTTTCAATCGTATCCGTACTCAGATACTGGCCTTCTTGGAAAATATAGCTCTTAGTCGAAAAGACCTTTTTGGAAACTTCCGTCAAGCCGGTTTCAAAACTCTTTAGGTTGTAGCTGTTGTCATTTTGGTTGATATTGACACCACGCGCCTTGCTGACCTTGTAATGGCCATTTTGAATGACGCCTTGATACTGACCACTGGCAGTCCCCGTCGTCGTAAGCTTGCTGGATGACGAAGAGGTTTTCTTTCCAATGCTGCATGAGGCCAAAAGTACCGTGCTCATCAACACGACTACCGTCAGCGTCAGCTTTTTTAGCTTCTGTAGTTTCACGTTAATCCTCCTTCATCGCTTGAGCAAATCGGCTCTCATTCCAGACCTCGACTCCCAGATCCTGGGCCTTGGTAAGCTTGGAGCCAGCCTTTTCTCCAGCGATGACCAAATCTGTTTTTTTCGACACGCTGCCGATTACGCTGGCACCGCGTTCTTCCAACCATTGCTTGGCTTGATCGCGCGTCATTTCATTGAGCTTGCCAGTCAAGACCACGCGCTTGCCCTGCCATTCTTTGGCCGCCGCGCTGTCTTGAGCGATCGGCGCTGGTCCATGGTATTCCAGATTGACCCCGGCCGCCTGCAGCTCTTGAATCAATTCCTGCACCTGCTCGTTGGCAAAATAGTTTTTCAGACTGTCGGCAATCGTTGGCCCAATCGTGTTGATCTCGGCAATCGATTCCTCATCGGCTGCTATTATTGCTGCCAGAGAGCCAAAATGCTGGGCTAAGATGCGAGCCGCCTTGGCACCGACATGACGAATGCCCAAGCCAAACAATAGACGCTCAACAGAATTATTGCGACTGTTGGCAATCGATGTCAATAGGTTATTAGCCGATTTGGGTCCAAATTTATCTAATGTTAATAATTGGTCATAGGTTAAACGATACAGATCGGCAACATCATGAACCAAATGACGATCCCAGAGCTGCTCAATTACTCTTGGTCCCAGATGGTCGATGTTCATGGCATTGCGTGAGGCAAAATGAACCAGACCTTCTTTTACCTGTGCCGGACACATTGGATTGATGCAGCGCAGCGCTACCTCATCATCCAGGTGAACCAGTTTGGATTGACAGACCGGACAAAGCGTTGGAATCTCATATGGCTGACTGTCAACCGGACGCTTATTTAAGATAACACGTGAGATCTCAGGAATGATATCACCGGCCTTATGCAATAGAACCGTATCACCCAGGCGAATGTCCTTGTCTTTTAGATAGTCGGGATTATGCAGAGAAGCCCGGCTAACCGTCGTCCCAGCCAGCTGAACCGGATCCATCACTGCAGTCGGCGTGACGTTGCCCGTTCGACCAACCGTCCACTCAATATCTCTGACTACGGTAGCCTGCTCTTCAGGTGGGAACTTATAGGCAATCTCCCAGCGCGGTACTTTAACCGTCGCGCCCAGTGCCTCTTCAACCGCCAGATCGTTGACTTTTTCGACAATCCCGTCAATTCCATATGGCAGATCATCGCGCTTGGCCGTGTACTCATCGATATAGGCCTTGATTTCTGCTTCATTATGCACGACACGATTGAATTCATTGACGTGAAATCCTAATTGCCGCATCTTATCCAAAGCCTGGGCCTGAGTCTTGACGCCCAGTTTTTCATATTCGGGAATGTAGTACATGAAAGTATCCAGTTCTCGTTTGGCGGTAACTTTGGCATCCAGTTGCCGCAGACTGCCAGCCGCTGCGTTTCTTGGGTTGGCAAACGTTGGCAGTCCATTGGCTTCGCGTTCCTCGTTTAATTTAGCAAACGCGGCTTTGGGCATGAAGCACTCACCACGAAATTCCAGTGACAAGGGCTCGGCAAGCTTTTGCGGAATCGATTTGATGGTTTTGACGTTTTCGGTGACGTCCTCGCCAATCATCCCGTTACCCCGTGTTGAACCCTGCACGAGACGACCATTTTCATAAACCAGTGACAAAGAAAGGCCGTCAATCTTCAGTTCCAGATTATATTCTGTCGTCCCGGTAAAATTAGGGTTATCCTGCTGGCGAGCATTAAAGTCCATTAATTCGGCGACGGAAAAGACATCCCCCATCGAAAGCATTGGAATGGCATGTTCGACTTTGGTCAAGACGGTTTCCGCTGCGCCCCCGACTTTTTGCGTTGGCGAATCAGGCGTGATCAGTTCGGGGAAACGATTCTCAATGTCAACCAGCCGCTGATAATTACGGTCATAAACATAGTCCTCAACGGTAGGCGCATCCTGTTCATAATATTCCTTGCCCCACTGCAGCAGCTGGGCTTTCAACGGACCGATTTCTGCCGTGGCTTCTTTGAGTGTCAAGTCATTGACTGATTTTTGTTCTGTCATTGCAGACCTCGCTTTTAATTAACCTTGGTAATTGGCGCAAACTGAGCTAGCAAGCGTTTAACGCCCTCATTTGGAAAGGCAATATCTAATTCCATGTCGTTGCCTGAGCCATTGACGGAAACGACCATGCCTTGTCCCCATTTCTTATGCTGAACCTTATCGCCGACTTTCCAGGCCTTCTTATCAGCCCCAGTTCCTGTACTTTCCTGCTTAGCTGAGTGCTTTAGGCCATGTGCACGCCGCTGAGCCGTAAAGGTTGTTGCCTGAGCAGCTGCCTTGGCAAACGGCGTGTTCATACTTTTAGCCTTGCCCGAGCTGTCCGCGTTTTCAAATTTGATCAGATCATCATTGATTTCTTCGACGAACTGCGAAGGCTGATTGCGCTGCACGCGACCATAGAGCATCCGTGAGTAGGCATTGGTCAAATACAGCTTGCGTTTGGCCCGCGTAATGCCGACATATGCCAGCCGACGTTCTTCTTCCAATTCCTTTTCATTGCTCAAGGAACGATAGAGCGGGAAAATGCCTTCTTCCATTCCAACCAAAAAGATCACCGGAAATTCCAGACCCTTAGCAGCGTGCAAGGTCATCAAGGTTACCTTAGGCGCTTCTTCATCAACGTCATCCTGATCAGAAACCAGTGCCAGATCAGACAGGAAGTTCATAAGCTTTTGTCGATTATCGCCTTCATCTTCGCCATGCTTTTGATCATATTCTTGAGTTACCGATTTGAATTCTTCCAGGTTTTCCTGCCGGGTTTGCGCCTGCAGATCATTTTCGGCTTTCAGCATCTGCAGATAGCCGCTCTTGGTCAAAATCTCATCGGTCAGTTCAGTGATGGTCAGATAATCGGCCTCTTTGGTCAGATCAGCCATCAAACGGCCAAAGTCTTCTATTTTAGCTCGAATCCGCGCGCTGATCGCATTGGCCAGCGTGACGTTTTGAGCGGCTTCTAATAGCGACCAGCCATTCTCATTGGCAAACTGCCGCAATTTATCAACGCTGCCTGGGCCGATTCCACGTTTAGGCGTATTGACGACCCGCTCAAAGCTCATGGCATCGCGAGGGTTGACAATCAAAATCAGATAAGCCAGAATGTCACGAATTTCTTTACGATCATAGAACTTATGGCCACCAACCATGGTATATGGTACGGTTGACTTCATAAACGTTTCTTCGATCATCCGTGACTGGGCGTTGGTCCGGTATAAAACGGCAAAATCGTTATAGTGGTAGCCATGTTCGCTAATCTCAGCTTGAATCTTGCTGACGACAAACTGGGACTCATCATGTTCATTTTGGGCCCGATAATAAGAAATCTTTTCGCCAGTACCGTTTTCCGTCCACAGATTCTTTTCCTTACGAACCAGGTTGTTGGCAATCACCTCATTAGCTGCTTTTAGAATCGTCTGAGTTGAGCGGTAGTTTTGTTCCAGCATGACGGTGTGTGCTTCTGGATAATCGCGTTCAAAATTCAGAATGTTGTTCATGTTGGCACCTCGCCAGCCGTAGATTGACTGGTCCGCATCCCCGACTACGCACAGATTCTTGTATTTAGCCGCCAGCAGCGTAACCAGTTGATACTGCGCGTCATTGGTGTCTTGATACTCGTCAACGTGAATATAGTGGAACTTATTTTGATAATATTCCAGCGTTTCTGGATCCTTTTCAAACAGCTCAATAGTTTTCATGATCAAGTCATCAAAATCCAGCGCCTGACTGTTTTCCAGTTCCTTTTGGTAAAGCACGTAAGCCTTGGCCACGATTTGATTGAGCGGATTATTGGCATGACTGTTGAGCGCTGCATAGTCTGTTGCCGTCTGCATTGCGTTTTTGGCGTTAGAAATTGCACTCAGGATTGCCCGTGGATCATATTTTTTAGTATCAACGTTCAGCTCGCTGCAGATCCGCTTCATCAAGGTTCGCTGCTCGCTGGTGTCGGCAATCGTAAAGGCACGGTTATAGCCCAGCTTGTCAATATCACGCCGCAGGATTCGCACACACAGCGCATGAAAAGTCGAAACCCAGATATCACGAGCGCTTTCGCCTAACAGCTTGCCCACCCGCTCCTGCATTTCACGGGCGGCCTTGTTGGTAAAAGTAATTGCCAAGATATTCCAAGGGTTGACCCCCTGCTCTTCAATTAAGTAGGCTACTCGATGCGTCAGAACTCGGGTTTTACCTGAACCGGCTCCAGCCATGACCAAAAGCGGCCCTTCCGTAGTTAAAACGGCTTCTGCCTGCTTATCATTCATTCCTTGCAGTAATTGACTTGTCACGCCGTATTTCCATCCTCTCTTAAAATTATCGTAGACTTTATTATAGCAAATTCCCGTGGCTCATTAAAAAACGAGCAACGATTGCTCAGCGCTGCTCGCATAAAAGTTATTGCTGATCAGGAGCCGGGTTGGAATCAGTTGATGCTTTTTCATTCCAAACCTCGGTATCCTCGATTTGATGCTGTAGTTCTTCCAGGCTGGACTTACCGACTGCCCAGACGAATCCAGCTACTGCTTGCGGATCCTCCCGCACTTCGGTAAAGAAGCGATAGTGCCAGTTGTCTTTTAACAGCCATTGCCGCTGCAGGGCTGCGCGTTGTGCTACCCGTGCCAGCATCATCACGGTCGGCTGCAGCGTCTGAACCTCAAAAAGCGGCATTCCGGCAATTGCCCGCAAAAGCTGCTCAGTTTGTGAAACATTAGTGGCATAGTCAAAAACACTGCCATAAGTCGACAGCCCCGGCTCAATTCCATGGACATACAGATTGCCAGTTGCCGTTACGTAGAAGTCGACACGAAAGACGCCACGGTACTGCAGGTTTTCAGCTACACTGGTTACGATCCGTTCCATTTCCCGGGAAATATCCGCGCTCAGATTAGCTGGCGTCTTGACTCCCAGCAGCTGCTCATCGGAATTCAGCATCAGTTCAATCGCAGGAAACACCTGAACGTTTTCGCCATCGGTAGCTGCCAGCATCGTATATTCAGCAGTGTGATCAATCCAGGATTCCAAAAGATAGGTTCCCGCATTGATAAAATCAGCTGCACGGGTAATATCAGACTGTTTAACGATTCTCATCGACTGTTCGCCAATCCCTCTTTGAATTGGTTTTAAGATTGCTGGATAGCCGATTGAGTCAATGGACTGATAGACGTCATCCAAGCTGATTACCGTAACGTATGGTGCTACATTAACGTTGATCTGGTCCAAAAATGCCCGCTCCATCAAACGGTCCTGAACGATTTCCAACGCGTTGACTCCTTGTGGCAGATAGGCATCACGGCTTAGATAGCGCAAGACGCTGGAGTCAATCAGGTCGTTGGCATAGATAATAGCATCACACGTCTGGGCAAACATCGTCAGTTTTTCTTGGTTATTGTAGGCCCCACTGATCGTAAAATCTGCCTGTTTGGTTAAACTGGGCTGTGCATGATCGACATAAACGCCAACGTTAAAGCCAGCCCGCTTAGCAGCAGTAATCAGGGTGCTGCCGTTGCGGTCCAAGCCGATAATGCCCAGCGTCGCTCCTGGATATAATGCATTTGTACTGCTCATTAGCCCACCCCCATTAGCAGTTAGTCTTCAAATTCAGCTTTGCCATTGGCTAATGAGCTGACCTTAGCCAATGATTCGATGCGCAGTCCCTGTTTCCGCAGTTCCTGACCACCTTTTTGGAACGTCTTTTCAATTACGATGCCAGCACCAGCAACTTCAACGCCTGCTGCTTGAGCAATCTGGAGCATTCCTTCCAGTGCCTGACCATTTGCCAAAAAGTCGTCAATCAGCAAAACCTTGTCAGTTGGGCTGACGTATTTTTTGGAGATTGAGATCTGATTGGTCGTTTCCTTAGTGTATGAATAAACGCTGGCCGTATATAGATCATCTTTTAAAGTCAGACTTTTATGCTTACGGGCAAAAATTACCGGAACATTCATTGCCAGTCCAGTCATTACGGCCGGTGCAATTCCAGAAGACTCAACCGTCCAAATCTTGGTAACGCCCGCATCCTTATAAAGCTTGGCAAATTCTTCACCCATGTGTTTCATTAGGACTGGGTCAACCTGATGATTCAAAAAGGCATCAACTTTTAAAACATTGCCAGGTAAAACCGTACCATACTCTTTAATTTTTTCTTGCAGTTCTTTCATGGAGTCCTCCTTAACGGCTTATTTATCATAATTGTACAACTTATAGGTCTGAATTACTGAAATTAATTTTTGGGCGTAATCCGGATCGGTTGCATAATGGGCCTCTTGCAGCGCCTTAGCAGCTTCTTTGTAGTCGGAAGCTTGGGTAACGGCTTGATAGTTTTGACTGTTGTAGTCCGTCCCATTAATCATCAGCTTGGTGTGATCCTTGATTGACTCGCTCCAGCTGGAATAAACCTTAAAACGGCCCTTAGTCGTGATCCATTTACCATTTACGTATTCTTTGGTCGTCAGAACCTGGGAGTTTTCGCCGGTTCCTTTGATGCCAAACAGGTTGTGGTATTTAGCCGCCAACTTGCTGCTGCCCCAGTCGGATTCCAGGATTGCCTGGGCAATGGTAATTGAAGCTGGAACGTTGTATTTTTTCTGCATTGCCTGAGCTTCAGGAGCAACCTGCTTGATAAACAGACGCTTGGCATTTTGTTGACGTTCGATAATCTGCTGTTGTTGGTAGCGTTGGTAGAAATGATGACCAACGTAGGCACCCAAAAAGAGCACGATGACCGTTAAAATACCAATCAGCCAGCGATGTTGAAACAGCTTTTTTGAGTGCCGCGTTTTTGAGCGGCGTTTCTTTGCCACAAATAATTCCCCCTGTTTGTTTAACGTAATTTAAAGTTCTATTTTGCATTTTACCAGACTAAAATCATTTAAAAAACTGTGAAATGCTAAATTTGCAAAAATATAAAAAAAGCACCAGCTGGATGCTGATGCTTGATTTTTTTGATCGCAAATGATTTGTGAACCATATGTGACCATTCCAAATCTCTGAAGTGTTGATATTAAGCCGTTTCCGGTAAAAATATTAACGCTTGGAGAATTGTGAAGCCTTACGAGCCTTCTTCAGACCTGGCTTCTTCCGTTCCTTCATCCGAGGGTCACGAGTCAACAGACCGGCCTTCTTCAGAGCATCCCGGAAATCTGGGTCGACGCTCAGCAGGGCACGAGCAATCCCGTGACGAACTGCGCCGGCTTGACCAGAGAAGCCACCACCGCGAACGTTGACCAGAACGTCGTATTGACCTTCCGTCTTCGTTGCAGCAAATGGTTGGTTGACGATAGCACGCAGGTTGGCAAACGGAATGTATTCTTCGATTGCCTTGCCGTTCATCGTAATGTTACCAGAACCTGGTACCAGACGAACCCGTGCGGTAGCATCCTTGCGGCGACCAGTACCACTGTATTGAACTTGTTGAGCCAATTCCGTTCCCTCCTTAGATTAAGTTCGTGATGTCAAGCACTTCTGGTTGTTGAGCAGCGTGCTTGTGATCTTCACCAGCATAAACATGCAGCTTCATACCCATCTTGCGACCAAGAGGAGTGTGTGGCAGCATGCCCTTGATGGAATCTTCCACCAGCTTTTCTGGTTCGTTGGCGCGACGTTCGCCCGCCGTCTTTTGCTTCAGACCACCAGGGTAGTCAGAGTGACGGTAGTAGATCTTGTCAGCAGCCTTCTTACCAGTCAACTTAACTTCGGCAGCGTTGATAACGATGACATTATCACCAGTGTCAACGTGTGGGGTGTAGGTTGGCTTGTTCTTGCCCTTCAGAATGGAAGCAGCAACGGATGCCAGACGACCCAGGGAGATACCCTTGGCGTCGACAATGTACCATTTGCGGTCAACTTCACCAGGTTTTGCCATGTATGTCGTTCTCACGATTAAGTCCTCCAATTTTTGTCTTTCTTTTACAAATAATTGTGTACCGAGTAATTAGATGGAAAAGAAATACCATTCGTTATTTTACTTGATAGATTCCGATTCGTCAATGGTTTTGTTATTCTGATCACCATAATCAACGCTGACCAGATAAAGGCCGCTGGCTGGCGCTGTCATGCGGGCCTGATTGCGATCCTTAGCAGCCAAAACCCTGATAACGTCATCGACCGGTCGTTGATTGCTGCCGATCTCTAATAAAAAGGCCACCATAATGCGAACCTGATTATATAAGAAGCCATTCCCGACAAAGTCAAAGACGATCTCATTATTGGCCTCATCACGATGCACATCTGCCTGATAGATAGTTCTGACATTGCTTAAAGCCTGACTTCCCGATGCCACGAAACTGGTAAAATCATGCTCGCCAACCAGATCTTGAGCAGCTTTTTGCATTTTAGCCACGTCGACCGGATATTTGAAATGGGCCGTATAGTTGCGTTTAAACGGATTAACGAAATCACTCTGATCAACTCGATAGCGATAATGCTTTGAATGGGCATTAAAGCGAGCGTGAAAGTCCGGGCTGACCAATTCGGCTTTTTTAACAATGATGTCCAGCGGCAAAAGACTGTTTAAGGCTTTCCGCATTGAATCATTCCCCAGCTTGTATGGGCAGTCAAAATGCGCCACTTGATTGAGCGCATGTACCCCCGCATCCGTACGACCTGAACCAATTACGGACAATGGCGGTTCTGGATTCTTGGCAATCTTGTTGACGGCATTTTTCAAGGTCTGCTCAACCGTACGTTTATTAGGCTGAATCTGAAAACCGGAAAAATTGGTTCCATCGTAAGCAAAAGTTATTTTGTAGCGATACACTTGATAATTCCTTTCAAATTAAAATAGCATTCCTGTTGACATCAGCCGCGTCGCCAGGAGGATAATGGTGGCTAAGGTCAGGCCAATCATCGCCAGCGTGTCATTTTGATGCCAATGCAGCACCCGATATTTGGTCCGTGGTGCATCTGGATCATAGCCCCGGGCCTCCATTGCAGTTGCCAGCTCTTCAGCTCGTTTAAATGAACCGACGAACAATGGTATCAAAAGCGGCTCCAGTCGTCTGGCACGCTCAATCAAACTGCCTTCGTCAAAGTTAACGCCTCTTGATTTCTGGGCATTCATCACTTTGGTTGTTTCATCCATGATGGTTGGGATAAAGCGCAAAACAATCATCAGCATGACGGCAATCTGATTAACTGGCACGTGCAGATAACGCAACGGCTTCATAAATGCTTCCATGGCCGCCGCTAATTGAAGCGTTGGCGTAGTGGCAGTCAAAACAGTTGAGATGGTGATGATCAGAATAAACCGCGCCAAAATAATTGCCGACTGATAAAAGCCGCCACTGGTAATTGCCAACCAGCCCCACTGCCAATAAACGTGCCCACCGCTGCTGAACAGCAGTTGAATCGCCACTGTAAACAAAATGATCCAAAATAACGGCTTAATGCCGCGCCAATAAAGCTTCAATGGCAGTCTGCTCAATGCAATCAAAGTCCCCAGTACGATAAACAGCCACAGATATCCCAGCCAGTTGCTTGCCAAAAAGACAATCACCACGTACCAAAAACAGCTGAAAAGCTTAACGCGCGGATCAAGATGATGCAGCCACGAGCTTCCTGGTACGTACGCGCCTAGTATTACCTTGGCATTACCCATTTGCTCGTCCCCCTCGCTTAAGGCTAGTCGCCAATTGATCCGCCAGTTTTTCAATTGTCAACGGTGCGCTATCCGCTAAGCGCAGACCATGACTTTGCAGCTGTTGAGCAAACGCAACGCTGGCTGGTGGCATGATGCCAGCTTCATTAAGCAGAGCTGCATTGCTGAACAGTTCATGCGGCGTCATAAAAGCAGCTTTTTGCCCATGGTTCATTACCAAAACATGATCGGCAAAACGAGCTGCCTGTTCCATCTGGTGTGTAATCATCAAAATAGTCGTGCCTTTTTGATGAAGCTCATCAACCAGATCTAGCAAGTCGGTGCTGGCTTGAGGGTCTAGCCCTGCAGTCGGTTCATCCAAGATCAAGACGCTTGGATGCATGGCCAAAACACCAGCAATCGCCACTCGTCGCATCTGCCCGCCCGAAAGTTCAAACGGTGATCGTTCATTGATGTCACTAGGCAGTTTTAAAGCTTCTAAAGCCGTCAGTGCCTGTTCTTTAGCTTGAGCAAGTGAAACACCCAGATTTAGCGGACCAAACATAACGTCTTTTAAAACCGTTTCAGCAAACAGTTGGCTTTCGGGAAACTGAAACACATAGCCGACCCCTTGCCGCAGTCTTGCCAACGCCTTCTTATCAGCCCGATTGTCAATTACGACCTCGCCTACGCGCAGCTGGCCATGCGTTGGCACCAATAATCCATCCAGCATGGCCATCAGCGTTGACTTGCCGCTACCAGTATGCCCGACAATTGCCGTAAAACTGCCAGTTTCAAGCTTTAAGGAAAAATCCTTGATTGCCCAGGCAGCCATTGGCGTATCGGCTTGGTAGATATAATCAACGTTTAAGAATTCAATTGCTGACATAGCCACTCCACCATCCGTTCTGAATCTAAATATTGTGCTGGCACATTGATCCCCCGTTTTTTCAACAGCAACTGCAGTTGTTGAGCAAACGGCAATGCCAGATGCAGATCAGCCAGTTTAGCCGGATCTTGCAGTAAAGTCGTTGTTTCGCCCTGCATTGCGACCTTGCCATGATCCAAGACCACTGTGTAATCGCTAAGAGAAAGCTCCACTGGGTCATGCGTGATTGAAATTACAGTCATATCACGCTCAGCAATTAATTTTTTCAACAGTTTCAACAAGTCATGTCGCCCTTTTGGATCCAGCATGCTGGTAGCTTCATCTAAAATGATGACTCGTGGACCGATTGCTAAAATCCCAGCCAAGGCAACCCGCTGCTTTTGCCCACCAGAAAGCACGGCTGGCTCACTGTCAGCAAAGTCCTGCATTCCAACGGCTTTTAAGGATTCGTCAATACGAGCCTGCATCTGGTCATGTGGTATCTGATGGTTCTCAAGACCAAATGCAACATCATCGGCAACTGTAGTCCCAACAAACTGATTGTCAGGATTTTGAAACACCAAACCAATTTGCTGTCGCAGCTGCTGAAGATTTTTTTCGTCTACTAACAGCTCATCAATCTTAATCGTACCGCTGCTTGGTATTAAAAGCCCATCAATCAGTCGTGCCAGGGTGCTTTTACCGCTACCGTTATGTCCGATCACTGCCGTCCATTTTTTCATGGGCAGCTGTAAGGTTACATCATTTAACGCCGCCTGTGTGCGATCCGGATACTTAAACGAAAGGTGTTGAATATCAATCAATCACGTCACCCATTTCTTTTTGAACTCATTATCTTATTTTAACAGTGAAGCAGCCAATTTAAAAATATACAAAAAAATCACTTACAACTGGGGTGCACGAAGACATAAACGTCCCGCATTCGAGCTAGACTAGGAATTATGATTCCACCATCGTAGCGCTCTATACCACCAGCTGTAGTGATTCTTTATTACGTATTGAATTGACGAAAATGATTAGTCGACAAATTCCAGAACAACCATTTGTGCACCGTCACCACGGCGAGGCATGGTCTTCAGAATCCGTGTGTAACCACCTTTACGGTCGGCAAACTTTGGTGCCAGCTCTTCAAACAGGTATTGCAGAGCTGATTGTACGCGAACGTTGTCGCCATCTTCCTTAACGTCAGCAACGACATTGCGCAGGAAAGCAGCTGCTTGACGACGAGAAGCCAAGTCGCCACGCTTTGCCAGCGTAATCATCTTGTCAGCAGTCTTGCGAACTTCCTTAGCGCGAGCTTCGGTAGTCTTGATGCTGCCGTTGACGATCAGGTCAGTGGTCAAATCACGTAATAAAGCCTTACGTTGTGAACTAGTACGTCCTAATTTACGGTAACTCATGAAGTGGTTCCCTCCTTTTAATTGTTTTAATTAGTCTTCTTGGCGGAAGCCTACGCCCAAGTCGGCCAGCTTCAGCTTGATTTCTTCTAAGGACTTTTGACCCAGGTTGCGGACCTTCATCATATCAGCTTCAGTCCGTTCAGTCAGGTCCTTAACAGTTTGAATATCAGCACGCTTCAAGCAGTTGTAAGAACGAACCGACAGATCCAGTTCTTCAATCGTCTTGTCGAGTACCTTTTCTTGGTGAGTTTCTTCGCGTTCAACCATCACTTTGGCATCTTTTGCTTCTTCAGTCAGGTTGACAAACATCTCCAAGTGTTCAGTCAAGATCTTGGCAGCAAGACTAATAGCAGCCGTTGGGGTCAATGAACCATCCGTCCAGACATCCAACGTCAACTTGTCAAAGTCGTTGCTTTGGCCGACCCGCGTGTTTTCTACGGTGTAGTTGACCCGTTCGATAGGGGTGTAGATGGAGTCAATTGGTAAAGTTCCAATTTCAAGACCGCTCAAACGCAGCTTGTTTTGATCGGCTGGTACATAGCCACGACCCTTATCAGCCGTCATCATGATGTGCAGTTCAGCCCCATCGGCGACCGTTGCAATATGCAAGTCAGGGTTCAAGATCGTAACGTCGCCATCGCCTTGGATGTCACCGGCAGTTACTTCTGCAGGACCCTTGACATCCAATTCCAAATCTTTGGCATCTTCAGATTCAATCTTCAAAGAAACCTTCTTGAGATTCAAGATGATCTGCGTAACGTCTTCCGTAACGCCTTGAACGGTACTGAACTCATGAAGCACACCGTCGATTTGGATACTGGTAATTGCGGCACCTGGCAGAGAAGCCATCATTACACGACGAAGAGAATTCCCCAGAGTGGTCCCATAGCCACGCTCCAGTGGTTCGACAACAAACTTACCGTAGTTGTCAGTTTCTTCGACTTTGTGAATGTTTGGTTTTTCAAATTCGATCATTCTACTCTGTTTCCCCTTTCAAAACGTGGTCCGTAGATTGTTTAAAAGCACCTGGCCAATGATAATTTCGCCGTTGATGCGATTAGACACGACGACGCTTTGGAGGACGAGAACCATTGTGTGGCACTGGAGTTACGTCCCGGATGGCAGTAACTTCAAGACCAGTTGCTTGCAGAGCACGGATAGCTGATTCACGACCCGAACCAGGGCCCTTAACTTCAACTTCAACCGTCTTCATACCGTGTTCCATTGCTTGCTTGGCAGCAGCTTCAGAAGCCATTTGAGCAGCAAATGGAGTAGACTTACGAGAGCCCTTGAAGCCCAGCACACCGGCTGAGGACCAAGCAACGGCATTGCCTTGCACATCAGTGATCATGATCAACGTGTTGTTGAAAGTTGAGTGAATGTGTGCAACACCAGTTTCAACATTCTTTTTTGCACGACGCTTGCGTGAACCTTTTTTGGTTGCCATAAAACTAACTAACCTCCTTTATAGTATTGATTACTTCTTCTTGTTGGCGATAGCGACAGCCTTGCCCTTGCGAGTCCGTGCGTTGTTCTTAGTGTGTTGACCACGAACTGGCAGACCACGACGGTGACGCATGCCACGGTAAGAGCCGATTTCTTGCAGACGCTTGATGTTCAGGGAAACTTCACGACGAAGGTCACCTTCAACCTTGAGTTGGTCTACTTGACCACGGATCTTTTCTTCTTGTTCTGGCGTCAGGTCCTTGACACGAATGTCTTCAGAAACACCAGCAGCAGCCAGAACCTTCTTAGCAGTCGTGTTACCAATACCATAAATGTAAGTTAAGCCGATTACGATTCGCTTGTCACGAGGTAAGTCGACACCTGCGATACGAGCCATTGAGTTACACCTCCAATTCTAAAATATAATTACTTGCCTTGACGTTGTTTGTGCTTTGGGTTAGGGCAAATTACCATTACCCGACCATTGCGCTTGACGATCTTGCACTTTTCGCACATCCGCTTTACTGATGGTCGTACTTTCATTGTAAATAATCCTCCTAAAAATGATTTTAGACTAAAGACTTATTTGAAGCGGAAAGTAATCCGGCCTTTGGTCAGATCATATGGGGACATTTCAACCTTTACACGATCACCAGGCAGGATCTTGATGTAGTGCATCCGGATCTTGCCTGAGACATGTGCCAGGATTTCAACCCCATTTTCCAATTCAACTTTAAACATTGCGTTAGGCAGGGTTTCGGTAACCTTACCTTCGACTTCGATAACATCGGCCTTTGCCACTGAACGGTTCCTCCTTGCCGGTAAAATTACGTAAAAACGGTGGAAAGCGGCAGACGCCTTCCACTGCAAGCTAGATAAACCTTGCGTAGTATACCATAGAGTACACAATTACGCAAGGATTCAACTAACAATGAGTCTTAAAGGCTAGTCAGAACTTCCTTAACGGCTTGATAAACCTTATCGATGTCTTGTTCACCATCGATCTCATGGAGAATTCCCATTTGCTTGTAAAAGTCGATCAGTGGCGTGTTCAGTTTAATGTTGACGTCTAACCGGTTCTTAACGGTTGCGGGCTTATCATCATCACGTTGGTAGAAGTCGTGGGAACCACAGACATCACAAGTACCTTCAACCTTTGGCGGGTTGGAAAGCGTGTTGTAGGTCGTACCACACTTCCGGCAAATGATTCGGCTGCTCAGACGCTTAACCAGCACTTCAGGGTTAACATCAATGTCGATTACTGCATCCAACTTACGGCCATCATCAGCCAACATCTTGTTGAGGGCTTCGGCTTGCGCCAAGTTGCGAGGGAAGCCATCCAACATGAAACCTTGTTTGGTGTCATCTTGAGCCAAACGTTCCTTCACAATGCCATTCGTAACTTCGTCAGGGACCAATTCGCCTTTATCGATATATTTTTTGGCTTCCAGACCCATTGGCGTTTCGTTCTTGATTGCTGCCCGGAAGATATCACCAGTTGAAATATGTGGGATATCAAAGTCCTTGACGATTTCTTGGGCTTGCGTACCTTTACCGGCACCAGGCAGACCCATCAAAACGAGGTTCATCGTACTCATTTGCCAATTCCTCCTATTTTATTCGCGGATAAATCCAATATACTCACGCTTCATCGTTAAACTACGCATCTGCCGAACAACGTCCAAGGCAATTTGAACGACAATCAACAAACTGGTACCACCTAAACCAATTGATTGGCTAAGGTTCCAGATGTTGCTGGCCAGCAGTGGAATCAATGAAATCAATCCCAAGAATAACGATCCAACCGTCGACAAACGCATCAACAGTCCTGAAACAAAGTCCTGCGTGCCTTTGCCCGGCCAAACGCCAGAAATGTAGCTGCCTTGCTTTTGCAAGTTTTCCGCGAGTTTTTCTGGATTAACTTGAACAAAGGCGTAGAAAAAGGTAAATACAACAATCAAAAATACATACAGCGCAATGCCTGGACCAGACTGCATATTAAAAATCGTTGTCATAACCTGATACCAGGTATCTTGACTATGATTTTGCTGAAAGGCCATTAAGATCGTTTGCGGCGTCGAGATAAACGAGCCGGCAAAGATCACTGGAATCACCCCTGAAACGTTGATCTTTAATGGAAGATAACTGTTTGACGGCGAAGTAGTTGTTCGCCGCGTGTATTGAATCGGCAAACGCCGTTCAGCCTGTTGAAACCAGGTAACGAACGTCACGATTGCCAATATCGCAACCACAACTAGGGCAATAAAGCCAATTCCCATCCAGAGGTTTGCGCCAGATTCACCAGTGATCTGATCATTCCATAACTGCTTGATCCCACTTGGCATTTCAGCGATGATCCCAGCAAAGATCAGCATTGAAACACCATTGCCGAGACCGCGCTCGGTAATCATGTCCCCTAACCAAGTAGCAAACATGGTTCCGGCAGTTAAGATCAGACCAATCGTGATATAGGTTTCCACCCCCGGATTGTTAACCAGTTTAATCGTGCTTAATGCGTTAAAGCCCGCGGTGATCCCAATCGATTGGATAAAACCAAGAACGATCGTTAACCATCGCGTAGCCTGATTAAGCTTCCGTCGACCAACTTCCCCTTGTTTGCTCCATTCGACAAACTTAGGAACGATATCCATTTGAAGAAGTTGGACTACGATTTGAGCCGTGATGTACGGGGAAACCCCCATCGCAAATAATGAGTAGTTATCCAAACCGCCACCACTGAAAGTGTTCAAGATCGATGCCAAGCCGGTACTGGAGATCTGCTCTAAGGCAGCAGCATTTACACCGGGTACCGTAATAGAGGCACCTAACCGGTAAACAATCAGTACAAACAAGGTGAATAGAATCTTCTTACGAATATCCTTAACCTTGAATGCATTTTTGACGGTTGTGAACAATTACATCACCTCAGTTTTACCACCAGCAGCTTCAATTGCCTTAACAGCTGAAGCAGAAAACTTGTTGGCTTTAACGGTCAGCTTCTTGGTCAACTTACCATTGCCCAGAATCTTAACACCGCTCTTAACGTTCTTGATCACGCCGTTTTCCAGCAGAACAGCTGGCGTAACTTCGGCACCATCATCAAAACGGTTCAGCGTCGTCAGGTTTACAATAGCGTATTCCTTACGGTTGATGTTGCTGAAACCACGCTTTGGCATTTGACGGTACAGAGGCATTTGGCCCCCTTCAAAGCCCAGACGAGTCTTACCATGAGCCTTTTGACCCTTAGTACCACGACCAGAAGTGAAACCGTGACCAGATGACAGACCACGACCCTTACGCAGACGCTTGAAACGGGAACCAGCAGCTGGCTTCAATTCGTTTAATTTCATTAGGTAGGCACCTCCTTATTGTAGATTTTTAATTACTTGACTTCTTCAATGGAAACCAAGTGAGCAACCTTAAAGATTGCACCACGCGTTGCCGCGTTGTCTGGCAGGACATTGGAGCTGCCGATCTTGCCCAGACCCAATGCCTTAACCGTACGACGTTGAGTTGGCTTACGGTGGGCAACACTGTGGATCAAAGTAACTTTAACTTTAGCCATGATCTATGTCCTCCTTATTCTGCCGGGTGATCAACGGAGACGCCACGAAGTTGAGAAACTTCTTCGGCACTCTTCAGAGCCTTCAGACCTTCAAACGTTGCGCGAACAACGTTGATTGGCGTGTTGGAGCCCAAACGCTTGGAAGTAACGTCGGCAACGCCGGCCAGTTCCATAACGTTACGAACTGCACCACCGGCAGCAACCCCAGAACCTTCAACGGCTGGCTTGAGCATGATCTTGCCACCACCGAAAGTACCAATAACTTCGTGAGGAATGGTCGTACCAACGATTGGAACTTCAATCAGGTTCTTTTGAGCAGCTGCAGAAGCCTTACGGATAGCTTCTGGAACTTCTTGAGCCTTACCAGTACCAAAACCAACGTGACCCTTCTTGTCGCCGACAATTACCAAAGCGGCAAAGCGCAGACGACGACCACCCTTAACAACCTTGGTAACCCGGTTGATCGAAACGACTTGATCTTCCAGATCCAACTTGGATGGGTCAATGTAAGATTGTGATGCCATACAGGTTATTCCTCCTTTTCCTTAGAATTGCAGACCGTTTTCACGAGCTGCTTCAGCCAGGGCTTGTACACGACCATGGTACAGGTAACCACCACGGTCAAAAACAACGCTGCTGATGTTCTTTTCTACACCGCGCTTAGCGATCAGAGCACCAACACCGGCAGCTTGTTCCGTCTTAGTGTTGCCACTGACTTCACTGTCGAGAGTTGAGGCACTTGCGAGCGTCACACCCTTTACGTCATCAATCAATTGAGCGTAAATGTTTTTGTTAGAACGGTAAACACTTAAACGTGGGCGCTCTGCAGTACCAGAGATCTTACCGCGAACGCGCATGTGACGGCGTTGACGGATCTTGTTCTTATCTGGTTTAGAAATCACAACTGTCACCTCTTGATTCTTTTAATTTTGATTTTAAATTATTTATGCAGCTAAGCTGCTAGACGATTACTTACCAGTCTTACCTTCCTTACGCAGGATGTATTCATCTTCGTAACGAATACCCTTACCCTTGTAAGGCTCTGGTGAACGAACGGCACGAACTTCGGCAGCAAATTGGCCAACGTGTTCTTTGTTGATACCGCTGATTTCAATCGTCGTGTTGTCTGGAACGTTAACTTCCAGATCTTCTGGCTTTTCCATTTCAACTGGGTTGGAGTAACCAACAGTCAGGATCAGCTTGCTACCCTTGGCTTGAGCACGGTAACCAACACCGACCAGTTTCAGAGTCTTCTTAAACCCGTTAACGACACCTTCGATCATGTTGTTAACATTGGCACGCGTAGTACCGTGGACCATCTTAGCCTTCTTGTCGTCATTTTCCCGTTCAAACGTTACTTCGCTGTCAGTAACGTTCATCTTGATCAATGGGGAGATTTCGCGACTCAGAGTACCCTTAGGCCCCTTAACAGTTACGACGTTGCCTGATTGAGAAACCTCTACGCCTTGTGGCAGTTCGATTGCCTTGTAACCAATACGACTCATGTGTACACCTCCGATCTTATTTTATTAATTACCAAATGTAGGCGATAACTTCGCCACCGATTTTCTTAGCACGGGCAACCTTGTCAGTCACAACCCCTTCAGAAGTTGAGATGATGGCAATACCCAAACCATTGAGAACCTTTGGCACAGCGTCAGCCTTAACGTAAGAACGCAGGCCAGGCTTTGAAATCCGCTTCAGACCAGAAATGACACGTTCGCCATCCTTGCCGTACTTCAGGAATACGCGGATGATGCCTTGCTTGTTGTCTTCAACGTATTCAACATCGCGAATGAAACCTTCTTGCTTCAAGATTTCAGCGATGTCCTTCTTCATCTTTGATGCAGGTACTTCTACAGAATCGTGGTGTGCCATGTTGGCATTGCGAATCCGAGTCAGAAAATCTGCAATTGGATCACTCATAGACATCGATATTTTCCTCCTTTGTCGGTGATTTGTTTACCAGCTAGCCTTCTTCATACCAGGAATTTGTCCTTCATGGGCAAGTTGACGCAAGCAAATCCGGCATAGGTGGAACTTACGGTAAACGGAGTGCGGACGGCCACAACGAACACAACGCGTGTAAGCACGCGTGGAGTACTTGGCTGGGCGGTTGCACTTAGCGATCATTGATTTTTTAGCCAATTTGTGGACCTCCTTAATTACTTAGCGAATGGCATGCCCATTTGAGCAAGCAATTCATGACCTTCTTCATCAGAGTTGGCAGTCGTAACGATAACAATGTCCAGACCGCGAACGTGGTTAACCTTGTCGTAGTCGATTTCTGGGAAGATCAGTTGTTCGCGAACACCCAACGTGTAGTTACCATGGCCATCAAATGACTTGTTTGATACACCATGGAAGTCACGAACACGTGGCAGTGAAACGTTGATCAGCTTGTCCAGGAAGTCGTACATACGAGTACCGCGCAGCGTAACCTTGGCACCGATGGACATACCTTCACGCAGACGGAAGCCGGCGATGGACTTCTTAGCCTTAGTGATCAGTGGCTTTTGACCAGCAATCAGACCCAGTTCTTCAACAGCTTCATCCAACAGCTTGGAGTTTTGAGTAGCGTCACCGACACCCATGTTCAAAACGATCTTGTCGATCTTAGGAACAGCCATTACAGAAGTGTAGTTGAACTTGTCAGTCAAAGCTGGACGTACTTCACTTTCGTACTTTGCTTTTAAACGGTTTTCCATGAGCAATAATTCCTCCTTCCCCTAATTTTTAGTCGATCGTCTTGCCAGACTTCTTGGCAACACGAACTTTTTTACCGTCAACGACCTTGAAACCAACACGAGTAGGTTCGTTGGTAGATGGGTCAATCAGCATAACGTTAGATGCTTGGATTGGTGCTTCTGCATCAATAATCCCACCGTTTGGGTTAGCGTTGTTTGGCTTTTGATGTTTCTTGATTTGGTTAACGCCTTCAACGATCACACGGTTTTCCTTGACCAGGACCTTCTTGATGGTACCTTCCTTGCCCTTGTCCTTACCGGCGATGACGCGAACCTTGTCACCTGTCTTTAAAAACATGTGGTGTGCACCTCCTTATTTTCGGTTAATCTTACAGAACTTCTGGAGCCAGGGAGATGATCTTCATAAAGTCATCATCACGCAGCTCACGAGCGATTGGGCCAAAAATACGGGTACCCTTAGGGCTCTTGTCGTTGTTGATCAGGACAGCAGCGTTTTCGTCAAACTTGATGTATGAACCGTCCTTACGGTGCAGACCATGCTTCGTCCGTACAACGACGGCCTTTACAACGTCACCCTTTTTGACAACGCCACCTGGTGTTGCTTGTTTTACAGTAGCGACAATAATGTCACCAATATTACCGGTCTTAACACGGGAACCACCCAAGATCTTGATTACCAAGATTTCGCGGGCACCTGAGTTGTCAGCGACCTTCAACCGACTTTCCTGTTGAATCACTGTTAGTGTCCTCCTTCCATCAGTAAGTAAGAATAATTAAGAATACGAAATCATCACAAAGCGGGATTAATCAGCTTTCTTAACGATCTTAACCAGACGGAAACGCTTCTTAGCAGACAGAGGCCGAGTTTCCATGATTTCAACCGTATCGCCGGACTTTGCTTCGTTGTTTTCATCGTGAGCGTAGTACTTCTTTGAGTACCGTACACGCTTGCCGTAAACTGGGGCACTCTTGTAAGTGTCGATTACGACAGTGATGGTCTTGTCCATCTTGTCGGAAACAACGCGGCCTTGGTAGACCTTACGTGCATTACGTTCATCACTCATGCGCTAATCCTCCTTTTCGTATTCTTATTTGTTTAATTCTTGTTGACGAAGAACTGTCTTAACCCGTGCAATGTTCTTGCGAACGCTCTTAAGGCTTGCAGTGTTTTCCAACTGGCCGGTTGCTAATTGGAAACGTAAGTTAAACAATTGTTCCTTCAATTCCTTTTCACGGTCAAGCAATTGCTCAGTGGTTAATCCATTCAGTTCTTGAACATAATCTTTAGTCTTCATTAGATTGTCCACCTTCCTCACGCTTTACGATCTTAGTGCGAACTGGCATCTTGCTGCCGGCCAAGCGCAGGGCTTCGCGGGCAACGTCTTCAGGCACGCCGGCAACTTCGTACAGAATCTTGCCGCGCTTAACTGGGGCTACCCAGCCTTCAGGAGCACCCTTACCATTACCCATCCGGACACCAACACCTTTGCTAGTGTAGGAAAGGTGAGGGAAAATCTTGATCCAGACCTTACCACCACGCTTCATGTGACGCGTAATAGCAATACGGCCGGCTTCGATTTGACGGTTGGAGATCCAGTGGGAATCCAAAGCCTTCAGACCAAATTCACCAAACGTTACGTTCTTGCCACCCTTGGCTTCACCACGCATGTGGCCACGTTGAACCTTGCGGTGTTTTACTCGCTTAGGTACTAGCATGTTTTATTTCCCCTCCTTACTTAGTGTTTTTGTTTGCTTGCTTCTCTGGCAAAACTTCGCCACGGTAGATCCAGGTCTTGATACCCAGTGCACCGTACGTAGTCCGTGCTTCATCCCATGAGTAGTCGATGTCGGCACGCAGAGTGTGCAGTGGAACAGTGCCTTCGGAATATGATTCGATCCGAGACATGTCGGCACCGTTCAGACGACCAGCAACTTGAATCTTGATACCCTTAGCACCGGCACGCATAGCACGTTGGATGGCACCACGCATAGCACGACGGAAAGCAACACGTGCTTCAAGTTGTTCAGCAACGCTTACACCTACCAGGTGTGCGTCTAAGTCTGGCTTCTTAATTTCAACCACGTTAATGTGGACGCGCTTGCCAGTCAAGGCGTTAAGTTCCTTGCGGAGTGCTTCAACTTCAGAGCCACCCTTACCGATAACCATACCTGGCTTGGCAGTGTGAATTGAAACGTTTACGCGGTTAGCAGCCCGTTCAATTTCGATAGTTGAAACAGAGGCGTCAGCAAGTCGCTTTTCAATGTACTTACGGATCCGAAGGTCTTCGCTCAGGTAAGCAGCGTAGTCTTTTTCGGCGTACCACTTAGCAGTCCAGTCGCGAATGACCCCAACACGGAAACCATTAGGATTAATCTTTTGACCCACTATTATCCCTCCTACTTTTCAGTTACAACAACCGTAATGTGGCTGGTCCGCTTGTTGATTGGAGAAGCTGAACCTTTGGCACGTGGACGGAACCGCTTCAGGGTTGGTCCTTCGTTGGCAAAGGCTTCGCTAACTACCAATGAAGCCCGATCCAAGTCAAAGTTGTTTTCGGCGTTAGCAACTGCAGATTTTAATACTTTTTCGACGTCTGAAGCAGCACCATTGGGAGTGAACTTCAGAATAGCAAATGCTTCGGCAACGCTCTTGTTGCGAATGGTGTCAAGAACCAGACGAACCTTGCGAGCGGAAACCCGGACCATCTTGGCCGTTGCCTTAGCTGACGTAATGTTTTCAGCCATTGATCAAATTTCCTCCTTACTTCTTGCCCGTCTTCTTGTCATCACCGGCGTGACCACGGAAAGTCCGCGTTGGTACGAATTCACCCAGCTTGTGGCCTACCATGTCTTCTTGTACGTAAACTGGCACGTGCTTGCGACCATCGTAAACGGCGAAAGTGTAACCAATGAAGCTTGGGTAAATCGTGGAACGGCGTGACCAGGTCTTAATAACCGTCTTCTTTTCGTTATCCTTTTGTGCGTCAACCTTCTTCAACAGAGAAGCGTCGGCGAAAGGTCCCTTCTTTAAACTACGACCCATTGTTGTACCTCCTCTCGGGTAATTAGCTATTTGTTACTCATTAACGAGTGTGTGGACCACGCTTGCGACCACGAACGATGAACTTGTTCGAACGTGCCTTGTGTGAGCGAGTCTTCTTACCAACAGTCTTCTTACCCCATGGAGACAGAGGAGATGGCAAACCAACTGGAGCCTTACCTTCACCACCACCATGTGGGTGATCGTTAGGGTTCATTACAGAACCACGAACGTGTGGACGTTGACCTGCGTAACGAGTACGACCAGCCTTACCTTTGATGATCAGGGCATGTTCGTCGTTGCCGACAACACCGATCGTAGCACGGCAAGCAGCCAGAATCATCCGAACTTCACCAGAAGCCAGACGAACCAGAACGTACTTGTCACTTTCCTTACCAAGCAGTTGTGCAGAAGCACCGGCAGAACGAGCAATTTGACCACCCTTGCCTGGCTTCAGTTCGATGTTGTGAATAACAGTACCAACTGGAATGTTCTTCAATGGCAGTGCGTTACCAACCTTGATGTCGGCATCTGGACCGGATTGAACTTGCATACCAACCTTCAGGCCCTTAGGAGCCAGGATGTATGACTTAACACCATCTGCGTAAACCAGCAGAGCGATGTTAGCAGTACGGTTTGGATCGTATTCGATAGCCTTAACGGTTGCAGGAACGTTGTCCTTGATCCGCTTGAAGTCGATGATCCGGTATTGACGCTTCGTACCGCCACCACGGTGACGAACAGTCATATGACCGTAGTTGTTACGACCAGCGGTGTGCTTTAATGGTGCCAGCAAAGACTTTTCCGGGGTCGTCTTCGTGATTTCAGCGAAGTCGAATCCGGTCATATTACGGCGACCATTAGTGGTACCCTTGTATTTGCGAATTCCCACTGTGTTTTCCTCCTATCTAGAATTTATTCGTTGTCGTCACCGAACAGCTTGATTTCTTTAGAATCAGCCGACAGAGTAACGATGGCCTTGCGACGGCGCTTAGTGTAGCCAACGTAACGGCCTTGACGCTTCTTCTTGCCCTTTAGGTTCATGATGTTAACCTTAACGACCTTAACGTCAAAGATTTCTTCTACGGCGTTCTTAACTTGCGTCTTAGTAGCGCGCAAGTCAACGTCAAACGTGTAGCGCTTTTCGTCCATCACTGCAGTTGATGCTTCAGTGATAACTGGGCGCAAAATGATATCGCGTGCTTCCATTATGCGAGCACCTCCTCTACTTGAGAAAGGGCTGACTTCGTGATGACAATCTTTTGACTGTCAACGACGTTCAGAATGTTAACGCCAGCTGGAGTTACGACCGTGGTGTTAACCAGGTTGCGACCAGACAGAGCGGCGTTCTTGTCTTCGTCAGAAACAACGACCAGGACCTTTTCAGAAACCTTCAGGTTGTTCATAACGCCGGCAAATTCCTTCGTCTTTGGTGCGTCGAAGTTGATGGATTCAACTACAACAAACTTTTCATCAGCAACCTTTTGGGACAGAGCTGACTTGATAGCCAGTTGACGAACCTTGCGTGGCAGGTTGAAGTTGTATGAACGTGGAGTAGGTCCGAAGACAATACCACCACCACGGAATTGTGGTGCACGGATGGAGCCTTGACGAGCACGACCCGTACCCTTTTGACGCCATGGCTTCTTACCACCACCGCGAACTGCGGAGCGGTTCTTAACGGCGTGCGTACCTTGACGCATGGATGCGCGTTGACGCAGGATGGCTTCGTATTCAGCGTTTTCGTTTGGTTCAATACCAAAGATGTCTGCGTTCAATTCGATGGTGCCGTTTTGGCTACCGTCTTGCTTAAATAATGCAACGCTTGTCATTTACTTTCTTCCTCCCTTCTGATTAGTTGTGTTGCTTGCTCAGGCTCTTCTTAGTGTTGGCCTTCACAGAGTTCTTAATCGTAACGTAGGACTTGTTAGCGCCTGGAACGTTACCCTTGATCAGCAGTACGTTGTTTTCCAGATCAACCTTTACAACCTTCAAGTGTTGCATGGTAACAGTGTTGCCACCCATGCGACCTGGCAATGCCTTACCCTTGAATACGTGGTTGATGATGGCACCCAACGAACCTGGACGACGGTGGTAACGAGAACCGTGAGCCATAGGGCCACGACGTTGGCCGTCCTTGTGGATGTTACCTTGGTAACCATGACCCTTAGTGATACCCGTTACATCAACAGTTTCGCCTTCCGCGAAAATGTCTGCCTTAACTTCGTCACCGACTTTAATGTCGTCCCCCAGTTCAGCGTCGCGGATTTCACCGATGAAGCGCTTAGGGGTCGTGTTTGCTTTTGCTGCATGACCTTGTTCGGGCTTGTTGCTTAAGATTTCGCGCTTGTCGTCAAAACCAAGTTGAACAGCACTGTAGCCGTCGTTTTCAACCGTCTTAACTTGCATAACAACGTTTGGCGTTACGTCGATTACCGTAACTGGAACCAATTCACCGTTGTCAGCGAAAACTTGCGTCATCCCGACCTTCTTGCCTAAGATTCCTTTGGTCATGAGTACACCTCCAATTTATTTGTTATTAGTTTTTTAATTACAGTTTAATTTCAATGTCAACGCCACTTGGCAGATCAAGTTTCATCAAGGAGTCAACCGTCTTAGGGGTTGGGTCGATGATGTCGATCAGGCGCTTGTGGGTACGCATTTCAAATTGTTCCCGAGACTTCTTGAACTTGTGTGGTGAACGAATCACCGTGTACAGAGTCCGTTCAGTTGGCAACGGAATTGGGCCTGAAACTTGAGCACCGGTCCGCTTAGCGGTGTTAACGATCTTGTCTGTAGATTCGTCAAGTACGCGGTGTTCGTAAGCCTTTAAACGAATGCGAATCTTTTGTTTTGCCATTTTATTCCCTCCTTCGTCAGATTTAAAATTTGACTAGCTCCGTGGAAATTACCGCCACGCCCTATGGCAAAGCGGCCGGGTGTGTCGCAACCTTCCACATCACAGCTTTCACTGTTTGGCTGAACCCCGGGGCCTTTAAAATCCCCGTTTCTAAGCTCAAGCACTTATCCATAATACTAAAGAATTGCCGTCGTATCAAGGTTTTTTTTGAATTAATTCTTGATGATTTAATTTGTAACATTCCTGAAAATTTTTTGACGCAGATGCGGCGCAAAAAAATCAGTCGAAATGTTTTTAAATTAACGGCAGCCAGTGAACGACTGAATGGCAACAGTCTGCCGAGTATTATCCCACGTCTTTTTGAGCTTGTCGAGTCTTTTCTCAAAAAAGCTAAATATTTTTTATAAATCAATCTTCAATTTTATTGATGCAAATCTGGCACGATCCATTTTCTTATTCTACATAGTAGAAAATGAAAAAGCTCGCCTGCATAACAGCAGACGAGCTTTGAAGCAAAGAACAAGATTAACTATTCTTTGCCGTTTTTCTTGATGATGTCTTCTTGCACGCTCTTTGGAACAGCAGAGTAGTGATCAAACGTCATCGTGAAGGTACCACGACCTTGCGTAGCAGAACGCAGAGCCGTTGCGTAACCAAACATTTCAGACAATGGAACGAAGGAGTGGATTTCTTGAGCATTGCCACGTTCTTCCATACCATCGATCGTACCACGACGAGCAGTTACTTGACCCATAACGTCACCCATGTTGTCTTGAGGAACAACAATGTCAACCTTCATGATTGGTTCAAGAATAACTGGGTTAGCCTTCTTAGCAGCGTTCTTCAATGCCAGAGAAGCAGCAACCTTAAATGCAGCTTCAGAAGAGTCGACTTCGTGGTAGCTACCATCGTAGAGCTTAGCCTTCAAGTCAACCAGTGGGTAACCGGCCAGGACACCATTTTGCATAGCTTCCTTCAGACCTTGTTCAACGGCTGGAATGTATTCACGAGGAACGACACCACCGACAATGGCATCTTCGAATTCGAAACCGGCACCTTCTTCAAGCGGCGTAAATTCGATCCAAACGTCACCGTATTGACCCTTACCACCGGATTGGCGAACGAACTTACCTTGTGCAGAGGCAGCCGTCGTAAATGCTTCACGGTAGGAAACTTGTGGCTTACCAACAGTAACTTCGGCGTGGAATTCACGACGCAGACGTTCAACGATGATGTCCAGGTGCAGCTCACCCATCCCGGCGATCAGAGTTTCACCAGTTTCAGGGTTAGTTTCAGCCTTGAAGGTAGGATCTTCTTCAGCCAGCTTTTGCAGACCCTTGTCCATCTTGTCTTGGTCAGCCTTAGACTTAGGTTCAACAGAAACTTGGATAACTGGTTCTGGGAAGTCCATCGATTCCAGTTGCAGTGGGTGATCTGGATCAGTCAGGGAGTCACCGGTAGTGGTGTTCTTCAGACCGATAGCAGCAGCAATGTCCCCAGAGAACACTTCTGGAATTTCGTGTTGTTGGTTGGAGTGCATTTGCAGCAGACGACCAACACGTTCACGCTTGCCCTTGGTTGCGTTCAGAACGTAGGAACCTGATTGCAGAGAACCAGTGTAGACACGCAGGAACGTCAGACGACCAACGAATGGGTCAGTAGCGATCTTAAATGCCAAAGCGGCAAATGGCTTGTCATCACCGGCAGTCAGTTCAACCTTTTCACCATTTTCATCAGTTGCTTCGAATGGCTTAACATCCAGTGGAGATGGCAGGTAGTCGATAACAGCGTCCAACATCATTTGGATACCCTTATCCTTGTAGGCCGAACCTGCCAGAACTGGGAACAGCTCTTCAGACAGAGTAGCCTTACGGATAGCAGCTTTGATTTCTTCAACAGAAAGTTCTTCACCGCCAAGGTACTTTTCCATGACGTTGTCATCAACGTCAGCCAGCGTTTCCAGCAGTGCATCGTGACGAGATTCAGCTTCGTCCTTCAGGTCAGCAGGGATTTCAACGGTATCCCAGTTCTTACCTTCAGCATCTTCATCATAAACGTAGGCAACCATCTTAACCAGGTCGATAACACCGATGAAGTCATCTTCAGCACCAATTGGCATTTGAATTGGCAGTGGCGTAACGTTCAGACGGTCCTTGATCGTTTGAACAGAGTAGTCAAAGTCGGCACCCATCTTGTCCATCTTGTTGGCAAAGACGATTCGAGGAACGTCGAAGTCGTCAGCTTGACGCCAAACAGTTTCGGTTTGTGGTTCAACACCGGCTTGAGCGTCCAAAACCGTTACGGCACCATCAAGGACACGCAGCGAACGTTCAACTTCGACAGTGAAGTCAACGTGACCTGGGGTGTCGATGATGTTGATACGGTAGTCTTTCCAAACGGCCGTAGTGGCAGCGGACGTGATCGTGATACCACGTTCCTTTTCTTCATCCATCCAGTCCATTTGGGAAGCACCATCATGGGTTTCACCAATCTTGTGAATCTTACCAGTGTAGTAAAGAATCCGTTCAGTGGCCGTGGTCTTACCAGCATCGATGTGGGCCATGATCCCAATGTTACGGGTCTTTTCAAGAGGGTATTCACGTTTGTTAGCCATCTTAAAAGTTTTCTCCTTCCAGTTAAAAAAATCAATTTAAATTAGTTTTAGAAAAAGGGGTGACGTTCGATTAAATATCTGCGTCACCCCTCACATCATAGTCGACAGCTAAGCAGCTATCAACAATTGATGAAGCTTACCACCGGTAGTGAGCAAAAGCACGGTTGGCTTCAGCCATGCGGTGAGTATCTTCCTTCTTCTTGATTGAAGCACCAGTGTTGTTGGATGCATCAATGATTTCGCCTGCCAGACGTTCAACCATGGTGTGTTCACCACGAAGACGAGCGTATTGAACAATCCAACGCAGGCCCAGCGTTACTCGACGTTCTGGACGAACTTCGATTGGAACTTGGTAGTTGGAACCACCGATACGGCGTGCCTTAACTTCCAGAACTGGTTCAACGTTGTCCATAGCTTGTTGGAAAACTTCTACTGGATCGTTGCCAGTTTGTTCCTTGATGCGGTCAAAAGCAGCGTACAGAATCTTAGTAGCAGTACCCCGCTTACCGTCGATCATCAGGTGGTTGATCAGACTAGTAACCAGCTTTGAGTTGTAAATTGGATCTGGCAATACTTCTGGCTTTACAACATGTCCTTTACGTGGCATTGATTTACCCCTCCTTTAATTATTTCTTAGGCTTCTTGGCACCGTACTTGGAACGACCTTGCATACGGCCTTCCACACCGGCAGTATCAAGAGTACCACGGATGATGTGGTAACGAACCCCAGGAAGGTCCTTTACACGACCACCACGGATCAAAACAACTGAGTGTTCTTGAAGGTTGTGACCAACACCTGGAATGTAGGCAGTAACTTCGATCAGGTTGGACAGGCGAACACGAGCGTACTTCCGCAAAGCAGAGTTAGGCTTCTTAGGCGTCATCGTACCGACACGAGTTGCAACCCCACGCTTTTGTGGAGATGGTGCAGCGATTTCTTCCTTCTTGAAACTGTTGTAAACGTAACCCAGGGCAGGTGACTTTGACTTGCCCTTGTGGCTCTTACGGCCCTTACGTACCAATTGGTTAATGGTTGGCATGTAGTTATACCCCTTTCTTGTTTTTAAGTCCACACATCCAGGTGATTCTTTTTTGAGTATAAAAAAATTCCCGAATGCTATTCTTTTATGTGCCTTCGCCGACGCATGTCATCTGCCCCAACGACAGACACAATCCGTTGCTAAAAAAAGCACCTTAAATACCCTATCATGCATCCTCTAAAATGTCAACGGACAGTCGATTTTTCTTTTAGTGCTAAATTCAACTTTTTGCATATAGCAATATTAGAAAGGGGAAACTTAAAATGATTGTCTTAAAATTATTGGCTGCTGTTTGGGGCTCTTGTCTGGCTTCTTTCATCAATACAGTTATCTGGCGTCTGCTTAATCAGATCTCACTGTTTGATCCCCAAAGATCCTACTGTGATAGTTGCCACCAGCAGCTAATCTGGTGGCAGCTGATTCCGGTCATCGGCTGGCTGATTCAAAAAGGTCGGTGTCATTTTTGTCATGCATCTATCGGCTGTTACTCAACATTTAGTGAGCTCATAAGTGGCTGGCTTTGGTATGAACTGTTTATTCTTGATCCTAAAATTATAACAGCATTATTGATACTATCAACCAGCCTGCTGGTATGCTCAGCAACTGATTATTTTGCCCAGTGGATCTGGCCAATCTGGCTAATTGGTCTGTTTAGTCTATTTTGGCTTTTAAATCAAAAATGGCAATGGCTGCGTTTGTCAGCGGCCATTGCCATCTTAGGCGGTTTATTGATTATGAGTTTTTTGACCAGTAACGGCATCGGCATTGGCGATATTGAGTTGATCTTTATCCTGCAGCTCTGTACTTCAATAAAATTTGTTGCCACTACCGTTTTAATTGCGGCTGGTCTGGGAATATTAAGCCTTCGATCTCGGTATCAGGCTTTGCCTTTTGTTCCCTACTTAAGTCTCGGTATCGTTATCACTTTGATATTAACACCGAGCTAGATCAACTTTGAATCTAGTCATTGCAACTAGTGATGATCGTCATTTTTTTCGATTCGAACCGGAAAAATCTGATCACCAATCCGAGCAAGATACTCCAGGTTTTGAAAAAGTAAAAGCAGCCACGAAAACGATAGACCGAATTCCAACAGTTCAAAGGCGGTTAAAGAAAGATAGCTGGTAGCTTTAAACACCAACCAGTCAAGTGCCATGATGCCGCCAATAATATAGGAAATCTTTAAAAACTGTCTGGACAGCCCTGGCATCAGCCATCTTAACAGGCCGATGATTAAAATCATAATATAAACCAGCCACATTGAGATCCGATCATGCAAGACGTGATATTGCGGATTATTTGGAAAACAGCCGATCCCACCTAAGCATGCTGCCTCAGCATACAGGAGAATTCGCAGGACCTTAACACCACGATCAGGATATTTTTTCTGCAGATTAAAGAACAGGTAATCAACTAAAGTCGCCATCAATAGGGCTGAAAAAATCAAGGTAATGTTAAATCGCCAATAGGTAGCATTCTGCTGCGTCCCCAAGTAGCTGAAATTATAGTGCCACCAGTCACGATTTGAATTGGTCAGCATTGAGAACAGCATTCCACCAATAATCGTAATCATCATTGAATTGGTAATAATCGCTTCGGAAATCGTCATCGCCAGATTAAGCATTCCATAGGTGATTGCCGCAACAAATAAAAAGACGAATAAAGTTGAGGTGTAGATGTCAAAACTGGCCCCTGCAAACATCTTCTCCGCGAGCCAAAAAACAATCATGATCGAGATCGCCAAAATCGTTCCAAAAGCAATCAGCAGCGTCGGCAGATTACGCCAATGCAGCTCCATCGCCGGCCCGCTGCGATGTCTTTTTTGTCTGATAAACGCGGTTGCAAAAGCCACAACGCCGCTAAACGTCCCAAGATAAAGTGACGCAAAGCCAATTGACCAGTTACCAGTTAATGAAATAACCCAATGATGATTGGACCAGCTAAGGCAGAAAAAGATGACTGCTGCCAGCACCGCGGGGATCAGATACCAACGCATCATAATCTGAGGCAGCATTTCAACAGTGCGACTCGGCCGAATTGTCAATGTCTTATTGTCAACCATCAATACTAAAGAGGTATTTTTCTCCAGCTCTAGATTTTCTACTGCTTTGGCTGGTAAATCAATTCGATATTTTTTCATAGCAAATTCCCAAAAATAACAATGGGGCCCAGCATTTGGAATCAAACCAAATACTAGGCCCCACGAATAGCACTATTTTAATCACAAAAGCTTTAGCCTACTTTTGCTTTTTCATTTCGGCTTCGATATCGCTGGTTGATTTCATTGGTGCATCGGCAGCTACAGCAACTTCTTTTGGCTTGATGTTGCGGTAGTTGCTCATACCAGTACCGGCAGGAATCAGCTTCCCGATAATAACGTTTTCCTTCAAACCAACCAGTGGATCGTTCTTGCCACGAATAGCAGCATCCGTCAAGACACGAGTTGTTTCTTGGAAGGAAGCTGCTGACAGGAAACTGTTGGTCTCCAAGGCAGCCTTGGTAATTCCCAAGATAACCGGACGTGACGTTGCCGGAATGTTGCCGGCAACCAGCGTATCACGGTTGGCATCGCGGAATTGACTGATATCCATCAATTCACCTGGCAAAAGATCAGTATCACCAGGATCCATGACACGAACCTTGCGCATCATTTGGCGAATCATAATTTCAACGTGCTTGTCGAGCAGATCAATACCCTGCATCCGGTAAACCTTTTGAACTTCAGCCAACAGGTAGGTTTCCGTAGACAGAACGTCGCGAACGCGGATCAGTTCCTTAGGATCAATCGAACCTTCATTCAATTGCATCCCACGGTGAATGTAGTCGCCTTCTTCAACCTTAAGACGAGCCGTGATTGGCAGCGTGTAAGTCCGCGTGTCGTTCTCACCAGCAATCGTAACGTCTTTCGTTCGTTCAGCTGGGTTTTCTTCGATTGATTGAACTTCACCGGTAACTTCAGAAATCGTTGCCTTACCTTTAGGATTCCGTGCTTCCACGATTTCTTGCACACGAGGAAGACCTTGCGTGATATCGTCGTTGCCAGCAACCCCACCAGTGTGGAAGTTCCGCAGCGTCAATTGAGTACCTGGTTCACCGATTGATTGAGCAGCAACCGTACCAACGGCTTCACCGGCCTCAACCTTGTCGCCAGTAGCAGCGTTGCGACCGTAGCAGCGTTCGCAGACACCGTGTTCAGTGTTGCAAGTGAAGGCTGAGCGGATCGTTACCTTCTTAACTCCAGCATCAACGATCTTTTGAGCCATCTCTTCGTCAACCAAGACGTTCTTGTCACAGATCTTCTCGCCAGTTTCTGGATCAAAGACGGACTTCATCGTGTAACGACCCAGAATCCGATCGTAAAGTGGCTCGATCATTTCATTGCCTTCAGTAATTGCGGCAACATCCAGACCACGATCAGTACCACAGTCTTTTTCACGAACGACCACGTCTTGGGCAACATCAACCAGACGACGAGTCAAGTAACCTGAGTTGGCAGTCTTAAGGGCCGTATCAGTCATACCTTTACGAGCACCGTGAGATGACAAGAACATTTCCAGAACTGAAAGACCTTCACGGAAGTTTGAAAGGACTGGCAGTTCCATGATCTTACCGTTAGGAGCGGCCATCAGACCACGCATCCCGGCCAGCTGAGTAAAGTTGGAGATGTTACCACGAGCACCCGAGTCAGACATCATGTTGATTGGGTTGTGAATGTCCATGTGTTCAATCAGCTTGTTTTGAACTTCATCTTTAGCATCATTCCAAATGCCAATAACTCGTTCATAACGTTCATCATCAGTAATCAGACCACGACGGAACTGCTTGGTAACCAAAGCAACCTGCTTATGAGCATTTTCGATGATTGCCGGCTTTTCCTTCAAGTCAGTAATATCGGCAATCCCCACGGTAACACCAGAAATCGTGGATTCGTAGTAACCCAGATCCTTGATGCGGTCAAGGAATTGCGAGGTCTTGGTAACCTTGTACTTCTTGTAGACTTCGGCAATGATATCGGACAAGAAGCCCTTCTTAAATGGCGGAACCAGTGGCGCATTTTCCAAGTAGGCGTGAATATCTTCACCCTTATCCAGGAAATACTTGTCAGGAACACCATTCAGCAGATTGTCATTGGTTGGCTCATTGATGTAGTAGTAGTCTTCTGGCATGATGCCGTTAAAGATCAGCTTACCAACACTGGTAACCATGATCTGACTGCGCTGTTCATCAATAAATGGCTTCTTTGGCATTGAAGAAACCTGAACCCCAACCCGCGTCTGCAGGGCAACAAAGCCATCCTTGTAGGCCATGTAGGCTTCATTTGCATCCTTAAAGATCATGCCTTCGCCTTCACGAGCCTTATCTTCGGTCGTCATGTAGTAGTTACCGATAACCATATCTTGAGAAGGTGCCACGATTGGTTCACCGTCACGAGGCGACAGGATATGGTGAGCAGCCAGCATCAGCAGACGGGCTTCAGCTTGTGCCTCATCAGACAGTGGAACGTGAATAGCCATTTGGTCACCGTCAAAGTCGGCGTTGTAGGCAGCACAAACCAGTGGGTGCAGCCGCATTGCCTTACCAGATACCAATACCGGTTCAAAGGCTTGAATACCCAAACGGTGCAGAGTAGGTGCCCGGTTAAGCAGAACTGGGTGTTCACTAATAACGTCTTCCAAGACATCGAAGACCTTGTTGTCGCGCTTATCGATCAAGCGCTTAGCAGCCTTAACGTTGGTAGCCAGGCCCCGTTTGGTCAATTCATGCATGATAAATGGCTTGAACAGTTCCATTGCCATTGGTACTGGCAGCCCCATCTGGTTCATCTTCAGGTTAGGGCCAACATCGATAACCGAACGACCAGAGTAGTCAACACGCTTACCCAGCAGGTTTTGACGGAAACGCCCTTGCTTACCTTTCAACAGGTGCGACAGCGACTTCAATGGACGGTTACCAGGACCAGCAACCGGACGACCACGACGACCGTTATCGATCAGGGCATCAACAGCTTCCTGCAGCATCCGTTTTTCGTTTTGAACAATGATGCCAGGCGCGTTCAATTCCAACAGCCGCTTCAGACGATTGTTACGGTTGATAACCCGCCGGTACAGATCGTTCAAATCAGAAGTTGCGAAACGGCCACCTTCCAGTTGTACCATTGGCCGCAAATCAGGCGGCATAACTGGAATAACGTCCATAACCATCCATTCTGGCTTGTTGCCAGATTTTAAGAAGGCTTCCAGAATGTCCAGACGACGAACGGCGCGCGTCCGCTTTTGGCCAGTAGCTTCTTTCAAGACGGCTTTTAATTCGGTAGCTTCCTTTTCCAGGTCAACGTCAGCCAACAGTTTTTGAATGGCTTCAGCACCCATTTCAGCAGTAAAGCGATCGCCGTACTCTTCCTTCTTTTCACGATATTCTGCTTCAGAGAGCAATTGTTTCTTTTCCAGTGGCGTGTCACCGGCATCCAAAACAACGTAAGAAGCAAAGTAGATAACTTCTTCCAGGGCACGTGGGCTCATGTCCAAGACCAGGCCCATTCGACTAGGGATACCCTTGAAGTACCAAATGTGAGAAACAGGGGCGGCCAGCTCAATGTGCCCCATCCGTTCGCGACGTACCTTGGAGCTGGTAACCTCAACTCCACAGCGGTCACAAACGCGGCCCTTGAAACGAATCCGCTTGTATTTGCCACAAGCACATTCGTAATCCTTGGTTGGACCAAAGATTCGTTCGTCAAACAGACCGTCTTTTTCCGGCTTCAGCGTCCGGTAGTTGATCGTTTCCGGCTTTTTAACTTCCCCGTACGACCAGCTGCGGATCTTTTGTGGTGAGGCCAGACCGATCTGCATGCTTTCAAATTTATTGACGTCAATCAAAGGATGATCCTCCTTATTTCAATTCAGGCAAACTAGTCTTGTTTTGCTTCGTCTTTGACTTCTTCGTGCTTGTCGCTGCCATCGCGAGCCAGCTTGCGGATGTCGGCCACGCCTTCATCCATGTTCTTGAGTTGAACTTCTTCGTTTTGACTGTCAAGCACCTTCATATCCAGACCAAGGGATTGCAGTTCCTTAACCAGCACGCGGAAGGATTCAGGAACACCTGGCTTTGGAATTGGGTCACCATTGATGATGGCTTCATAGGTGTTGACACGACCAACAACGTCATCAGACTTGTAAGTCAAGATTTCTTGCAGCGTGTAGGCAGCACCATAGGCTTCGAGGGCCCAGACTTCCATTTCACCGAAACGCTGACCACCAAATTGTGCCTTACCACCCAATGGCTGTTGCGTAACCAGTGAGTAAGGTCCAATTGAACGAGCGTGAATCTTGTCGTCAACCATGTGTGCCAGCTTCAGATAGTGCATGACACCAACGGAAACTCGTTGTTCAAATGGTTCACCCGTGCGGCCATCATAAAGAATCGTCTTGCCATCAGATGGCAGTCCGGCTTCCTTAACTGCTTCCCAAACATCTTCATCGGTTGCCCCATCAAAGACTGGCGTAGCAATGTGGATACCAAGCTTGCGAGCAGCCATCCCCAGGTGCAGTTCGATAACCTGACCAATGTTCATACGGGAAGGCACACCCATTGGACTCAGCATGATATCGATTGGCGTACCATCTGGCATGTATGGCATATCTTCTTCCGGTACCACGATTGAAACCGTACCCTTGTTACCGTGACGGCCGGCCATCTTGTCACCGACTTGGATCTTACGCTTTTGAGCAATGTAGACCCGAACCATCTTGTTGACACCAGGAGCCAGCTCATCACCGTTTTCACGCGTAAATACCTTAACGTCTTGAACGATACCGCCACCGCCGTGTGGTACCCGCAGCGACGTATCACGAACCTCACGCGACTTTTCACCAAAGATGGCGTGCAGCAGCCGTTCTTCAGCTGACAGCTCAGTCATTCCCTTTGGCGTAACCTTACCAACCAGAATGTCACCGTCGTTAACCTCAGCACCAACACGAATAACACCGGTTTCGTCCAGGTTCTTCAAGGCATCGGCACCAACGTTAGGGATCTCGCTGGTCATTTCTTCAGGTCCGAGCTTGGTTTCACGAGCTTCAGATTCATATGATTCGATATGAATTGAAGTGTAGACGTCTTCTTTAATCAAGCGTTCATTGATGGCAATGGCATCTTCAAAGTTGTAGCCTTGCCAAGTCATAAAGGCAATCAATGGGTTTTGACCCAGCGCCAGTTCACCTTGTTCCATTGATGGACCATCAGCCAAAACGTCATCAGCATCGATATGTTCACCGACCTTGACGATTGGACGCTGGTTGTAGTTCTTACCACCGTTGGAACGACGGAATTTCATCAGCTTGTAGGTGTCAAGCGTGCCGTCTTCTTCACGAACGCGAATTTCACGAGCATCGACGTATTCAACCGTACCAGCCTTCTTGGCAACCAAGGCAACCCCAGAGTCATGAGCGGCTTTGTATTCAATCCCAGTACCAATCAGCGGTGCATGAGGGTCGATCAAAGGAACCGCCTGACGCTGCATGTTGGCACCCATCAAGGCACGGTTGGAGTCATCGTTTTCCAAGAAAGGAATACATGCTGAGGCAACGGAAACAACCTGCTTAGGCGAGATATCCATGTAGTCGACGTTTTCAGGAGTCGTTTCAACATAGTCATCCTTATGCCGGCACATGATTTCTTCATCAGCAAATGAGCCGTCATCATTAAGCTTGGTGTTGGCCTGAGCAATGATGTAGTTATCTTCTTCATCGGCAGTCAGATAGTCGATCTTGTCGGTAACCTTGTGCGTATCCCATGAAACACGGTGGTATGGCGTTTCGATGAAGCCATATTCATTGATCCGAGCATAGGATGACAGTGAGTTGATCAGACCGATGTTAGGACCTTCAGGTGTTTCAATTGGGCACATCCGGCCGTAGTGAGTATAGTGAACGTCACGAACTTCATAGCCGGCCCGGTCACGAGTCAAACCACCAGGACCAAGGGCAGACAGACGCCGCTTGTGGGAAAGTTCGCCCAGTGGGTTGGTTTGGTCCATGAACTGAGAAAGCTGTGAAGAACCAAAGAATTCCTTAATTGAGGCAACTACTGGTCGAATGTTGATCAGCTGCTGTGGCGTAACCGTGTTAATGTCTTGAATCGACATCCGTTCACGAACCACACGTTCCATCCGAGCCAAGCCGATCCGGAATTGGTTCTGCAGCAGCTCACCTACGGAACGAATCCGCCGGTTACCCAAGTGGTCGATGTCATCAGTTGTGCCAATACCTTCTTGCAGGTTGAAGAAGTAGTTGATGGACGCAATGATGTCGGCTGGCTGAATGTGCTTAAGCTCCAAAGGAATGTGACCGTTGGCTACGATAGGCACAACGCGGTCAGGATCATTCTTGGAGTAAACCAGGATCTTTTGCAGCTTAACCGGTGCCGTAACAACAGCTTCATCAGATGGCGTGTAGGTAACCATCTTGAAGTCATCATTGTCCAGGGCCGGTTCCAAAGTCTTCAATACTTCTTTGGTAACTACATCACCCTTGTTAGCCAGGATTTCGCCAGTTTCCGGATCAGCCAGCGTTTCGGCCAGCGTTTGACCCAGCAGCCGGTACTTCATCATCAGTTTCTTGTTGGTCTTGTAACGGCCAACTGGTGCCATATCGTAGCGCTTTGGATCAAAGAAGCGAGCCGTCAGCAGATTCCGTGCTGAGTCAGCCGTCTTAGGTTCACCTGGACGCAAGCGTTCGTAGATGTCCTTTAAGGCTTCTTCAACTCGTGAGTCTTCAGGGTTCTTGTGCACGTCTTTATCAATCGTAGCAGACAGGCCTTCACTGTTGTCGCCCAGCATGTCGATGATCTCGTCGTCAGAGCCAAAGCCCAGCGCACGCACCATTTCAGTCAAAGGCAGCTTCCGTGTCCGGTCAACCCGTACGTAAGAGATGCCCTTTGCATCGGTTTCGTATTCCAGCCAGGCACCACGGTTTGGAATAAAAGTAGCACCATAGCTTGGCCGGCCGTTTTTGTCATCTTCTTCATTGTAGTAAACGCCAGGTGAACGAACCAGTTGAGAAACGATTACTCGTTCCGCACCATTGATAATAAAGGTACCTTGGTCCGTCATCAGTGGGAAGTCGCCGAAGAACACGTCTTGGGACTTGATTTCGCCAGTTTCGTGGTTCGTCAAGCGCAGGGTAACGTGCAGCGGTGCAGAGTAGTTTGCATCGTGTTCCCGGGCTTCATCAACCGTATACTTAGGTTCAAGCAGTTGGTAGTCGACGAATTCCAGCGACAGTTTGCCTTGGAAGTCATCGATTGGCATGATGTCGTTAAACATTTCCCGCAGACCTTTTTCCATAAACCAGTTATAGGAATCGGTCTGGATTTCAATCAAGTTAGGCAGGTCCAGTACTTCCTTGATACGGGAGTAACTGCGACGCGTACGGTGCTTACCGTATTTTACTAAATGTCCGGCCAAACTATTCACCTCTCAAATTTGTTGGGCAAGTTCATTCAAATTTGTAATATTACATTTTGATTACAAATCATCAAAATTCCTGCTTTTGGGCAAAAAAAATCCAAAAACAGCTGGGTGCTGTCTTTGGTTTTTATAAAGAATCCCATGGACAAGAGATCACGGAACTCAAATGAACTCGCAATTACATACACCAGTTATCATACGCGTTTACGAATTCATTGTCAATATTTAGTTTTTATTTTTCACTGGCCGTTGCCGGAACCGTCAGGCCGCGCAAAATGCAGCTCAAAATCAGTTTGGTACGCTGCTCCTCAGTGATGGCATGGCCGCCAATTGGTTGAAATGATTTAAAGATCGGCGACAGATCAGCAATAAACAACTCCGCCGCTTCTTTAGGCAACAAATCCGGCCGCAGATGCACTTCAGGAAGTTTAAAGAAATCAGCAATCGGTTCAAGGTAATCCATCGTAAACAGCATGTCCAGTTTGCGCTGAGCACTTTCGGAAAGCTCCCTTTTGGCTTCTTGATACTGATCGTAGACGTTGAGCGGATGATGCTTTCTCAATACTTCAGTAATTCCATACAGTCGTTCTTCTGGATCGATCTGCTGCTTGCGCATAACCTTGTTGATATCCTGGCGAACCTTACCGCATAGATTGGTCAAAACAGCCAGGTATAAAACTTCCTTATCATTAAAGTGGTGGTACAAAGCTGGCTGAGTGATGCCGATCTGCTTGGCAATATCTCTGGTGGAGGCACCAGAAAAGCCTTTTTGCAAAAACAGTGTAGTAGCGGTTTTCAAAATTGCTTGGCGAGTTTTTGCCAATTGTTCTGCTCGTTTCATGTTCTATCGATTCTCCCTTATCGGTTTCCCATATTAGTCAAAAATAATTCTCACACGAAAACCCAGTTCTTGCAAGCTTGGGTTACCAATTCGCCAAAAATAAAAGTCATTAAATCTCATTTCATTAAATGATGATTCAATGACTAATAAAATTTATCTATCAGGTTATTTATCGAAACCAACAGAATTTTAAGGCAGCGCAATCAATTCAGGCTTGGCATCCCCGCGCTTGTCCTTTAGCGTAATCTTGCCCTGATGCGAACCTATCACGACTTCATCACCAGTTTGGATCGCCCCGGCCAGCAATGCCTCGCTCAATGGATCCTCAACCAGATTCTGCAGTGAGCGCCGCAATGGTCGTGCTCCATATTCAGGATCATAGCCGGCTTTGGCAATCACATCAATTGCACCCGGCGTAAAGCGTACCTTGATATCACGTTCAGCCATCCGCTGTTTTACCTTGTCAGCCAGGAGCTTAACGATCTGATGCAGCTCTTTTTGATTCAAAGAGTGGAAGATGATCGTTTCATCAATCCGATTTAGAAATTCTGGCCGGAAGTGCAGTTTCAGCTGCTGCTTGATGGCAGCTGACATGGCCTGATAATCCGCCGTCATGTCGGCAGCCCCAAAGCCAACCGTTTTTTCATCCTGCAGCTGGGTGGCCCCAAGATTAGAAGTCATAATCAAGATCGTATTGCGGAAATCAACGCGCCGACCTTTTGAATCCGTCAGATAGCCATCGTCCAGTACCTGCAGCAACAAGTTGAATACGTCGGGGTGCGCTTTCTCGGCTTCATCAAGCAGCACGACGCTATATGGATGCTGACGAACTTTTTCCGTCAACTGACCGCCCTCATCATAGCCGACATAGCCAGGAGCCGCCCCAATCAAGCGACTGACGCTGTATTTTTCCATATACTCAGACATATCAACACGGATCATATTGTTTTCAGAGCCAAACATTGCTTCAGCCAGGGCCTTAGCCAGTTCAGTCTTCCCGACGCCGGTTGGCCCCAGAAACATAAATGAGCCAATTGGCCGATTAGGATCCTTAAGACCACTGCGCGCTCGACGAATTGAACGGGCAATTGCCGAAACCGCCTCATCCTGACCAATCACGCGCTGATGCAGGACTCGTTCCAGATTGATCAGCCGGTCGCTTTCCGTTTTCTGCAGCTGGGTCAGCGGCACACCCGTCCACTCAGCCACCACTTTAGCAATGTCTTCGCCGGTAACGTGCAGCTGATACTGATCAGCCTGCTTTTGTCGCTGCTCTTCTTCTTGCGCCAGCCGCGCCTTGATGGTCAGTTCAGCCTGCCTGAGCTGGGCCGCGCGATCAAAGTCTTGCTGTTCAATGGCCTGTTCTTTTTCCTCGCCTAATTTGCGCAGCTGAGCCTGTTCGTTTGCCAGCGGTGAGGACTGTTCTTCAGCTTCGATGCGCACCATGGCCGCTGCCTCATCCATCAAATCAATGGCCTTATCTGGCAGAAAACGGCTCGTCAAATAGCGCGTTGACAGCTTAACGGCAGCTTCCAAGGCTTCATCATCGATTTTGACGTGATGATGATCTTCGTATTTGGGCCGCAGTCCTTTTAGAATCGCCAGCGCATCCTCAGCAGTCGGCTCTTCAACTTGAACCGTTGCAAAGCGCCGTTCCAAAGCTGCGTCTGATTCAATGTATTTTTGATACTCATCCAGCGTCGTTGCGCCAATCGTCTGCAGCTCACCACGGGCCAGTGCCGGCTTTAAGATATTTGAGGCATCAATTGCCCCTTCTGCACCGCCAGCTCCAACCAGAGTGTGCAGCTCATCGATAAAAAGAATCACATGGCCGTCATGATAGATTTCATTGATGATTTTTTTCAAGCGGTCCTCAAACTCACCGCGATACTTGGTGCCCGCAACCAGCGAACCCATATCCAGCATCATCAGTCGCTTATCAGCCAGTTCTTCAGGCACCCGACCAGCTACGATCCGTTCGGCCAGTCCTTCTGCGATCGCGGTTTTGCCGACCCCTGGCTCACCAATCAGCACCGGATTGTTTTTAGTCCGACGACTGAGAATCTGAACTACCCGCTTGATTTCACGATCGCGGCCAACTACAGGATCCATGCCATCACTGCGAGCAATCTGTGTCAGATCACGAGCCAGCTTGTCCAGCGTTGGCGTTCCCTGAACCTCACCGTCACCGCCATCGTTTTCACCAGGACGTCGCCGTGGTGCCCGTCGCTGCTGATTTTCAGCGATTCCTAGGCGCCGCAGCAAAATCCGACGCGCCTGTTTGGGATTAACATCCAGATTGCTTAAGATTCGTGATGATAGAATTGCATCATCACTCAGCAGGGCCAACAGCAGATGCTCGGTGCCAATTTGAGGGGCCTGCAGACGTTGGGCCATCTGCTTAGCCAGCAATAAAATACTGCGCAGTTTGGGCGAATCAGGCAAATAGGTATCGCGATCAACCTCTTGCATCGTACCATAACCGGTTAGGCTTTCGATTTCTTCGCGAATATCATCGCTGGTGACGTTAAACTGATTCAAGACACGGCCCGCAATACTATTAGAAACCATGCTCAACGCCAGCAGCAGATGCTCGGTGCCCACGGCCTGATGCTTAAAGTAGTGTGCCTGTTCTTGGGCAATCTGCAAAACGTTTTGCGCGCTTCGGGTGTATGAATTATTGTCCATTAAATCACCGTCTCTTTCTCTCTTAGCTTTCAAAACGCAGCCGGTTCAACAGTGAAGTCAAAACCCGGGCCCGCAGCTGATTTTCTTTAACTCGACTATCCAGTTTCAAGGTTTGTTTGGCGACCATCACCATCATTAAATCGCCTTCTCGCCGCGTAATGACTTTTTCTTCATATAAAGTTCGAATCACATCGAAGGCATCTCGTTCACTGATTGAGTCGCCAATTGCATTGATCAGCATGTCCAAGACATCGACATCATCCAATAGATTGATGCGTTCAATACGGATATAGCCGCCACCGCCACGTTTACTTTGAACCAGGTAGCCATTTTGCAGGGTGAAGCGAGTTTTAATTACATAATTGATCTGTGATGGTACCACATCGAAATGGTTGGCCACTTCTGAACGACGTATCTCGATCTGCTCTGAGTTGCCAAGAATCTCTTTAAGATAAGCTTCAATAATATCCGAAATACTGCGGTCTTCCAAAATTTCGCCCCCTCTTTCTTTATCTGACTAATGTTGACCTTCATTTTATCATATATATCCATAAAATTCCGATTTTAAATTAAAAAAACTCATCGCTGCAAAAACAACGATGAGCCTTAAATTTTAGATTGCTAAGATCAGCTTGCCTTAGCCGTTATTCAATTATTTATTGTGTACAAAGTCAACAACGTTCCGGCCAACCACTTTGTTGTCCTTAAGTTCTTGAATCATGTCGTTGATTTCTTCCAGCTTGCGGGTCTTGACGATTGGGTGAACCTTGCCTTCAGCACCGAATTGGAAACATTCAGCCAGGTCTTGACGAGTACCAACCAGCGAACCAGCGACAACGATTCCATCCAGAACCGTCTTGGCAATGTTCAGCTGCATGTCACCCTTTGGCAGAGCAACGGCAACTAGCTTGCCATCTGGACGCAGGGAACCAACAGCCTGGTCAAAGGCAGCTGGCGTAACGGCCGTAACAACAGCTGCATGAACGCCGCCAACCTTTTCTTGGATCTGTTCGTCAACATTGCCGTCATGACGGTTGATCAGAACTTCAGCGCCTTCCTTCTTGGCAGCTTCCAGTTTGTCAGGGTTACCATCAACGGCAACAACGTGAGCGCTAAATACGTTGTGGGCAAATTGAATCCCCAGGTTACCCAGACCACCAGCACCAACGATTGATACCCATTGACCTGGCTTGATGCCGGAAACCTTCAGTGCCTTGTACATCGTAACGCCGGTACAGGTCAGAGAAGTTGCTTCAACTGGATCCAGGCCTTCTGGTACCTTAACTGCATAGTCAGCAGGAACGATGCATTGTTGAGCCATAGCGCCATCAGCAGTGTAGCCGGCGTTCAAAACGTTGCGGCAAAGCGTTTCACGACCCGTCAGACAGTACTCACAGTGGCCACAGCCCTTAAAGAACCAAGCAATTGATACTCGGTCGCCAACTTTCAGGCTGGTAACGCCAGGAGCAACCTTAGATACGCGGCCAACACCTTCGTGACCAATAATCGTACCAGGCTTCTTGCCAAAATCGCCGGCAGCAACGTGCAGGTCGGTGTGGCAAAGACCACAGTATTCCATGTCGACCAGTGCTTCACCCGGCTTCAGATCACGCAGCGTAACGTCCTTAACGTCAACGAAGCCATCACAATTTTCACGAATAACAGCAGCTTTCATAGAGCAAAATCTCCTTTGCAATCATTAGATTTCCTTTACAGCCCCTATCTTAGCAGATTCATATCGATTTGGAAAGTGAACGTTTGCACATTTAGCCTAGACCAATGAATTTAAAAACCGGTTTTCTGCTGATGTAAAGGGCTTCACAGCCATCTAAAGCACTTTCAAAATTATTTTTAACTTGTGCAGATTTAAACTTATCAAAAATAAGTGAAGGCTTTCATTGTTTGGATAGCTCACGCCTGATTAAAATGCTAATTTTGATTTTTTAGATAGTAATGAATATAATGTTCAGTTTTATTTTTCCAAGGTTGTCTCAATCTGGCTAGCGGATTATCATAATGTTACCGCTACCAAAATATCACGGAGGAACTAACTATGGAACAAACTTTTGTCAATGGCAAGGTATTTGTCGGTACCAGCGAAACTGATTTTGTCTCTGCCTTTAAAGTTAAAGATGGCCATATCAGCTGGATCGGGCAGACTGAACAGGTTGACGATCCCCAAGCGATTGATCTGCATCAGCAAACAGTTTTGCCTGGACTGATCGACTGTCATACCCATCCCAAATATATTGCGGATGCTCTTCACGGAACGGCCTGTACGCCCCCTAACGTCAACAGCATTCAAGAAATGATCGCCGCCCTCAAGGCATCCCCGCAGTATGGTCAAGGCCCGGATGTCTGGATCGAGGGCTGGGGCTTTGACGAAACCAAGCTGGCAGAACATCGCGCGCCAACCGTTGACGATCTGGATCAGGTTACTACTGAGCAGCCAATCTTTATCTACCGTTCCGATTGTCATTCATCAGTTGGCAACTCAAAAGCCTTGGCACTGGCCGGTATCGATCAAAACACCCCAGATCCAAAAGGCGGCCATATCGAACGTTTTCCAGATGGTCGTCCCAATGGCTTTATGCGTGAGGTAGCCGCCAGTCAGCTGCTGATTCGAGCCAAATCGGCGCAAAGCTACGAAAATGACGTACAAAACATGGTCAATAGCTCCGATCATTATCTCGAAAATGGTATCGTTGCAATTGGCGAAATGATGGGACGGCTTAATCCCTACCCTACGCTGCGCCTTTATCAAGATGCCGTCAAGCAGGGCTTTAAGCCGCGAGCCTCCATCTATTATGTCTATGATGAGCTGAAGCCTGGTCAAGCCCTTGATCCAGTGGGCGATGATCAGCTGCGGGTAGCCGGCATTAAGATTTTCATGGATGGCAGTATTTCTGGCGAGACTGCTGACAACTCATTGCCTTATCCTTCTGGCAAGCGCGGTGTTTTACTTACTGACCAGGCCAAGCTGAAGACGGCCATCAAATTTGCCCAAAAGCATCAGCTGCAGGCCGCCATTCACGCAATGGGTGATGCAGCAATTCAGCTGGTTTTAGATACGACCTGTGATTTAGATCCCTGGCTGGATGATATGCCTTCAATCCGTATCGAACACGCTTCGCTGCTTAGCGATCAGATGCTTGATCAGATCAATCACGCCAAAATGCGGTACGGTCTTTCCACCCAGCCAATCTTTTTCTTTGCAGAAGATGAATCCTATCACAGCTATTTGACGCCGGAACAGTTCAAACTGGCCTACCGTGTTAAATCAATGCTTAAATCAAAGGCACTGACGACTTTAAGCTCTGATGCGCCATGTACTCCCTGGGCTGAGCCTGACAGTCCTTTCTACAGTATCTATGCAGCCGTAACGCGCCAGGCTGCCAATAATGACGTTGTAAACATTGAAGAAGCCATTACCGTTCCGCAGGCCATCTTAGGCTATACCAAATGGGCAGCAGAAATTGGCGGCTTCACGCATAACGGAACGCTGGAGGTTGGCAAATCAGCTGACTTTGTAATTTTAAACAAAGATATCTTCAGTGTCTCAAAAGATGAACTGGCAACCGTAAATGCAACCGAAACCTGGTTTAAGGGCCAACGCGTCTACCAAAAGGCATCGAAATAAGCATTCAAAATGATTATAATCAGTCTGACCGTCACCAATCCATTTGATCGATGACGGTCAGTTTTTATTTATTCAGCATGATATGGCGTCGTGCATAATCGACCAGCAGCTCAACCGGCGCAGTAAAATCATCATTAACCCACCAAACCAGCAGCATGTAGATTCCGCCAGACTGGTAGCTGATTGCATAGTCTGAAAGATCGAGTTCTGGATGATACTCAATCAGCAAACGATGCAGGTAGGCTGTTTGCTGATTGAGCAGTTCACCTTCAAAACCTGCTTTCAACAAAACACGCATCAAATCCGGATGATTCTTGAAGTGGCTAAGATAGGCCGTAAGCTGCTGTTCCAATGAATTCAGGTCATGTTCTTTGATATCTTGAATAAAAGCAGCAAATTCCTGTTGCAAAAAATGCGTCAAGATTGCATCCTTGCCACCGAAATTACGGTAAAAAGCCATTCGCGACACCATGGCTCGTTGTGCGATTTCAGCTACCGTTAGTTCAGCGTAAGGCTTTTCCTTAAGCAGCTCAAACATTGCTTGCTCGATTTTCAGTTGTGTTTTTTGACTCTTTTTATTCATTAATATTAATTCCTCGCTTTTCTAAAAATAATTGACAAATGAAAGCGTCAACAATATCATAAAAGTATAGTTACAGGTGTAACGATTTTTGGTATTGAAAGGAGCGAGCATGATGCATTATACAAATGGAAACTACGAGGCGTTCGTTAATGCTGACAAGCCAGCCGATATCGAAAAAAAATCGGCATATATCATTGGAGCAGGTCTGGCTGGATTAGCCACCGCCGTCTTTTTGATTCGCGACGGACAGATGCCAGGTAAAAAGATCCATATTCTTGAAGAATTATCAGTTCCAGGCGGCAGCATGGATGGAATTTACAGCGTTCAGCGCAATTCCTATATTATTCGTGGCGGCCGTGAAATGGAACCGCATTTTGAGACGCTCTGGGATCTATTTCGTTCGATTCCGTCACTCGAAGTCCCCGGCGCTTCAGTATTGGATGAGTTCTATCGTCTAAACCGCAAAGACCCTTGCTATGCTAAAACTCGTGTCATTCAGAATCGTGGTGAAGCTCTGCCAACTGACGGACAGCTGCTGCTGACGCCAAAAGCAGTCAAAGAGATCGTTGACCTGGTTTTAACGCCGGAAGAAAAACTCCAGGACGTCAAAATCAATGAAGTCTTTGACAAAGAGTTCTTCCAATCCAATTTCTGGCTCTACTGGTGTACAATGTTTGCCTTTGAGCCATGGGCCAGTGCCATGGAAATGCGTCGTTATCTAATGCGGTTCATTCAACACGTTGGTACGCTCAAAAATCTTTCTTCTCTACGCTTTACCAAATTCAATCAATATGAGTCATTGATTCTCCCAATGGTTAAATTTTTGAAGGATCATGAGGTTCAATTCCATCAAGAAACTACTGTCGACAATATCATCGTCAACCGCTCCGGTAATGACAAGCTTGCCACCAAGATCGAGATGACGGTTGCTGGTGAACCGCAAAGTATCGAACTGACACCAAATGATCTGGTCTTTGTAACAAATGGTTCGATTACCGAAAGCACCACGTACGGCGACAATGATCACCCTGCACCAATCGATCATCCGCTTGGCGCTAGCTGGCAGCTATGGAAGAACCTGGCAGCCCAAGACAGTGACTTTGGTCATCCAGAAAAGTTCTGCGAGCAAATTCCAAATGCCAACTGGACCATGTCGGCTACGATTACTTTTAAAAATAATGATATCGTACCATTTATCGAAAAAGTAAATAAAAAAGATCCGCACAGTGGCTCAATCGTAACCAGCGGTCCTACAACAATCAAGGACTCCAACTGGCTTTTAGGCTATTCGATCAGTCGGCAGCCTCATTTTCACCAACAGAAGCCTAATGAACTGATCGTCTGGCTGTACGGTCTTTTCTCCGATAAAGCCGGCAACTACGTAAAAAAGCCAATGCCCGAATGTACCGGTATCGAACTATGTGAAGAGTGGCTATATCATATGGGTGTACCAGAAAATGATATTCCGGTCATGGCAAAAGCAGCGACAACAATTCCTGCTCACATGCCGTATATCACATCCTACTTCATGCCGCGCGCTTTGGGTGATCGTCCATTAGTCGTACCAAAGCATTCCAAGAATCTAGCCTTTATCGGCAACTTTGCTGAAACGCCACGTGATACGGTCTTTACAACTGAATACTCCGTTCGCACTGCCATGGAAGCCGTCTATACGCTGCTTGACATTGACCGGGGCGTTCCAGAAGTATTTGCCTCAGCCTTTGACGTTCGTTTGATGATGAATGCCATGTACTATCTTAATGATCAAAAGAAATTAACTGAACTTGACTTGCCATTGTCTCAGAAACTATTAGTTAAAGAGGGGCTCAAAAAAGTCAAAGGAACTTATATCGAAGAACTCTTAAAAGAATATCGGCTGATTTAAGCCTAGTAACAACCAGATCCGGTCAGTACCAAAATGGTGATGACCGGATCTTTTTCAATAAAAAAACCGATGAAAAATCATCGGCATACAAAAAGCGGAAGACGGGATTCGAACCCGCGACCCCCACCATGGCAAGGTGATGTTCTA
>ERZ841116.138-NODE-138-length-63368-cov-14.633235_pt1 | contig 63368 bp, 55 predicted proteins | sample MGYA00519875_ERZ841116 | MGnify/ENA primary metagenome ERZ841116 (study PRJEB31850, sample SAMEA3708889) | human gut metagenome | biome: human gut; feature: human-associated habitat; material: faeces | place: China | collected 2014 ... | reverse complement strand
TGGCAATATGACGGCGGTGTTTAAATATATCGCGATGCTGGCAGGAGAACTGCGGGAGAAGGGCGTCTTCAACATGCTGTTGTCTGACGGACGTTATGTGATGGCCTTCTGCTCGACCAATTTGTTTTGGATCACGCGTCGTGCGCCGTTTGGCGTGGCGACATTGCTGGATCAGGATGTGGAGATTGATTTTAGCTCAGAGACCACACCCAATGATGTGGTCACCGTGATTGCCACTCAACCGTTAACCGGCAATGAAACCTGGCAAAAGATTATGCCAGGCGAATGGCGCTTATTTTGCCTCGGGGAGCGTGTAGTTTGATGCCAGTTGCGGCTGAACGACTTCGTGGCTCAACGGCTTGCTGACGACGTAACGACCATCGACGACGGAAACGGTCGGTGGCTTACGCGTTTGTTCGAAGTAATCGTATCCCGGTTTTAGCTGCGACCAGAACTCTTTGTAATACGAGAACTTATGGCGCTGCATGTTGGCATCGGTCATGCGGAACGGGTAAATACTCACTTGCACGCTCGGCTGACCAAACACCAGCGCACCAGTAACGAACTGGAATATCTCATCAATACCCTGATTGGTCATTGCGTAGCAGCCGATGGAAACACAATCGCCGTGGATCATCAGGTATTTACCTTCATAACCATGGGCGCGATCGTAGGCGTTCGGGAAGCCGATATTAATGGCTTTATAGAAACGGCTGTCAGGCTTGAGCTGATTGCGCGTCACGCTATAAAACCCTTCCGGACTTTTAAAATCACCCTGGCGCTGTTTTGGCCCCAGCCCGCCGGAGTAATTACAAATTTTGTAGCTATCAAGCAGCTGATATGTCTCGCCCATTTTCACAAATAGATCGAGCGTGCGTTCTTCCTTGAAGATTTGAATATAAACCGGCGATCCCATTAACTGCTGTTTATATTCTTTGCTGATCGGCGTCGTGGAGCTGTTGCTGCTGAGCAGCCCGGCAAACGACATGCACGGAATCAGAAGCATCGCAATGAACAATGCGATTTTACGCATACTACAAGTTCCTTGATAAAACGTAGACCAACTTGCCAGGGCGGCAAAAGAGACCCGAAATCAGATTATTCTGTTAGGAGCGCTCACATTAGCACCGCTATAGATTTTCGCAAGAGTCGGGCGATGAGTTTACAAATTAGTTTTACTTTATAAACCATCAAAATCACGCTGGCTCCAGGAACTTTGCGTATTAGCTCGCAATTTGGCGCGCCCGAAGGCGGATCCCCTGCCCGTGAGAAGGGGAAAATGGTACACTTCGCGCCCACTGGATTGTTGTTTATGGAAACCTGCTAACCACATGTTTAAAATAAAAAAAGGACTTAATCTGCCGATTGCAGGCGTGCCCGAGCAGCACGTTTCGCCCGGTGCAAGTGTCCGTCATGTCGCCATCGTAGGCGACGATTATCTGGGAATGCGCCCCTCTATGCTGGTTCAGGAGGGCGATCGCGTTATCAAAGGGCAGGCGCTCTTTGAGGATAAAAAAAATCCCGGCGTGCTGTTCACTGCTCCCGCCAGCGGCACCGTTGTGGCGATCAATCGTGGCGAGCGCCGTGTCCTTCAGTCGGTGGTGATCCGCATTGAAGGCGATGAACAGCGTGAGTTTGCCCATTACGACGCCGCAGAACTCGCGTCGCTTAGCCGGGAAACTGTGCAGGCTCAACTGCTGGCATCCGGTTTGTGGACGGCACTTCGCACGCGTCCATTCAGCAAATCCCCCGCTCCTGATACGGCCCCGGCTGCCATATTCGTGACGGCCATCGACACCAACCCGCTCAGCGCAGACCCGCAGCCCGTTATTCTGGCGCAGCGTAAAGCCTTCGATGCCGGGCTGACGGTTTTAACTCGCCTGACGCCCGGAAAAGTTCACGTCTGCCAGGCCGGCGGTGGCAAGCTTGGCGGCCATCCGCAGGGGCAGGTCACGTTTAATGAATTTTCGGGTCCACATCCGGCTGGGCTGGTCGGCACCCATATTCACTTCCTTGAGCCGGTGAGTCTGAAAAAACAGGTCTGGCATCTTAATTATCAGGACGTCATCGCCATTGGTAAGCTCTTTACCACTGGCGTTCTCTGCGCTGAACGTATTATCGCTATCGGCGGTCCGCAGGCTGCAAACCCGCGCCTGGTAAAAACGCTTCTGGGAGCCGATCTTAATGACCTGCTTTCCGGGGATACGAAAGAGGGTGAAAACCGCCTGATTTCCGGTTCAGTACTCAGTGGGCGCCGTGCAGTTGATGCGCATGCGTACCTGGGCCGTTTCCATCTTCAGGTGAGCGTTGTGCAGGAAGGGCGTGAGAAAGAGCTGTTCGGCTGGGTGCTGCCGGGTGCAGAGAAATACTCCGTGACCCGCACTACGCTGGGTCACTTCCTGCGTCATAAGCTCTTTAATTTCTCCACCAGCACGAACGGCGGGGAGCGAGCAATGGTCCCGATTGGCAACTACGAACGCGTGATGCCGCTGGACATTCTGCCCACCGTGCTGCTGCGCGATCTCCTTGCCGGTGATACCGACGGCGCGCAGGCGCTGGGCTGTCTCGAGCTGGATGAAGAAGATTTGGCGCTGTGTACCTATGTGTGTCCAGGTAAATACGAATATGGACCCGTATTGCGCGAGGTGTTAACCCGCATTGAGCAGGAAGGATAACGATGGGCTTAAAACACCTCTTTGAAAAAATAGAGCCGCATTTTACCGAGGGTAAACTGAAGAAGTACTACCCGCTGTACGAAGCGACGACGACCATTTTCTACACGCCGGGTCTGGTGACGAAAGGGGCGGCGCACGTTCGCGATGCCATCGACCTGAAACGCATGATGATCCTGGTGTGGTTTGCGGTCTTCCCGGCCATGTTCTGGGGCATGTACAACGTGGGGCTGCAAACCATTCCGGCGCTGCATCATCTCTATGATGCGCAGCAGCTGGCGCAGGTCATTCAGTCTGACTGGCACTACCGCCTGGCACAGTCGTTAGGCGTGAGCTTCGCGGCAGACGCGGGCTGGCTCAGCATGATGACGCTGGGGGCGGTATTCTTCCTGCCGATTTATATGACTGTCTTTATCGTGGGCGGTTTCTGGGAAGTGCTGTTCGCCATCATCCGCAAACACGAGATTAACGAGGGCTTCTTTGTTACCTCTATCCTGTTTGCGCTGATTGTGCCACCTACGCTGCCACTCTGGCAGGCGGCGTTGGGGATAAGCTTTGGCGTCGTGATTGCCAAAGAGATCTTCGGCGGGACCGGGCGTAACTTCCTGAACCCGGCGCTGGCGGGGCGTGCGTTCCTGTTCTTTGCCTACCCGGCGCAGATCTCAGGTGACCTGGTGTGGACGGCTGCGGACGGTTTCTCTGGTGCGACCCCCCTTTCCCAGTGGGCGGCAGGCGGCGGTGAAACGCTGGTCAATAATGCGACCGGCCAGCCGGTGACCTGGTTTGATGCGTTTATTGGCAACATCCCGGGCTCCATCGGGGAAGTGTCTACCCTGATGATTTTGCTCGGTGGGGCGATCATTCTCTTTGGTCGCGTGGCCTCCTGGCGCATCGTCGCAGGCGTGATGCTCGGGATGGTGCTTACTGCCACCCTGTTCAATCTCATTGGTTCAAACACGAACCCGATGTTCTCTATGCCGTGGTACTGGCACCTTGTGCTGGGCGGTTTTGCGTTTGGCATGATGTTCATGGCCACCGATCCCGTCTCGGCCTCGTTTACCGACAGGGGTAAATGGTGTTACGGCGCGCTCATTGGGGTGATGTGTGTATTGATTCGCGTGGTCAACCCGGCCTATCCGGAAGGGATGATGTTGGCCATTCTGTTTGCCAATCTGTTTGCGCCGCTGTTCGACTATCTGGTCGTGCGCGCCAACATTAAGCGGAGGAAGGCGCGTGGCTGAAGTCAAAAATAACGACAGCATCAGCAAAACATTGCTGGTGGTTCTGGTGCTTTGCCTGGTCTGTTCCATTGTCGTCGCCGGTTCTGCCGTCGGGTTAAAACCGCTGCAGCAAGAGCAACGGGCGCTGGATAAACAGCGTAACATCCTGGCCGTGGCCGGGCTGATGCAGGAAGGCATGACGAAGGACGACGTCTCAGCCGTGTTTGCTGAACGCATTACCGCACGGCTGGTGAATTTAAAAACCGGTGAACTGATGGATAAAGACCCGGCGAAATATAACCAGGCGCTGGCGCTGAAAGATCCTCAGATGAGCACTTCGCTTAATGCCTCTCAGGATCCGGCAGGGATTAAGCGCCGCAGCAATATTGCGGAGATTTATCTCGTTCGTGACGAGCAAAAACGCGTGCAGGAAGTGGTTTTGCCCATCTATGGTAACGGCTTGTGGTCAATGATGTACGCCTTTGTGGCGCTGGACACCGATGGCCGCACGGTCAAAGGCATTACTTATTATGATCAGGGCGAAACGCCGGGGCTGGGTGGCGAAGTTGAGAACCCTAACTGGCGTGCGCAGTTTGTCGGTAAAAAAGTACTCGACGATAACGGTCAGCCTGCGCTTAAGGTGGTGAAAGGGGGCGCGCGTCCCGGTGATGACTTCGCCGTTGACGGCCTTTCCGGGGCCACGCTCACCTCTAACGGGGTGCAGCACAGTTTTGATTTCTGGATGGGTGAACTGGGCTTTGGTCCCTTCCTGAAAAACGTACGTGAAGGAGCGCTAAACAATGGCTGATACGGGTGAACTGAAAGAAGTTAAAAAGGTGCTGATTGGCCCACTTTTAGCCAATAACCCGATAACGCTGCAGGTGCTGGGCGTCTGCTCTGCCCTGGCGGTGACGACCAAACTGGAAACGGCGGTAGTGATGACGCTGGCAGTTACGCTGGTGACAGCGTTCTCCAGCATGTTTATCTCAATGATCCGCCACCACATACCCAACAGCGTAAGGATCATCGTCCAGATGGCGATCATCGCTTCGCTGGTGATCGTCGTCGATCAGCTGCTGCGCGCGTTTGCTTATGAAACCTCGAAGCAGCTTTCGGTGTTTGTCGGCCTGATTATCACCAACTGTATCGTGATGGGACGCGCTGAAGCCTACGCCATGAAAATGCCGCCGCTGGCGAGCTTTATGGATGGGATCGGCAACGGTCTGGGCTACGGCGTGATCCTCCTGACGGTTGGTTTCCTGCGCGAGCTTATTGGCAGCGGCAAGCTGTTTGGCATCACGGTGCTGGACACGGTACAGAACGGCGGCTGGTATCTGCCAAACGGACTGTTCCTGCTGGCCCCAAGCGCATTTTTCATTATCGGTTTGCTGATCTGGCTGATTCGTACGTTGAAGCCCGAACAGCAGGAAAAGGAGTAACCGACAATGGCTCATTACCTGAGTTTATTTGTGCGCGCGGTGTTTGTTGAAAACATGGCGCTCGCCTTCTTCCTGGGCATGTGTACGTTCCTTGCCGTTTCCAAAAAGGTCTCGACGGCATTTGGTCTGGGCGTGGCGGTCACCGTGGTGTTGGGGCTTTCCGTTCCGATTAACAACCTGGTGTTCAACTTTGTGCTGCGGGACAGTGCGCTGGTGGAGGGGATTGATCTCAGCTTCCTGAACTTCATCACCTTTATCGGGGTAATTGCGGCGCTGGTGCAAATCCTGGAGATGATCCTCGATAAGTATTTCCCGTCGCTGTACAACGCGCTGGGGATCTTCCTGCCGCTCATCGCCGTAAACTGTGCCATCTTTGGTGGCGTCTCATTCATGGTTCAGCGTGATTACAACTTCAGTGAATCCGTGGTGTATGGCTTTGGATCCGGTATCGGCTGGATGCTGGCGATTGTTACCATGGCGGGGATCCGCGAAAAAATGAAATATGCCAACGTCCCTGCCGGGCTGCGTGGCTTAGGGATCACCTTTATCACCACCGGCCTGATGGCGTTGGGCTTTATGTCCTTCTCCGGTGTGCAGCTATAAGGGCTAAAAGATGGAAATTATTCTTGGCGTGGTGATGTTCACGCTGATAGTACTGGTGCTCTCAGGGCTGATTCTGGCGGCGCGCGCGAAGCTGGTCAATTCCGGTGATGTGGTCATTGATATCAATGACGATCCCCAGAATCAGATCCGTACCCCGGCAGGGGATAAACTGCTTAATACGCTCTCCGGCAACGGGATCTTTGTCTCGTCAGCCTGCGGTGGCGGCGGCTCATGCGGGCAGTGCCGTGTGACGGTGAAAGAGGGGGGCGGTGATATTCTGCCCACAGAACTGTCGCATATTACGAAACGTGAAGCGAAAGAGGGTTGTCGTCTGGCATGCCAGGTCGCGGTGCGTCAGAACATGAAGATTGAGCTGCCGGAAGAGATCTTCGGCGTGAAAAAATGGGAGTGCGAGGTTATCTCTAACGATAACAAAGCCACCTTCATTAAAGAGCTTAAGCTGCGTGTGCCTGAAGGGGAGAGCGTCCCGTTCCGTGCGGGTGGCTATATCCAGATTGATTGTCCGGCACACACCGTGGCGTATGCCGACTTCGACGTGCCTGAAGAGTACCGTGCCGACTGGGATAAATTTAATCTCTTCCGCTTTGTTTCCGAGGTCAAAGAGCCCGCGCTTCGCGCCTATTCCATGGCTAACTACCCGGAAGAGAAGGGCATCATTATGCTCAACGTGCGTATCGCCACCCCGCCGCCAAACGTGCCACATGCCCCGCCGGGCGTGATGTCGTCGTACATCTGGTCCCTCAAGCCTGGCGACAAAGTCACCATCTCCGGTCCGTTCGGGGAGTTCTTTGCCAAAGATACCGACGCAGAAATGGTCTTTATCGGCGGGGGCGCGGGTATGGCGCCGATGCGCTCACACATCTTTGACCAGCTCAAGCGTCTTGGGAGCACGCGTAAGATCAGCTTCTGGTATGGGGCGCGTTCCCTGCGCGAAATGTTCTATGACGATGAGTTCGAACAGCTGGCGCGTGAGAACCCTAACTTTACTTTCCACGTGGCGCTTTCCGACCCGCAGCCGGAAGATAACTGGACAGGCTATACGGGCTTCATCCACAACGTGCTGTATGAAAATTACCTCAAACAGCACCCGGCACCAGAAGACTGCGAGTTCTACATGTGTGGTCCGCCAATGATGAACGCCGCTGTGATCAAGATGCTGAAAGATCTCGGCGTGGAAGATGAGAACATCCTCCTTGATGATTTCGGAGGCTGATCATGTTGACCTTTCTGGCGACCTTTGCGGTGTTTGTGCTGGTGGTATTCGGCATGTCATTAGGCTGGATCATCAAGCGTAAAAGCATTCAGGGCAGCTGCGGCGGGATCTCTTCTCTCGGAATGGAAAAGGTCTGCGACTGCCCGGAACCGTGCGATGCGCGGAAAAAAAGAATAGCCCGCGAACAGCAGCGCATTATTTAGTCTTGTTAGTCGGGTAAGGCGAAGCCGCCACCCGACAATTCCCACGTACACTTCTCAATCCTCATTTATTTACTGTATACTTATCCAGTGATGAGTGAGGGCTTACTATGCGCAAAATAATCCATGTCGATATGGACTGCTTTTTTGCCGCAGTGGAGATGCGTGACAACCCGGCGCTGCGGGATATCCCCATCGCCATTGGCGGCAGCCGCGTACAGCGTGGGGTGATCAGCACCGCCAACTACCCTGCGCGCAAATTTGGCGTGCGCAGCGCCATGCCGACGGCGATGGCGTTAAAACTCTGCCCACACCTCACCCTTTTGCCTGGGCGCTTTGAAGCCTATAAAGAAGCGTCGAACCATATACGGGAAATCTTCTCACGCTATACCTCACTGATTGAGCCGCTATCCCTGGACGAAGCCTATCTTGACGTCACCGACAGCCTTCACTGCCACGGCTCCGCCACCCTGATGGCGCAGGAGATCCGCCAGACTATATCCAGCGAGCTGAATCTCACCGCATCGGCAGGGGTCGCGCCGGTAAAATTTCTCGCTAAAATCGCCTCCGATTTAAATAAACCCAACGGTCAGTACGTCATTACCCCCGAAGAGGTGCCTGCGTTTTTGAAAACGCTTCCGCTTGGCAAAATCCCCGGCGTAGGCAAAGTCTCCGCCGCGAAGCTGGAAAGTATGGGATTACGCACCTGCGAAGATGTGCAGCGAAGCGATCTGGCTATGCTACTCAAGCGTTTCGGAAAGTTTGGTCGCGTGCTGTGGGAACGCAGTCAGGGCATTGATGAACGCAGCGTAAGCAGCGAGCGGTTGCGTAAATCGGTTGGTGTTGAACGCACGCTGATGGAAGATATTCACGACTGGTCCGAATGTGAATTCATCATCACTGAACAGCTTTATCCTGAGCTGGAAAGGCGCTTAGCGAAGGTTAAGCCCGATCTGCTCATCGCCCGGCAGGGCGTGAAGCTCAAGTTTAACGACTTCCAGCAGACTACGCAGGAGCACGTCTGGCCGCGTCTGAACAGAGACGATCTTATCGCGACGGCAAAAAAAGCATGGGAAGAACGGCGGGCAGGGCGCGGAGTACGGCTGGTGGGGCTGCACGTCACACTGTTGGATCCGCAGTTAGAGCGTCAGTTGGTTTTGGGATTGTAGATTACGCCAATCGTAGGCCCGGTAAGCGTAGCGCCACCGGGCAACAGACGACGAATTACTTAGCAGGAATCGCCTTTAGCAACTCGGTCAGCAGGGTCCAGTAATGGCCCACGCTTTCGATATGAACTTGCTCATCCGGCGAGTGCGGCCCGGTAATGGTTGGCCCGATAGAGACCATGTCCATGTTCGGATACGGTTTCTTGAACAGACCACACTCCAGACCCGCGTGGATCACCTGAATGTTCGGCGTGCTGTTGAACAGACGCTGATAGGTTTCGCGCACCAGCGCCATCACCGGAGAACTGGCATCCGGCTGCCAGCCCGGGTAGCTGCCTTTAGCGGAGGTTTTGGCACCCGCCAGCGTCCCCAGAGATTCCAGCATGCTCACCACGTACTCTTTACCGCTGTCGATCAGGGAACGGATCAGGCAGATAATTTCTGCACTGTCGTCGCTCATGGTGACCACGCCCACGTTCAGTGAGGTTTCTACCACGCCTTTCGCCACGTCAGAGTTGCGGATCACGCCGTTTGGCGTCGCGTTCAGCAACTGAACAAAGGTGTCACGAGACTGCACGGTCAGCGCGGCTTTGTCGGTAGTAACAGACTCCAGCACCACGGTCAGGTTTTTCTCTTTCGCTGACAGTTCGTTTTTCAGGATATCCAGGTAGACGCTGGAGAGTTTTTTCAGCTCGTCCGCTTTTGCTGCAGGTACTGCAACGGTGGCGAAGGCTTCGCGTGGGATCGCGTTGCGCAGAGTACCGCCGTTGAAGTCTACCAGGCGCAGATCCAGCTCAGCCGCGTGGCCCGCCAGGAAGCGTGCCAGCAGTTTGTTGGCGTTGCCCAGGCCCAGGTGAATATCGCCGCCGGAGTGGCCGCCTTTCAGCCCTTTCAGCGTCAGCTTGAAGGTCTGGTAACCCGCAGGCACCGCTTCGCGTGACAGTGGCAGGGTAGAGATGAAATCAATCCCGCCCGCGCAGCCCATGTAGATCTCACCTTCTTCTTCGGAGTCGGTGTTGATCAGGATATCAGCCTGCAGCCAGTTCGCCTGCAGACCGAATGCGCCGTCCATGCCCGCTTCTTCGGTCATGGTCAGCAGCACTTCCAGCGGACCGTGCTCAACGCTGTCATCCGCCAGCACGGCCAGCGCAGAGGCCATGCCGATGCCGTTATCTGCACCCAGGGTGGTGCCGCGCGCTTTCACCCAGTCGCCGTCGATGTAGGGCTGGATCGGGTCTTTAGTGAAATCGTGAACGGTGTCGTTGTTTTTCTGTGGCACCATGTCCAGGTGCGCCTGCAGGACAACCGGTTTGCGGTTTTCCATGCCGGCGGTGGCCGGTTTACGGATAAGAATGTTACCAACCTGGTCGCGCTCAGCGTGCAGACCTTTTTCCTTCGCCCAACCCATAATATGTTCGGCAAGCTGTTCTTCATGGTAGGAAGGGTGTGGAATGGAACAGATTTTGGCAAAAATATCCCACAGCGGCTGCGGAGATAATTGAGACAGTTCAGACACGATAAGTCTCCTTGTCGATGCTCTGCAAACAAGGTTGCAGGTCACAGGGTTAGCAGGTTAATAGTTACCACAAGACAGGCTTGCGAGATGCAACTGAGAATACCACTTTCTCTGCGGGCTGGTAGCATAAAGCATGTAAAAACTCAGGCAGAGGGCGCTAAACACTGGTTTTTAGTGCGTCAGATCTCTATAATCTCGCGCAACCTATTTCCCCCTCGAACACTTTTTAAGCCGTATAAAAACAGGCTGGGACACTTCACATGAGCGAAAAATACGTCGTCACCTGGGACATGTTGCAGATTCACGCCCGCAAACTGGCTGCGCGTCTGATGCCTTCCGAACAGTGGAAAGGCATTATTGCCGTCAGCCGTGGCGGTCTGGTACCGGGGGCGCTGCTGGCACGTGAGCTGGGTATTCGTCATGTCGATACCGTTTGCATCTCCAGCTATGACCACGACAACCAGCGTGAGCTGAAAGTGCTGAAACGCGCTGAAGGCGACGGTGAAGGCTTTATCGTCATCGACGATCTGGTGGACACCGGTGGTACCGCGGTGGCTATCCGCGAAATGTATCCAAAAGCGCATTTCGTCACTATCTTCGCGAAACCGGCGGGTCGCCCACTGGTTGACGATTACGTGATTGATATCCCTCAGGATACCTGGATTGAACAGCCATGGGATATGGGCGTGGTCTTTGTACCGCCTATTTCAGGCCGTTAATTTCCGCACGTAACTTTACACGCCCGGCTATGTCGGGCGTTGTTCTTTTTATCCTGCCAGGCGTTACAATGGACGTTATATGACGTATCCATGGAGGCAACGCAATGACGCAGGCGAATCTCACCGAGACACTCTTCAAACCCCGTTTCAAACACCCTGAAACGTCGACGCTGGTCCGTCGGTTCAATCCGGGTATCCAGCCTGCCGTCCAGTCTGCCTTAGACGGCAAAAACGTCCCCCACTGGTATCGCATGATTAATCGCCTGATGTGGATCTGGCGCGGTATTGATCCGCGTGAAATCCTGGATGTGCAGGCGCGTATCGTCATGAGCGAGTCGGAGCGCACCGACAGCGAACTCTACGACACGGTGGTCGGCTATCGCGGCGGCAACTGGATCTATGAATGGTCTAAACAGGCGATGCTCTGGCAGCAAAAAGCCAGCCAGGAGGAAGATGCTACGCGGAGCGGCAAGCACTGGCTCCATGCGGCCAATCTCTACGCCATTGCCGCCTACCCGCATTTAAAAGGTGATGAGCTGGCTGAGCAGGCTCAGGCGCTGGCGAACCGAGCCTATGAAGAAGCGGCTCAGCGCCTTCCGGGCCAGATGCGCGAACTGGAGTTCACCATTCCCGGCGGTGCGCCCGTCACCGGGTTCCTTCATATGCCTGAAGGAGACGGCCCGTTCCCGACCGTCCTGATGTGCGGCGGGCTGGATTCGCTGCAAATCGACTATTACAGCCTGTATGAGCGTTACTTCGCACCAAAAGGGATCGCGATGTTGACGCTTGATATGCCCTCAATTGGTTTCTCATCCAAATGGAAGCTGACTCAGGATTCCAGTCTGCTGCACCAGCATGCGCTAAAAGCGCTGGAAAACATTCCTTGGGTTGACCACACCCGCGTGGCGGCATTCGGCTTCCGCTTTGGGGCGAACGTCGCAGTGCGTCTGGCTTACCTTGAATCATCGCGCCTGAAGGCCGTCGCGTGCCTGGGCCCGGTAGTCCACGCCCTGCTTAGCGATCCTGCCCGTCAGGGCAGCGTGCCGGAAATGTACCTTGACGTGCTGGCCAGCCGCCTTGGCATGCATGATGCATCAGATGAAGCGCTGCGCGTTGAGCTCAATCGTTACTCGTTAAAAACGCAAGGTTTGCTGGGACGCCGTTGCCCGACGCCGATGTTGTCCGGTTTCTGGAAAAACGATCCGTTCAGCCCGGAGGAAGAGTCACGCTTAATCACTTCGTCATCTGCGGATGGCAAATTGCTTGAGGTGCCGTTCAGCCCGGTATATCAGAATTTCAACAAAGCACTGAAAGAGATTACGCGCTGGATCGCTCAGAGATTGTGTTAATAGATTGCTAAATTTTGCTGGTTTGGTAAAACAGTGGCTTCACAAAAGGAGATCGCAATGACGTTACCGAGTGGACACCCGAAAAGTAGGCTGATTAAGAAATTTATGGCTCTCGGCCCGTATATTCGAGAAGAGCAGTGTGAAGAGAATCGCTTTTTTTTCGACTGCCTGGCTGTTTGCGTCAACGTGAAGCCTGCACCCGAAAAACGTGAATTCTGGGGCTGGTGGATGGAAATGGAAGCTGAGGAGAAACGTTTTACCTATAGCTACCAGTTTGGCCTGTTTAATAAAGACGGCAACTGGCAGGCCACCACCATCAACGATCAGGAAGTGATTGATCGCCTGGAATATACCCTCAAAGAGTTCCACGACAAAGCGAGCGCACTGCTGGCCTCTCTGGAGCTGAAGTTCGAACCCGCGGATAACTTTTCCAGCGAAGCGGTGAAGCTGACCGCGTAATGCTTTTCTCCCTCTCCCTGTGGGAGAGGGCCGGGGTGAGGGCATCAGACCGCATTCATTTCGGGCAAAAAAATCCCGGCACATCTGCCGGGATTTTCTTATTCGGATAATCTTAGAACTGGTACGTCATACCCAGCGCAACAATATCATCGCTGCTTACGCCCAGTTTATTATCGTCGTCAATCTGGTTGATTTTATAATCAACAAATGCGGACATATTTTTGTTGAAGTAATAGGTAGCGCCGACATCGATATATTTCACCAGGTCTTCGTCACCAATACCTTCGATATCCTTGCCTTTAGACTGGACATAGCCCAGAGACGGGCGCAGGCCGAAATCGAACTGATATTGTGCAACAACTTCAAAGTTCTGCGCTTTATTAGCAAATCCGCCGGAAATTGGCGTCATATTGCGGGTTTCGGAATACATGGCTGCCAGATAAATATCGTTCGCGTCGTATTTCAGACCGGTAGCCCAGGCTTCCGCTTTCTGGCCCTGACCACGCGCCAGCAGGTTTTGCGCGTTGGTGCGGTCAGAGTTGGTGTACGCGCCGCTGACGGCGAAATCGCTACCGCCGAAGTCATAGGTCAGAGAGGTACCGAAACCGTCACCGTTCTGTTTTTTGGCGTCACGGTTTTCGTTTTTGCCCTGGTACTGCAGCGTCATGTCCAGGCCATCAATCGCACCGAAGAAATCGGTGTTACGGTAGGTTGCAAGACCGCTGGCACGCTTGGTCATAAAGTTGTCGGTCTGTGCGGAAGAGTCGCCGCCGAACTCAGGGAACATATCGGTCCACGCTTCGACGTCGTACAGGGCACCCAGGTTACGACCATAATCCAGGGAACCAAAGTCTTTCAGTTTCAGACCCGCAAACGCCAGGCGTGTTTTCTGAGAAGAGTCGCTTTCGGCTTTGTTACCGGCAAATTCGGCTTCCCAACGGCCATAGCCCGTCAGCTGATCGTTAATCTGGGTTTCACCTTTAAAACCGAAGCGAACGTACGTCTGGTCACCATCTTTGGTGTCATCATCGCTGATATAGTGCATCGCTTTAACTTTGCCGTACACGTCCAGTTTATTACCGTTTTTATTATAAACTTCAGCTGCGTGAACGGATGCAGAAGCCACCACGCCCATAACCACTAATGCCAGAGTGCTCTTTTTCATTTTCGATCCTGTCTTATAAACGCGCTAAAAAATTCGCTGGACGATAAGCTCATGCTTAAGTCCCGTGAAAAAACAGGAAGGGTTTTATCGTTCTGGAATGAAACTTTTATGACAAACTAAGAATAATTTTAAAAAACTGTGATTTATTATTTCGGTAATAAATCCGTCAAATTTTGCCGCTACGCTTCCTGATCCCGCGCAACAAAGTGCTTTGTGATGTACTAAGGCAGTTGGCAACCGGGCTGACTCCTGTTAAAACGTTCGTTCGACATTACTTTCCCTTATCGTTGAACGGCAGAGAATCATGAGTGACAGCCAGACGCTGGTGGTAAAACTCGGTACCAGTGTGTTAACAGGCGGATCGCGCCGCCTAAATCGCGCCCACATTGTTGAGCTTGTACGTCAGTGCGCTCAACTGCATGCCGCAGGGCATCGTATTGTGATTGTGACTTCCGGGGCGATTGCCGCCGGGCGTGAACATCTGGGTTACCCCGAACTCCCCGCGACGATCGCCTCTAAACAGCTGCTGGCCGCCGTGGGACAAAGCCGACTCATTCAACTCTGGGAACAGCTGTTCTCCATCTATGGTATTCACGTCGGGCAGATGCTGCTGACGCGCGCGGATATGGAAGACAGAGAGCGCTTCCTGAACGCGCGCGATACCCTGCGCGCGCTGCTGGACAACAACATTGTTCCCGTCATCAACGAAAACGATGCCGTTGCCACCGCTGAAATCAAAGTGGGGGATAACGATAATCTCTCTGCGCTGGCCGCCATTCTGGCCGGTGCTGATAAACTCCTGCTTCTGACCGATCAGCAAGGGCTGTTTACCGCCGATCCGCGCTCCAACCCGGAAGCCGAACTGATCACCGACGTTCATGGCATCGACGATGCGCTGCGTGCCATCGCCGGTGACAGCGTTTCAGGGCTGGGAACCGGTGGCATGGGAACCAAGCTGCAGGCTGCTGACGTGGCGTGCCGTGCCGGTATCGACACCATTATTGCGGCGGGCAGCCGCCCGGGCGTGATTGGTGACGTGATGGAAGGCATCTCTGTCGGCACCCGCTTCCACGCGCAGGAATCCCCGCTGGAAAACCGCAAGCGCTGGATATTTGGCGCGCCTCCTGCTGGTGAGCTCACCGTTGATGAAGGCGCGACGGCGGCGATTCTGGAACGAGGGAGTTCATTGCTTCCTAAAGGAATTAAAAGCGTGACAGGCAACTTCTCCCGTGGTGAAGTGATCCGCATCCGTAACCTTGAAGGTCGCGATATCGCCCATGGCGTAAGCCGCTATAACAGCGACGCGCTGCGCCGCATTGCGGGCCACCATTCGCAGCAGATCGACGCCATTCTGGGCTATGAATATGGCCCGGTTGCCGTTCACCGCGATGACATGATTATTCGTTAAGGAGCCAGAACATGCTGGAACAAATGGGCGCAGCCGCGAAGGCCGCCTCTTACAAACTGGCGCTCCTTTCCAGTCGTGAGAAAAACCGCGTGCTGGAAAAAATCGCTGATTATCTGGAATCGCAATCCGCTGAGATCCTGCGAGCCAACGAACAAGATTTAGCTGAGGCGCGTGAAAACGGCCTGAGCGAAGCGATGCTCGACCGCCTGGCGCTGACGCCGGCGCGCCTGAAAGGCATCGCTGATGATGTCCGTCAGGTTTGTAATCTGGCTGACCCGGTAGGGCAGGTGATTGACGGTGGGCTGCTTGACAGCGGTTTGCGTCTGGAGCGTCGCCGCGTGCCGCTCGGCGTCATCGGTGTGATTTATGAAGCCCGTCCAAACGTGACGGTTGACGTTGCCTCTCTGTGCCTGAAAACCGGTAACGCTGCCATTCTGCGCGGCGGAAAAGAGACCTGGCGCACCAACGCCGCGACGGTAAAAGTCATTCAGCAGGCGCTGGAAGAGTGTGGCTTACCGGCGGGTGCCGTGCAGGCAATCGAGAGCCCAGACCGTGCGCTGGTCAACGAAATGCTGCGCATGGATAAATACATCGACATGTTAATCCCACGCGGTGGCGCAGGTCTGCACAAGCTGTGCCGTGAACAGTCCACTATTCCGGTCATTACAGGTGGTATCGGCGTATGCCATATCGTTGTCGATGACAGCGCAGAGATTGCCCCGGCGCTGAAGATTATCGTTAACGCCAAAACTCAGCGTCCAAGTACCTGTAACACTGTGGAAACGCTGCTGGTGCATCAGGGCATTGCAAATACCTTCCTCCCGGCGCTTAGCAAACAGATGGCGGAGAGCGGCGTAACGCTGCACGCGGATGCCAATGCGCTCGCACTGCTCCAGGATGGCCCGGCTAAGGTAGTGCCAGTCAAAGCGGAGCAGTACGATGACGAGTTCCTGTCGCTGGATCTGAACGTGAAGATTGTTAGCGATCTCGATGACGCGATTGCCCACATCCGTGAGCATGGTACCCAGCATTCTGACGCGATCCTGACGCGTACGCTGCGCAATGCCGATCGCTTCGTGAACGAAGTGGACTCCTCTGCGGTGTATGTCAACGCCTCAACGCGCTTCACCGACGGCGGCCAGTTTGGACTTGGCGCAGAAGTGGCGGTCAGCACGCAGAAACTGCACGCGCGCGGCCCTATGGGCCTCGAAGCACTGACCACCTACAAGTGGATCGGCTTCGGTGACGATACAATTCGTGCGTAAATAATCACGGGTGATGCAAAAATAGCCGTTTGATTCAAAAGGGCATTGACGCATCACCCGGTTAGATCTAACCTTTTGCCCCGTGGTTACACTCGTAACCGGCCTCTCAGGGCCGATATAGCTCAGTTGGTAGAGCAGCGCATTCGTAATGCGAAGGTCGTAGGTTCGACTCCTATTATCGGCACCATCTTTTCTCGTAAAATCATCAATTTACAATTGCAGTGTTTTGCTTTGTTCAACACTAATGTGCAATTTTGCGCGTTGTAGGTGTGGCAAAATTGTGGCAACAATAATTGTTTAATTTAGCACCAGAAAGCGAAAGCCTGTATGAGTTCAATTGCGTCTCATATTTGAAATTTTGTGGGGGAAGGCGTAAGATGCCAATGCTCTTTAGCGTATTATGGATTTACCACCTGATTGGTCAAATCTAGTTGGGCGTTGCGCCAAACTCTAATTTATTGATTACATTTACAGTTGCGGAACAAACTTTTTGAGCCGCAATCCAGTAGGTTGCGGATCAAAAAGTTTGTTCCGCGGCTTCAAGTAAAGAGCCTGGACCTCGGGATGGACAGGGAACTTAGAGCTCCTTGTTCATCTCTTGGTACTAGTTATTGACTGGTAAACGGAACAAGCTGGTAATGAGCATCGACATTGAAACGACACTTCAAAAAGCTTACCCCGATTTTGACGCACTTCTAAAATCAAGACCAGCGACACACTACAAAGTATACAAAATTCCAAAGCGTACAATCGGCTATCGTATCATAGCTCAACCTACGCCACGAGTAAAAGCAATACAAAGGGATATAATTGAAATACTCAAACAACATACTCATATTCACGATGCTGCCACAGCGTATGTTGATGGGAAGAACATATTAGATAACGCCAAGATACATCAAAACTCAGTTTATTTATTAAAGCTGGACTTAGTCAATTTTTTTAATAAAATAACACCGGAACTTTTATTCAAGGCATTAGCTAGACAAAAATTAGATATTTCAGATACAAACAAAAATTTATTAAAGCAATTTTGTTTTTGGAATAGAACAAAAAGAAAAAATGGTGCATTAGTTTTAAGTGTAGGAGCACCAAGTTCTCCTTTTATATCGAATGTTGTAATGAGCAGCTTCGATGAAGAGATAAAAAACTTTTGCTTATTAAATAAAATAAATTATTCAAGATATGCTGATGATTTAACTTTTTCAACAAATGAAAAAGATGTTTTAGGATTGGCACATAAAAAGGTAAAATCAACCTTACTTTATTTTTTTGGCTCGCGGATCATAATTAATAATAACAAAATTGTATATTCATCAAAAGCTCATAACCGTCATGTCACTGGAGTAACTTTAACTAATAATAATAAGTTATCAATAGGAAGGGAAAGAAAAAGATACATTACTTCTTTAGTATTCAAGTTTAAAGAAGGCAAGCTTTCTAGTGTTGATATTAATCACCTTAGAGGCTTAATCGGTTTTGCTCATAATATTGAGCCAACTTTCATTGAAAGACTTGAAAAAAAATATGGAAAATCAACAGTTGAGTCTATCAAGAAATATTCTGAGGGAGGATAAAATGGAACAGAACTTACCGAGTAGAATAACTAAATTAATTAAAAAATCGGAAAATGGTGATTTTGCAACTTCTTATCAGCTTTATAAGATATTTGGCTCAAATGAGTACGGAGTTGAGCCAGATGAGAAAATGTCTAATTACTTTAAAGAGTTATTGGCAAAACAGCTAGAAGGCGGTCAACTGAGAGTTGCTGATATTCGTTTGGAAAACTATAAAGGGTTTGAGTCCCTTATAATGAATTTTTCCCTGAAAAAGAACTCTACAATTTTAGTAGGGAATAATGGCTGTGGGAAGTCGACGATTCTCGATGCAATTCAGAAGGGAATGACGCATCTCTCCTCAAGACTATCTACTCGCTCACATAATGGCGATGGTATTGAAAAGCATGAGTTAAAAAAAGGTCAAAACTATGCTTCGATCGTAATAAATTACGACTATATGGGAGTACCTTTCCCTATGACCATAGCTATGACCGAACCTGGTTATGAGGATAGAGCAAAAAGTAACTATAGCGGAATTAATGAGTTAGGTAATATTTTCAAAACAGCCAATTCAATAAATCAAAACACTTCATTTCCTTTAATTGCAATGTATACAGTTGAAAGAGCTAATGACGTTTCAACTAAAGACATTGAGAATTCAGAAGAAATTAAAGAAGCTCAAATCTGGGATAAATTCAAAGCATATAATAAGAGTCTAACAGGAAAGGCTGATTTTAAATTATTCTTTAGATGGTTTAAAGAACTTATAGAAATTGAAAATTCTGATAATGCTGATATAACAGCATTAAGAGCGGAAATTCGAGCTAAAGAAAAGGACTTAGACAATCCATTATTAAAAGCTCTAATAGCAGAAAATAAGGATTCTCAGGCCACTAAAAAATTGCTAGAAGATCATAACAATACTTTAAAGATTTTAAAGGATAAATTAAATAGCTATCATTCAATAAATAGTAAAACATTACATACTGTTGAAGATGCAATTTATTCTTTCCTCCCGGGATTTAGTAATCTTAAGCTTCAAAGAGCTCCTCTTGATCTGATTGTGGATAAAGAGAATGTTTCTCTAAGTGTTTTGCAATTATCGCAAGGAGAAAAATCCATTTTAGCACTAATTGCTGATATTGCTCGTAGGTTGACATTGTTAAATCCTAATAGCGTCAATCCGTTAAATGGCACTGGAATTGTGTTAATTGATGAAATAGATCTTCACTTACACCCGTCATGGCAGCAAAATATTATTCCGCGACTTGAGAAAACTTTTAAAAATATTCAGTTTATAGTTACAACTCATAGTCCTCAGGTTTGTCATACTATTGATAGCCAAAACATATGGTTATTAAAGAATGGACAAAAATTTAAGGCACCGAAAGGAGTTAGAGGGGCAATATCTTCTTGGGTATTGGAGAATTTGTTTGAGGTTGCTCAAAGGCCGCCAGGTGATAAGTACACCAAACTCTTACAAGAATATAAAGATTTAGTATATTCAGAAGAATATGCTAGCGATTACACAAGAAAGCTAGGTGCTACTTTATCTCATCATTTCGGTCCAGATGATGAAACCTTAGTAGAGTTAAAGCTTGAAATTGAAAAAAGAATTTGGGAGAACGATTTTGAAAAGGATCAATAAAACTCCAGAGGATCAGTTCTTTACCAACTTCAAAGCTCAAAATCCAAATGGAACTTGGGATGATTTTAGGAATCATGAACAAGGTGTTTTGTATAAGAGGCTCAAGCAACACATTTGCAATGATCAAATGTACCTTTGTGCGTATTGTGAGATAGATTTAGATTGTGAAAATGAACATGAAATAAAAGTGGAGCATTTCAAATCTAAATCTGGTTCAATCCTGGGTGGCATCAACTGGCATTTAGAATGGTCTAATCTCTTAGCTGTATGTCTAGGTGGGACAAACGAAGGTGAGGATTATCAATTACCAGTGAACCTTAGTTGCGATTCATATAAATCTCATTATGAAGACAAAAATAAAGTTATTGACAAAGACTGGACAGGGAAAATTCTTCTTCCTCTCACACTTCCAGATGCGCACAATTTATTTGTTTTTGATAAAGGTACAGGTAAATTGCTACCTAATGAACCATACTGTAATAGCATTAGTATAGATGGGAAGCCTGCTGCAGAAACACTCGACATTGTTAATAAAACAATAGAGGTTTTAAATTTAAATTGTAGCAGACTAAATAACGCCAGAATGAAATTGCTATTTCTCTTCAATAGGTGTGCACGAGAAAAAGATTTAAGAAAAATGCATAAGTTACTGATACAATGGAGTCAAGGTGAACCTAAGTTTTTTCAGACGACACGAGATATAATTATTCGTGAAAGCAAAATTTGCCAAGGATTATTGGACGGAACGATACGATATTAAAAAGGGGAAGGTTTCATATGCGCGGATTTCATCTTTATTTATCCAAAATAACAATGAATAAAACATTCTGCGCATGCTAGTAATCTCGTAAAGTAATCTAGTTAGAGCATACCCAATTATTATAGTTTTTATGTAGGTTCCACCAAAAACAAACATCTGTATTAAATATAGCCGAAAGAGATAAACAATCTTTCTCTGTTATTGAATATCCATTTTCCAGAATATCAATCATTCTTCTGTAAGAAATATTCATTTTATCAGATAATTCATATGCTGACATTCCTAATGGTTTTAAAAACTCTAATGACAGCATTTCTCCTACAGCAGTAGGTGCAGCACTTTTTGTCTTCACATCAACCACCTTTTCAAAAGGGCATACATAAATCTTATCACCAGCAATGGCTTCACAGCAATGCTCCAACTTGCATGTATCCCAGGATAGAATTTTAAGTCTATTGTAAGAGCTGCTCTACGTCCAGATCTTCAAATAATCAAGTCTGGCCTCTACAGCCGGGTTTGATAGCCCTATCATAAACCTGCTTTCTGTGAGTAGCGTTCCTAAGCAGTAAAAACGCTTCTGCGCTGATAATTCTTTTCTATTTAGTTTTGCTTCCTTCCCTTTATATACACTGTACGGATTAATTTTGTTTAGATAAACAAACAATCGAGGAATCATTTTTATGAAAGGTTTTTCTTACTGGATTTCGATATATCAGTTGAAGATGATGGTGCTCACACAATTATTTTTGCACATAAGAGTTAGCTAACCTTCTATGCGCATCTATAGCTATAATCTTTAATTTACATTTTGTTTCACTTTATTAATTGTTATTTGTTTAGCTAAACAATTTATTTTTTCTGCGTATATCCTGTGCATTTATCCACAAATTATGTTAATAAGTGTGTTTATAACTTGTGCTTAATATTGTTTATTTATGACATATAAGGGGCGCTTTCATGACATATGAGGGGCATTTTCATGACATATGAGGTACGCTCTTTCTTTTAATTAAATTTAAAAACAATAAGTTAGGCTTTGTTTTTTTATTCTCTAACCAGATCTTTAACCATATATATAACCAAAAGACTAAAAGACTTATTAAAACCTTAGGGCTGTTCAGAAAAAGACCAAAAAAAATCTAATTTCAATGGTGTTATAGTTCTTCGGGTTTTAGGGTTGTTGACAGATGTATTTCAGGTGTTAACTTTTGGGTATTCTCAATTCTTAACGTTGGTTTGCAAATTTTAGCGGCTAAAAATTTAGCGGCTAAAATCCTGATAAAATTTCTGAGAGATAGGTTCTGCTATGAAACCAGTTATGCCTGAACTTATAACCGTCGAAGAGGTAGCTTTTGCATTGAAGAAAACAGTTAAAAGTATCCGTAGTGATGCAACACGGAATCCTAAATGCCTCCCTCCTAGGTGCCGCCTTCCCGGCAATAAACGCCTTTTGTGGCGTCGAGAAGATGTTAAAGAGTGGATAGATAATTCTGTTGAATCAGAAGTGGAAAGTCGCGATTTAGTGCAGTGTACGGAAACAGTTCAAAAGAAACGTGGTAGGCCGCCGAAGATAAAACCGAGAGAATAACTATCTTCGAGTAAGTTACTTAAACAAGTTTCCTTTCAAAAAACACGTGCATTACACACTTTATACATGACTAAACCTGCAGGAATACGTCAAAGAAACACACTGCGTACACCGAAATACACAATGGGTACACAGATATACAACGGCTACAGTGGGGCAGGACATGTGAAGTTAGCTAACCGTAAGCGGGTTAGCTAACTTCACTTTCCCCCATTATCGCATCTTCGATTCTCAAGGGGGGGCCTGCTCTGCGAGGCAAACTGGCTACCGCCAGAGGTAAGAGACTATGAATGAAATGCCGAAAAATACCAGAAAGCATGGAAAGCATATTAGAGTGCCAGTTCTTCCTGAAGAAGAAGCAATAATCAAAGCTAATGCAGAAGCATCAGGATTAATTGTTGCTAGCTTTATTCGAAAAGTTGCAATGGGTTATCAGGTGGAATCCATAGTGGATATAAAGCAGGTCTTAGAACTTAGCCGGGTAAATGGAGATCTTGGCCGATTAGGCGGGTTACTGAAATTATGGTTAGCAAATGATCCAAGGACCATTAATTTTCCACCTTCACTGATAAAAACATTGTTAAGTAAAATAGAATCAACTCAGCAAGAGTTGAGAAATATTATGGAGAAAATACTTGATAGGTGAATTCAAAGGCTAACCGCACTAAGAACACTAACTAGTTAAATTTGAGGTGACGAAATGAAAGAATCACTGCAGGGTGGCTTACCACTGAGATCAATTTTAGCCGCTAAAAAAAATCTAACAATTTTCCTTTTTGCATCTTTGATGACGATCGCTGCGAGAGCCGGCATCCCTGTCATTGATGGGACAAACGTGGTTCAAACCACTATCAGCGCCGTCAATAACGTTCAGGCTGTTGCCAAGCAGATTGAACAGTATCAGACTCAGTTGCAGCAGTATGAGAACATGCTGCAGAATACTGTAGCACCTGCGGCATATATCTGGGATCAGGCTAATTCAACAATTAATAAGCTTCTGCAGGCTCAGGACACGTTGAATTACTACAAGAACCAGGCGGGAAGTCTGGATTCATATCTTAGCCGGTATCAGGACGTAAACTACTACAAATCATCGCCCTGTTTTAATAGCAATATCAGCTGTACTGCAGATGAAATAAGTGCTCTTAACAACGCACAACAGAACAGCTCTGAAGCACGTAAGAAAGCGAATGATGCTGTTTTTAACGTAATAGACCAGCAACAGGGAACCTTACAGCAGGACGCTGATAACCTTGCTGACCTCCAGACTCAGGCTACTGGAGCAACAGGGCAAATGAAGGCTATTCAGGCGGCAAATCAACTTGCCAGCGCCCAGGCGAACCAGTTATTGCAAATTCGTTCATTGCTTGTTGCACAGCAAAATGCTGCTGCAACATTGGCACAAGTGCAAGCAGATAAAGAAGCCCAGCAAACAGTTGCTGATCAGAGAGCTTTATCTGGTGTTAACACCCCAACTCCTAATAGGAATTGGTAAAGGATTGCCGAATGTTAAATAAAATTTTTATTCCTTTCATTATAACTAGCGCATTAATTTTATGTTCTTGCGATAAAAACGATAAAGATTGTTTGTCGCCAAATAAGAAAGGTGACGTCGTGAAATATGATGACTGTACTTTGCGCAGTCATAACACTCCCAGTCCCAAGAAAGAGTGGTAATTATGAAAATAATCAAACAATTAATATTTTTATCTCCAACGCTTCTTTTTTCTCTAAATGCCAATGCAAATCAGATAAATAGTAGCGGACTTCTTGATAACTTGTTAGATAAGTATCAGCAAGTTGCTAGTACGTGGACTACAGTGCTTGGTGATTATGCTAATTGGTTATTTTGGGGATTAGTCCTAATAAGTATGGTATGGACTTTCGGCATAATCGCTATGAAAGGCGGAGGATTTCAGGATTTACTTGCAGAAGTGGTAAGGTTCTTCGCTATTAATGGTTTCTTTTTCTTTATTTTAAAAAATGGTCCAGCTATATCAAAATCCATAATTGACTCATTGAGAGAACTTGCTGGTAATGCTTTAGGTACAGGGAATGGAATCTCTCCATCAAGTATAGTAGACATGGCTTTTGTCATATTAACAAAGGTTAGTTCGGCTGCTTCTATCTAGTCCCCTATGATTTCCACTATTATGATTACTGTTGCAATAATAGTTTTAGTGGTAATGTCACTTATAGCAGTTAATATGCTGATAATGTTAGTATCTGCATGGGTGATGTGTTATGCAGGTATAATATTACTTGGGTTCGGTTGGTCAAAGTTGACTTCCGATATAACTGTAAATTATCTGAGGACAGTATTGTCTGTTGGCATCCAGCTATTTGTGATGACATTAATTATTGGTATTGGGCAATCATTCATAGATCAGTATTTTTCCGTTATTAAAGATGATGTGCCGGACCTTAACAGCCTTATAGTCCTGCTTCTGGCGTCAATTGTTCTATTAGTGCTAACTAATAGATTACCACAGCTCTTATCAGGAATTGTTGGTGGTGCATCTTTACACGGGATGGGGGGATTTGGCGGAGGTATGATTGCTGGGGCAGCTACCACTGCAATCAGTAGCGCTGGCTCGATTGCATTGAGTGCTACGGCTCAAGCCAGCGGGGGGGCTTCTGCATTAAAAGCTGCATTTGAATCTGCACAAGCTGCTATGGCTGAGGAATCCGGTTCCGGAGGTGGGGCAGGAAGCAGTGGTGCCGGAGGTGTTTCGGAAGACACTGGCAACATTGACGCTTCCGGCTCTGGCGGTGATTCAACTGCAGGCAGCTCAGGTGGTCGCTCCAGTGGAGGTAGTAAAGGATTTGCTCAGTTTTCCAAAGTTAGTCGTATGGCTAGCCATATGGGGAGTAGTTTGATTAACGGAGCTATGGATTATCAGACGACCAACCAAAAAGCCAACTCAACTCGTACGCGACAAACGATTGGGGAAGAGGTCGCGGATCACATACGTAAACGGTCATCTGCTCAAGCGGGTAACCGTGAACATACCGAGTTTGAAGGTGATAGCTTATCTGGTAGTAAAAACTCTTGAATTAAGCGCGTCAGTTAGCGCGGTAACGTTAACTGACGCTTCCACTAAGCACCTGTATGGAGGTGGATGATGGTAGATTATAATAACTTTGTTTTAGAGGGATTAAAAATTCTTTTCACGTATAATGAAAAGGAGTTTATAAAGAGAGATTTTTTTGAAGATCTTTATGACCCATTGATTAATATTCTTTGTATAGAAAATTATTATAACGCAACAGGTATTTATGATCTTGATGATGCTAATGAGCAAGTCAGATTATTAAAGGATGCCATTTCTAAGTATCAATTGTCTCACTAAAAATATGGCAGGTTAACTGAGTGTCAACCTGCCACTTACTTTAATTTGATGCTGTTTGGATATAATTTTTTAGATTGAAGATGGGAATGATTTCATTTCCATGATTTCAATTCCTTTTGATGTTATTCTATAACATTCATTATTTGATTTTCTAAGATACAAATATGCGTCCTTTTTAGTATTGCAATCTGTTTTTGAAAAGGCATCAAGCAAAAGAAAGGATCTTTGATGCTCTGGTATGATTGATATTGAAAACGAACCTACAAATAGCAACGCGGCGGCAATAGATAATAGATCGGATACTTTCAGGTAGTTATTAAAAGCTATCAGTGATTTTTTAAGCCATATTTTTAAAACCAATTGTAATCTATTAAAGTTCATAGTCTTAACTTTAAATAGAATGAACATATTTTTATGAGTTTTATTACTATTTATAATTTGCTTGCCAAATATCATAAAACCATACGGTATTGCTATAACCAATCCCATTGCTAAGATGAAATTAATTCCCTTCTGATTTTCAATGATGTCTTTCAATATATAACAGAGAGGCATGGTAATAATAGCTGCATAAAAAGCTTGGTAAGCTGTTATTCTTCCCAGGTATATATGCAGGAATATGCAAAGACCATAAATGAATAAGCACAGGGGAATTGCTAAAGCAAACGCATATCCATAAGATGAATAGTTTAAAAAATCTGCTTCAATCTCATACTCCCAATTAAGTTTATGCTTTGCATACCATAAGCAAACTGAAAATATTAATACAGTGGAAACCCACTTCACTATACTATTTTCAATTATTTTATCAACGTGTGTTTTTTTGTTCTGATACGCGCAAATAAGAAATGTTACTGATGATAATAGACTAAGGATTAAAAATAATCTATTTTGAATCAGTAGCGGAAATTTCATTATTACTATGATTGCACCTACTAAATAAATCGAAGATGCTATGTTGAATTTTAAATTTGGAAAATATCTTTTAATGTTAAGCATTTAATATCCTTCATTTCAATTTCAGTGCTAAATCCTCAGCCTTGGGATGATAATAACGCATTAACATTCTCGGGTCTTTATGCCCTGTGATTTTTGTCAGTTCATGCATGGGGAAGATTTCAGCCAAGCGAGAGGTCGCTTCATGCCGGAGATCATGAAATCTCAAATCTCTGAGGAAGGTGTCGTCAAATTGTGAGTTAATTTGTTCATTAGTTTGTTCATACCTTTCTCTGGCTCGTTTTACAGCTCGATCAAAAGCACGCGTAATTGCATCGGCACGCATATCGAAAACCTTATCAGCAGCTGGCTTAGAATGTTCCTGAAGACTGGACAGTATCGTAATAGCCTTCGTTGATAGGGGGACATCTCGGGCATTACCATTCTTAGTATCTGGCAAATGTGCAACTCGCTTCTCAAGGTCGATGAAGCGCCATCGTAGTTCTGCAATCTCGCTTCGGCGCATAGCTGTCTCTAACGCCAGAAGAATGATTGCTGGCAATACTACTGAATGCGTTGCGGCGATGATATGTTCTATCTCGGTGACTATTTCTTTCCCTGGCGTAACACTGGTTTTCTCAGAAAGCACAGGCTGCGTTTCCAGGCGTCTGGTTCTGGCGTTCTTGGGTTGGGGTTTGCGAATGGCTTCTACAGGGTTAAGCAGGCTTTCCATACCCCATTCTTTACGCGAAACGTTGAATACGTGAGAAAGTAACGCCAAACGCCTTAAAACGGTTGCTGGAGCATAGATTTTCAACCACTCATCTCTGAGTTTGGCGACATCAGTACTCCTGATGCTGGCCATATAGTTCTTCGCCAGCTGAGTACCTTTTAGTATTCGCACCAGGGAGTGATCTTGCATTGCTCCTTTTTTGTCGGGAACAATCTCTTTTTCATAGCGCGTCAGGGTTTCATACAGTGTTGTAGATTCCGCTTCGCTCCGGCTGAGCCAAACACCTCTCGCCATTTCTGACTCGATCATTTTGGCCCACGCCTCTGCTTCCACTTTTGTGTTAAAGGTTTTGGTTTGAGAGGGAAAACCACGTTTACGGATCTGAGCTTCCCATTGGTAGTTACCACGTTTGCGTATAGTCGCCATTTTCAGCCTGATTCCTAACGAACTGTGGCAATATTGTGGCAAAAAATCTAATTAAATTCGATAAGTATTGATTTTATTAGATCAATTTACGCATTCGTAATGCGAAGGTCGTAGGTTCGACTCCTATTATCGGCACCATCCATATCAAGTAGTTACGCTTCATTTGTACCTTCTTTATTTTCACTGTGGGACAAATCTGGGACAGCTCACCCGAAAATTAAATCAATTTGTCGCGTATTTTCGGTCATGTGAGTATCGACGCTAAGGCGCCGATGTACCAATTCCTCGCTATGAAGCCAGTGCGATAATGCCACCTCTTATGGAGGTGGTCAGCAACAACTTTTGGAAGTGATATGGATGGAAACATCTTTTTGTTGTTTGAAAAATGAGTGCTTAAGACCCTTTTAAAATGTTCTCAAAATCAGCACTGCTTAAATCTTGTGCAGAGCACAACATATCCCTCGCCAATGCCCGGCGACGCTGAAGAAGTTCATCTAGCGTTTCTTCAAACGTCGTGATTTCAGAGTCCGTTACCGTCGGATAATACACATACACATCTTTTGTCTGGCCGATACGGTAAGCACGGTCAGTTGCTTGATCTTCTTTTGCCGGATTCCAACAGCGGGTGAAATGAATAACGTGGTTTGCTTTCTGTACGTTAACCCCAAAACCAACCGCGACGGTGGAGAGAATGATCACGCCAAAGCCGGGTTGGGCCTGGAAATCATCAATCAGTCGCTGGCGGTTATTCTGACTATGACTTTTAGTGCTGGTGTCGCCGTTGATGATCACAGGACGGAAACCAAATCGTTGTTGAATAGCGTGTTGTATCTCGCGCTGGAGATCGCGCAGCTCAGTAAAGATAATTACTTTGTCTTTGCTGGTGTGCTTAATTTCATCCAATGTTTTCAACATCCAATTAAGCTTGGGTGAGGCTTCCCGATAGCGAGGTTCTGGGTTAACGACTGCCGGGTGTGCACAAATGAGTTTAAGACGATGTAATAACCCTAACATACCCGCGCCTGCTTGCTGCATTCCTTCACTAAGCGCCTGCTGTTGTTGCCAGTTCGCTATCGAAGAAAGATACAGTTGCCTTTGAGGGGCAGAAAGCGGCAGTTGCTTACAGCTGACGACTTCGATTTTTTGTGGCAAGTCACGCGCAACCTCTTCTTTAGTTCGGCGTAATGTTTGTGGTTCAATCAACGCTCGTAAACTTTCAAGCTGTCCTGTATCACGACCCGCTTCGTTCTCGATAGGGCGAACGTAGGATTTGCCAAATTCATTGAGCGCTCCTAAGAGACCCGGCTGAGCGAAATCAAAAAGGCTCCAGAGATCTACAAGCGTGTTTTCAACTGGCGTGCCGGTGCATGCCACTTTAAATCGTGCTTGTATCGCATTGGCTGCATGAGTAATTAATGCTGCCGGGTTCTTTATTTTTTGTGCCTCGTCACACACCATAATGGACCAGGGCTGGCGCCCCAGTGAAAATTCCTGATCGCGAAGTGTTTCGTAGGTCGTCAGAATGATTTTCGCGTCACCCTGCCAGCCGGGTTTAAGCAGATTTTTGATCCCCTGAGACTGCAGATGAGCAGGAATAGCCTGTTTCGGGTACTTCACCGCTTTGATGGTGTCGCCATACAATTTCATTACTGGAATGCCAGATGTATAGAAGAAATTGTCCAGTTCACGCTCCCAGTTATCCAGAAGAGAGACAGGGGCAACGATGAGGCTGGGTGGCTCGTCAGGGAATTTTTCAATGAACCAAACCAAAAAGCTCAGGATCTGCAGCGTTTTCCCCAGCCCCATATCATCCGCGAGCAGGCAACCTGTAGTTTCCTGAGGCGAACGAAGGAAAAGCTGTTGGAGCCAGGCCACTCCTTCACGCTGATGGTCTTTGAGCCGGATGTGTTCTTTAAGGCTCAGTGGAATTTCAGGCTCGGCATGACGCGCATTGAGGAGTGAATCTCGGCGCAGTTTAATGTAAACAGCTTCTTCAATATTCTGTTCAATTTTGAGCACTGCCCGGGCTGCTTTTTCAACAACGTTACTCTTTAAATCATGTGCTATATTTTGCTGCTTTTCCCAGTTCTTACTGAAGCTTTTCGCCGCATCCAATGGCAGTTCAGTCTCATTCCAGGGGAAGATGATATGCGTTTCGCCAGTCGCTTCTGCCTGAGTGATTCTTTCCTGCAGTTCATCGAAATGTTGCAGGTTATCTGGTTGCCAGCCATCCAGGGCTTCAACCGAAAATGCGGAGAAGTCGACCCCATCAGGGAGCCAGTTTTCACTTTGCGCCTTGGTCAGCCATGGCGAGGATATTTTTTCAAATTCACCAATGCCGATAACGCGATCGCCATATTTACCGAGATCAAGGACATCGTTAAATTCTTTACCTTCAACTTCCTGTTGCCAGCGCGACAACAGCGATTGGCAATCATGCCATTGCTGTTCAGTGAATTGACTTAGTTCCAGTTCGTAACCCTGCCAGGAACCTGCTGGCATTTGCGCAGCAACACTGATACCTAAGCTCTGAACAAATTTATCCAGTTCCCATGGTGCGGAGAAAAGAAATGTCACTTCCGGTTGTGGTATGGGAGAGATAGGCTCAAGTACCAGTTTAATATTGTCTATCTTGTTCTCATCATTTACTCGGGGCTGAAGTCTGAAATGATGGAAGAAAATATGTGCATCAAAAAGTGCTTGCTCATGTTCTTCAGGGGAAATAACACTGGCGGCATCTTCACCCAGGAAAGTATAGGGGTTGCGAACAAAGGAAAGCGCTTCACTACCGGCCACTCTACGCCCTGGGATTGCATGTATTGAATTCAGAACTTCTTTCACTTCGGGTGGGATGATGACATGGCTGAGTTCGCCGTTCTCTCCGGGTATGCGGTAGCTATCGTGAACATGTGTGTTCTTGTCAAAACTGCCGAGCCAGTTAGCGGGCTGGTCTTGAAAGTGAGGTTCAATCTCGATAACCGCGGTATCAGCAACCGTAGCCTTACGAAGGCGTAATGACAACGACGTTGGTTTGATAACGTGCGTTTTTTCTAAATAGTCATCAAATTTTGCAGAGGCCTGTTTCGCACATTTGCGAATTGCGGCCCACCCCAACTGGTTAGTGGTTTCGCCTGGGGGCTGAATTTGCTGGGTACTAAGCTGCTCTATTGTCTGCAAAAGAGCCCAGTTTTCCCGTGATAACAAATGCTGTTGATTTTCATAATTAAAAATTGCGCCGGTACGATTGAAACGAATCGACTTACGGGTTGGAACCAAAGTCCATTCCGCAATCCAGACACGAAAATCACTATCGTTTAATGCCCCACGCGAACTCAGTCTTGCACGTAATGGTAATATCTCTGGAACGCCAATTAGAGGCAGACTGCTGGAGTGTTCCTCGTCCTCCAGTAGGCGATACAAATTATCCCAGCTCAATAACCAGCGGTCTGTTAGTGAAATCAGATAGTCTTCTTCGGCCAGTTGCTCAAGCCAGGATGCCAGAGCCCAAAGATCTGGGTCATCAACTAAAGATTGCGGAAAACTGAGTCCGTTTTCCTCAACCTGATACTGATTTCTCAGATGGTGTTCTATCTGCTGACGGTTTCCCGTCAGTTTACTTAGCAGACGTTTCAGCATTATTTGATCCAGTAGCGATGCGGCTCTTTGAGCACAGGGGCGAAACCCAGTCGAAGTAACTCTCTTTCCGTCGTGTCGTCGGGTGCTTTGAGCTGTACAGAGAGCACGCCACCTTTTTGTCGGTTATCACTGACGATGCATGAGGTGTTTTCAACCAGGCGCTGTATTGCTGTATCCCGCAATGGATTGATGATTTTGATGTCAGATACCGAGGTGGGAGAGGGCGCTTTTTTATCTACAAATTTGACAGGCTCTTCAGCCATCCAGCGTATACCAAGCTTACGCAATTCATCTTCGTATTTAAGCATCCAGCCGGTGATGCGGGTCTTGTTGTACCCTTCTGCTCTTGGGGTATGTGGAAGACGAAGAACATTACGATATTTATCTTTCAACTGGATATTAATATCTAATGAATGTGACTCAGGGTTAAAGGGAGCCTGACCCACTCGGTAGGCATACATCGCGTTCCCCGTCCCGGAAAACTCAACGAAAATGTAATCGTTTATCTGCATAATCATAGCATTATCGAAACTACGCCCACCACGCAGATGGCTCAGCCTTCCACGATTCTCCTCGCGGAATTTCACAAAGTCACTGCTACCATCGTGCCAGGCATCGGGTCCCATCACGATACGGGTAAATCCCATCTGGTTTGCGAAGCGCAGCCAGTAGTGGAGTCGTGCCTGATCGACATCGCCGTTGCCGCGTAGTAGCTCAAAGAAATGCATCAGGTCTTGTTTTGCTAACCAGCCCCGCACCATTGCAGCGACAGGTTCAGAAACATACTGATGCCACTTATTCTGCTGACTCTTGAGCTGCGGGTTATCCCAGTATTCAAGAGCTGCCTGTTTCAGGGCGGAATGAGCTTGATCGCGATAGGTTGAATGGTAATAGCGAGTCAGCGTTGCCGTAATAATGTGATCACGAAAACGTACCCACTGCGCGGCCAGGCTCAATAGCCAGCTGATTTTGTCCAGGTATTGAGGATCATCCAGAGTATCAAGCTGCGCCAGCAGCACCGTGAAAATACGTTTCCACAACCAGCTACTGTCGGGAATTTGCGCTATTTTCTCTAAAGATGATAGGGAGTTGCTCTCACCGGAAAGTAGTTGTTGTGATATCACACCGCCAGCCTGAGGCGTAAAAATGTCATGGTAAAACTCAATGGTTTTCATCCACGGTTTTTCTCTGCGGATAGCGGCTTTTACTACTGAGTATCCATGGGCGATATGACCACGCAGTACACACCAGTGTGGATTGATTTCTGGCGATTCGTGTTTGTAGGCAAAATAACTTGAACAAAGCGCCGCCCAGTCCTTCCGTTTCAGTGTCCTGGATTGAATCTGTTTTTGAATAGCGCTGTCGACGCGGGGGAAGAGTGTATCATCCTCCAGTAATACTGGCCTGTCAGGGTAGAGCGGATCGGTATCGGCGAGGCCATAAAACACCATTCGCCACTCACGTTCGGTCAGTTCTTCTGCAAGACGAAAACGACGCAGTGCCGCCAGCCGCATTTCATGTGGCGGGGGGGGGATTTTCTCTGCTTTATCAAATCGCTTTTCCATCTCGCGGCCAGCAGAGGCCAGCGCGTGGAAATCATTGCGCAGAAAATGCTCCTCCTGCTGGCTGGAAGAGAGCTTAGCTGCAATGCGCTGCGCTAGAGAACTCAATGCGGGCGTCATTGCGGCATTACCAGCTGGCAAACTTCTTTATTCACAACAGGCGGGAAATCCACCTCGTCTGCAGCATGCTTATCTTTCAGCCCGAAGAACTGCATACGCAACTCGACGCGACGGCTGGCTTCTTTGCTCTCTTTCGCGTTGTTAAACGAAACGCCCCCCGCCAGGAAAAGCTTACGAATTTGGATCTGCTGTTCTGCAGAAATGTTTTTTTGTAGAGGACTGCGGCTATCGAGCAAACTACACATGACCCATTCAGAACGCTGTAGGGAAAGATGCAGGTTATAAAGGTACGAACCGTCGGTGTCGGTAAATCCTTCAATGACGATTTGCTTAAACCACTTTTTGCCTTCTTCACTGTCGGAGGCTTCAAGTACAAGAGGAACCACATCCTGTAGAGCTTTTTGTCCTTCTACGTTCAGGAAAAATCGATTGTGATCGAAACGACCAGCTTCACCAAAGCTGATGCGGTTATCGTGGCAATCCACCACGATGGTTTTGTTTACACTGCGGGCATGCAGCTCCAGGCGCTCACATAATCTGGCGATGTCCTGTCCCCTGACTTTTTCTCCTTGCTCCGCGCGTTGAATGCGTTGTGTAACGGAGCTTAGCGACGCGACCATCACCACCAGAAATAGCACCATCATGGCGGTCATCAGATCGGCGTAAGAAATCCAGAAGGGCTTCTCAGCTTCATCACTGCGGCGCTTTTTAACGCCAAATGCATTCCCAAACATCAGCTGTCACCTCCTCAGGCACGCACGCGAGACAGAACATCATCAAGCTCGCTGACGCTTTCACCGATCTGTTCGACAGAGCCTGCAAGCAGATTAGAGGCTTTCGCCATTTCGACGTCCAGTTTGCCCAGCGTTTTATCCAGGCTGCGCGAAACGCCCTCTGAGAAGTCTTCAAAGCCTTTCCCGAGCACATCGCTGACATTTTCCATAAAGGTCTGTGCTTCACGGTTATAGCTCTGCAAGCGTTCACCGTGCTGTTTGAGATCGGTGATAAATTGGCTGCGGGTAGTCTGTTCAGACTGTGTGTTGGCTGCAAGCAGCTCCAGCATGGCAATGGATTTGCTGACGGCTTCACGATTGTTCCGATAATCGGCCACTACTGAACTCAGTTCGCTGGTTGCAAGGGAGAGCGAGGATCCCGCCGACTGCACTTTATTCAATACGTCAGCCGTGAGGTGATTCGCCTCCGACACCTTATCGCCTGCGTGTTCAAAACGCTCGGCGGCAACACGCATTTTATCCGCGCCGTTTTGCATATCCTGAATCTGTCGGTTGGTCTGTTCTGCAAGTTTGTTCAGCGTTTCGGTGGTTCCCTGATGCTGACTAGCAACGGTTTCAATCAACTGTTTGATCTGATCGTCTACTTCACTCATCACACGCTGCGTCTGTTCGTGCAGAGACTGCTGGTTAGCCTGCTGGTTCGCTGATATCTGTTGCTGACCCTTATCTATCTGGCCAAACAGACTGCCCAACTGCTCCCCGAGTGCTTCGACTGAGGCCGCCATTTTTTCCATGGTTGCGCTTTGTCCCTGCTGCACTGAATTCTGAATGGCTTCAATAAAGGCGGACATATGTTCTGCCTGCGCTTTTTCTCGCGCTTCGCTGTCGGCAAACATTTTCTCAAGCTGCCGTGCCATCCGTTCACCGGCGCCTTCACCCTCAGCGCCAATTTTCGCGACAGAGGCTTGTAAGCTGGTCAGCATGTCATTCATACCAGCCTGCATCGCCTGTTGTCCGGATTTCATTTCAGAGAGAAGCTGTTCAATCAGCTGTGCACTTCCCTGACGGGAATCGTCGCTAACCTGACGCATATCCTGTAGCAGGGCGGAGAATCCACTTTGCATCGTCTGGATAGCCCCGACGGTTTGCCCCATCATTTCGTTGAGATTCGTAAACTGCTGGCCAAAGGTGGTATCGAGCTTCGCCATAAATGCGGTCAGCACATCCTGCAGCATGTTCTGTACCATGCCGCTTTGATCGCCGCTGGCGGTCTGTACCGCACCCGCAATTTTATCCAGCGGAGACTTCAGGCTATTTTCGATTGCTCCGCTCACCTGGTCGGCAAACTGCGCGCCTGATTCGCGATAGGTATTACTCAATGTATTCGCGAGGCGTTCATTTTCAACTTTCTGGCTTTCGGCGAGATGCAGCAGCATATCGCGAAGATCGGTGACCAGGCTCTCTTTCAGATGGCGTGCCTGGGTAGCGCTTTCGTTACTGGATTTCACCAGCGAGGCGAGGTATTCCTCGCCCACACCGCTAACGTAGAGCTTGTCGATAGCGGCGGTAAATTTTTCGAGATACTTATAGCACTTGGCTATGGACAGTTTTTCCAGCCATGTGACGAAAATTGAGGCGGCAATAGCCACGGCAGAGCCAAGGAATGCGTACAATACATCGTGCAGCAAATTATTGACGCTGCTGGTAACCTGCTCTGGAGTGCTGGGGTCGAAGTGGTTGAGGCCAATCATCAGACCGTAAAACGTACCGATAATCCCAACACCGGTTAGAATACCGGGCAGGTGTTTGAAGAATTCGGTATTAAGTGGAATATCGACTAACTGTTGCTCAGAGAAGTAGCTCGAACTTGGCGCAGTGGCACGTATGCGGACGATTTTTTCCTCCCCATCTTCCAACTCACTCTGCGGGTGTAACGACTCTTCAAACTCATTCCACGCATGTTTGAGTTCTGGACGTTTAAAGAGATTTTGCAGATGTGCAAGCTGTTCCCTTGGGGAGTTGCTTTCAATGCTATTAATTGATTGGGTGTATTTTTTCAGACTGTTAACAATTTTAATGGCCCGAAGTAAATAAAAGAAAATAAAGCAGGCAACGGCCAGGCATACGATGCTGATTACAGTGAAGGGCACATTATGCGGCTCCACAGATGTAAGCGTCACTAAAAAGGAATTAAGCCAGGACATATTTTTTACCCGTTGAATATATTAATCAGCATTCAAATTATCATCGACAACATTTTGATTACCTTTAATCAAAATTTATACGTTGTGATAGTCATCGCCGCGCCATGATCCGCAAACAATCCCGACCGTTCAGGGGATGAACGGTGCAAGCAAGGAGCGCTAATGGAATGGCGGTTTAGTTTCCTATTATTTAGCGATCAAAAGCAAATTTCTTTACGTTGTTTCGTTTGTAATCATTAACGTTCTGGGTATCTTTTTGCGAACTGTATTCCAAAAATGAATTTGCGATAAGACATTTTTGCGCTTTCGCTGCGATCGACTTCGCAGATTTTCATGAACAACGCCGAGCAATAGTTCCTGAATGAGCTGGAAGTGGAAGATTACTACACTAAAAAGAACATCTTCTGGGTGCCAAAAGCCGCATGCTGGTACACCCTGAAAAACAAAGCCATGCTGCCGACCTGCATCGTGCTGTGGGTAGATGAAACCACGGGGAATTATGTCAACCTGGGCTCTGTTACCTGGCTGGTAGACAATCCGCTGGATGGAATTGAAAAAAACACCCCGAAGATGAACCTCATCAGCCAGTTTTTGCCAGGCACGAGGTTTTAACCACTCTGATTAATACCTTCGCGGATGCTAACTTCAGTTACCGTGCGATTAAAATCGCACAGGTGGTTGAAGTGTTGATCCTGATGGCGAAAGCGTTCCTGGAGGCGATGACGCGCGATGATACGTTGGGCTTAAACCCATATGAAATTACCTTCTACGATGCATTGGCAGAAAACGAAAGTGCGGTGCATGAACTCGGCGATGAAACGCTCAGAAGACCGGTTGTCGAGGTCACACGACAACTGAGAAAGTCAGCCATCGTCGACTGGCTGGTGCGTGAAAGCATACGTGCACGGCTCCGTATTCTTGTTCGTCAGACTCTGCATAATTACAATTTCCGCCAGATTAAACTACGGGGCGGTAGAGCTGATTCTGAAACATGCCGAAGTGGGGTCGAACAGCTGGACGGTGAAGAGATTTACCAAACTAAAGACCAGCTACACATGGTCTTTTTAATTCTGTAGCGATCAACTAATCTCAACCCTGTTTTTCCCCACCCGTATAAATATCAGGCCGCGTAATCGTCCAGGCATAGTTTTCCCTGTTAACGGGCTCGTAGCCAAATTTCTCATAAAGCCAGGGCGCGGTGGTAGTAAATAACATGATCCTGCGAAGCGGCTCAAACACGGGGTGACTGTGAATGCATTCCATAACCCATCTTCCAAGCCCCCCACCCTGATAGTCTTCAAGTATATAAACATCGCAAAGGTAGGCGAAGGTTGCATAATCCGTTATCAGACGAGCGAAACCAATCTGGTTTCCATTATGGTAAACGCCAAAGTTAAGACTGTTTTCTATTGAGGAAGAGACTATGTCCAGGCGAATACCTTTTGCCCAGGTTGATCTCGTCAGATATTGATGGATGGCCTGCACGTCCAGCTTTTCTCTGTCTGTACTCACCAGGTAGTCATTCTTATACCATTCATAGTTGTCTGAAATACTCACGTTGGCTTCATCCCGGTAGAGAGAGGGAAATCTACCTTATCATTCGACTACCAACTTGTAATGCCTCATTCGTTCAGAACTGGGAACCAGGGGTTGACCAGTCAGGGCGTTTCACAAGGCAAAAAAGCCTTACCGCCCCGGAGGGGGCGGTAAGGGCAGGCGAAAGTGAGGCAATATCCTGGACAACGAAAATTGGTCATCCACTGTTTCTTCAGGCTTCTGCATAAACACGCCATCAGACTATTACCCCACGGGTTTCGACAACGATTTATACTCTGTGTGATCCGGTTTCCCCTTTAGGCGGTACCGCAAACGTCCTCCTGTCGTGCCATTAACGCAAACACGCCCCAGCCGAGGTATTCCCGCGTGTAGGTCACATGGCGTTCAGGCGCGCTTTTCAGCTCCGCTCGCACCTCCTGCGCAAAGTCATCGTCAGGGTGTTGCTCCAGCCAGCGACGCAGCGTCATCCATTTCGCGGCTTCATATCGGTCCCAGCCTTCCTGGTCTGCCAGCACCATTTCCACCAGGTCATAGCCTTGCTGATCGAAAGAGGCGACGAGGTCGGGCAGGGTGAGAAAGTCTGCGATGGACGAGGCGCCACAGGCCCGAGCGACCTCATCCGTTGCGGGAAGCCGCCGCCAGTAAGGTTCGCCGATGAGCATGATTCCCCCGCGCTTAAGGCTTTGTGCCAGCAGGTTCATCGTTCCGGCGACGCCACCTGCAATCCATGTGGCGCCAATACACGCCGCCACGTCACATTTTTCATCCGCAACGTAACCTGCCGCGTCGTTATGAAAAAATTGAACGCGTTCGGCAACGCCCAGTTCCTCTGCGCGCAGTTTGGCCTGCGTAGTAAAGAGCGGGCTCATGTCGATGCCAGTGCCGGTAATCCCGTGGTCACGTGCCCAGGTGCAAAGCATCTCTCCCGAGCCGCTGCCGAGATCGAGAATGCGCGTGTCTGGCTTCATGCGTAACACGCGGCCCAGCGTGGTGTACTTTTCTGGCGTAAAGGGGTTATGAATGCGATGTTCGCTTTCGCTGACGGTAAAAATACGTGGGATATCCATATTCCTCTCCTTAACGATTGTCAGGCTGAGCACGAACGTTGTTCAGCCCGGTGGTATTGATGCGGTAGGGCTGACCCTTAACGGATTTGATCAGCTTTTTAGTTTTGAGTTTTTTAAAGACGGCGAGCGTGCAATCAGACAGCAGCAGCCCTTCGCGGCTGTAGCATTCCACGGCGGTGACGCGGCCGGACGTATCGCGGACGTGCACAATACGGCCACCTTTGGCGAGAACGTGTAAGGTACGTTGTTCCTGACGGGATAAATTCATACTGGAAAACCTGTTTAATCATCATGAGCAAAACGTGCAAACACACAGCGGTGCCCGCATTCGATTTCGGCGCATTGATAATCAGTCCGGCCTGAAAGGTCGGGGAGCTGATTATCGGATGATGACATTCTCCAGCATCAAAGCCTCGGGTTGAGTTGAAAGGTATTTACGGGGTGAATGGTAACAGCTGGTGAGGGGATGTGAATACCCACGGCTGAAAAGTGTGATCCCGGTGGGATCACGCTGCACCGCTTTTTATTTTTTTGTCGACTTCAGCCTGCGGTTTTCCGAACAGATAGCCCTGCACGAGGTCGCAGCCAAGCGCCTGAAGACGTTCAAGCTGAGCTTCGGTTTCGACACCTTCTGCAATGACCCTCATATTAAGACTCTTCGCCATACCGGCGATCAGCTTAACGATATTCAGCGCATCATCTTGCGTGGAGATGGGATTCACAAAGGATTTATCTATTTTGATTTTATCAAAGTTGAGTTCACTGAGCCGTGAGAGCGATGAATACCCGGTACCGAAATCATCGATCGAAATTCTTACCCCCAGCGATCTGAGCTTTTTGAGAATAGTGACTGGCGTGTTGCTGTCACTGAAGAGTGAAGACTCGGTGACTTCTAACTCAAGGCGATTGGCCGGTAGCCCAGTCTCTTTCAGAATAGACTGCACCATCGCCGTAAAGGATTTCGTGCCTAACTGAACAGGCGAGACGTTCACCGAGATCCGTGCCGGAACCGCCCAGGAAACGGCCTCCCGGCAGGCAAGCTCAAGCACATTTTTACCGATCTCATTGATCATCCCTGTTTTTTCAGCGACAGAGATAAAGTAATCCGGCGACAGTATTCCCTTCTGCGGGTGTATCCAGCGAATAAGCGCTTCATAGCCGTAAATATCATTGCTGAATGCATCGACAATAGGCTGGTAATACACAACAAATTCATGATGATCGAGCGCCAGCGCCATATCATGTTCAAGGGTTCTGCTTTCCTGCAGTTTTTGCAGCATCCACTGACGGAAGACTTTTATCTGCTGCGAGCCCTCTTTTTTGGCTTCGTAGAGTGCGAGATCGGCAAACTTGTAAAGATAATCAGAGCGTCGTTCGTTATCCGATAAAACAATACCCACGCAGGTGGCAATTTTTATCAGCTGGTTATTAATCGTATAGGGCTGGCTGATATGATCGCTGATCTCTTTGGCGCGCGAAACCGCAGCGCTTTCCGTCAGGCCGCTGGAGAGAAGGGCAAACTCGTCGCCACCCAAACGGTAAAACGTATCCGTCGCGCTGCTCATTGAGGTAAGGCGGCGGGAGACCTGGTTCAGCAGTAAATCTCCGGCATCATGACCATAGGTATCGTTGACCTCTTTAAACCGGTCTAAATCAAATAACATTACCGTGACGGGGATATGGTTTTTATCCGCCTGAAGATTAATTTTGTTGAGATCGTCCCAGAAGAAAAGGCGGTTTTTCATACCGGTCAGGGAATCATGATAAACATCATACTCCAGCTTCGCGTTCTGAATCTGCAGCGTTTCTTTTGATATCTGTAGTTCGTCAGCCAGGCTTTTAACCTGCATGTGGGCTTTGAGAATGTTTTTATTCTGGTAGATCATTAAAAAGCCCAGAATAAAGCTTAAAATCACCAGAAGTAATGAAAGTGCGGAGTAAATATAATACAGGATTTGGATTTTTCTGTTGGATTCATTAACTGTATTAATATCTTTTGTTAATGCCGTGGCCGAAAGTTGGCTGAGCGGCGCATCAAGCATATGCATATTTTTCAGGTATGCCTGTAACTCCGAATGGCTCATTTTTTCGAGATTGCCATCCAGATACGCCAGTATTTTCTCTAAACGCGAAGCGAGTTCCTGGTGCATTTTATCGCTGTCAATATAGCGACCTAAATCTCCGCCGTTCATTAAATCGCTCTGGCTTAGCATAATTTCAAGACGCATGCGGACCTGGTCTATCGTAACGTCATCGGTATCGGTTGCGTATAGACCAAGCCATGATTCAAATCGGTAATACTCTGATACCAGTTGAGCCACGGACCAGGACTCGGTGTATTGAGTCAGTTTTTGCAACTCCTGCTGTCGATCGTAAACAAGGAATGCAATATATCCTGTCGTGATAAAAAGAGAAAAAATGATACCAACCAGTATCCTGTTCATTATGTTCTCCTGAACTGCTACTCAATCTTCATTTTGCTAACCTGCCATGCTGAACGCGAATAATAAATTTGATTATTCAACTCAGGAAGACTGTCATAAGGGTAAACAATGAACGACGGACCTTTGTCGCGGATGCGCATATATTCGCCATTGACCTTTAAGGCAAGTATGGCGTTGTATTTTTTGAAGTCGCTAAGAGGGATGACGGTAGAGTAATCATTGAGCGCAATGACGTTAACGTTAGTACCCTTTGCCCCCACATAATCCATGAGTTTTCTCATAGGGACACCCTCAAACTTAGTACGTCCGTTATACCAGGGCGATGTCGTCTCGAAACTCACCATCCCTAGTTTTTCAAGGCTGGCGAGATCAAACACTGCTTTTCCCTCTTCGTTGGTATTTTCTATATTACCGTAAATCGTCAAAATAGGTTTTCCAACAGGTTTTGGCAGTTCACCTGCCCAGGCTAAAGTTGGCACCAGACAGCACAACAGCATTAAGGTTAATCTCATTTTGACCCCCACTTTTTTAACGAAGTATATGAATTATAATTTAGTTATCACAGTAGTTTACATATTTTGTTGAGTAGCGGTTGTTACTGCACGTTTAGTTTAGTAAAAACCATTAAAAACAATGGGTTGGGTGGTTTTGGAGTAGGGGGTTTGATTTGTGGATGGTGCTACTGAAATTTTGAGACAAACTAACGTTACTTGAATAAGCTCTTTTGCGTTTAAAAAATAATCGTTTTAAATGAGCGTTATTTTCTCACGACACAAATTTTACCTGCCCATCACAGCTAAAAAAGCGCCACCCATGGGGTGGCGCAGCCATATTAGCGAGTGTTCATCGGCGGGTTCGTGTCCTGTCGCAAGCGCCACAGATCGTACCGTTCATGGCCTGGTTTGACCATTCCAGCGAAGTGGTCATTAAGGCTACTTGATGTGAAGATCAGGTCACCGTCCGGGCGAATAGCCGGTGTGTCTGGCCACTTTATGGCTTCATTTGCAGCAATAAGTAACATTTTACGGGTCTTCGGATCATATCTGACAATGCCGTTATGGGTGACATCTGTAATATAGAGGTAGCCTTTTGCATCGGTCACCAAACCGTCAGTATTACCTCCCACCGTGCCCAGATTCTGAATTTGAGCGGCAATCTGCGCATCAGTTGAATCATGTTGCTTCAGCACGGCAGTGGGCACCGCGTATGCATGTGTTCCCGTCGTCACCGTCCAGTACAATGTTTCTGCATCGGGAGACAGCGCAATGCCGTTGATACCAATCAATAGCGGTTTACCTGGCCATACCTCCGCGCCATGGGAAATGACGTTTACCCCCGGTTCAATCTGCAGGGCAGGGTGACTATTCAGCACGCGTCGGGCTGTGCCGGTGGCGAAATCGACGACGATCAGGCCGACACGGTTTTCAGGCGCACTGCGCGACCCGCTGTCGGAAATGTATGCGATACGATGATTCTCATCGACAACGACATCATTAAGGAAACTTGCCTTACGGTCGGCCACGCCGTCCAGGGGGATACGTTTAACCGTTCGGCCCGAGTCGAGATCCAGTACGACCAATTTCTGCGAGCCTGAAGGGGATTCCGTTTCTCCCGCGATGAACCCCATATCCAGCGCCCATAACCAGCCGTTTTTACGATCAACATAAAAGCCGAGCACGTTGCGCAGGTTCTGATCGGGAGCGGAATCAACCGCATTACGCTCGCGGGACGGAAATGCTGTCAGGCGCGCGGGTCCGGACTGAGGATCGGTGTCGAGAATATTCAACGTGGCGGGGGCGCTGGCTGAAATCAGTCGGGGCGTACTGACAAAGGCCCGGCCCTTTGCATCAAAGTGAATGCCTGCTAAGGGGGCATTCACCGACCCGGAAAACACGGCTGGCATTTGCACGTTTTCAGGTTTATCCCAGCTTACGCCTGAGTAGCTGCGCCAGTGCTCAAGAGGCATCTGATCCGCCGCGCTGGCGCAGCTTGCGAAAGAGAACAATGCCGCCATTGCAATGGCGGGGAAAGTACCGATACGGTAGGACATACATGCTCCGGTGATGTGAGTAAGACGCGGTTTCTTAATGCGGTATCAAAGAATGGAGCGGAACGTTCCGCCTTCGACGCGTACCGCAGCCCCGTTTGATGCCGCGCCGAGTGGGCTTGCCAGTAGCGCGACCATAGCGGCTATCTCGTCAGCCTCGATCATTCGCGCGATCAGGGAACTGGGGCGGTAGGTCTGGAAGAAATGCGCTTCAATCTGCTGGTCTGTCATGCCAGGTTCAGGCGCTGTCTGGCGCAGGTAATCAATGATTCCGTCAGAGCGGGTTGCCGATGGCAGTACGCTGTTGACCGTTACGCCGGTACCCTTCGTCAGCTCTGCCATTCCTCGCGATACGGCGAGTTGAGCTGATTTACTGACGCCGTAATGCACCATGTCTGGCGGAGTGAAAGCGCCAACTTCGCTGGACATAAAAATCACCCGGCCCCAGTTGCGTGCTAGCATGCGTGGGAAGTAATGCCGTGAAAGACGAACGCCTGACATCACGTTAATGTTGAACATGCGTAGCCATTCCTCGTCGGTGATATCAGCGAAAGGGGCGGCTTCATAAAAACCCAGGTTATTGATAAGAATATCGGTATCCGTACAGGCCTTAATCAGCGCTTCTGCACCTTCAGCGTTAGCCAGATCGGCGACAATGGCTGATACCCGGGCCTGGGGAGCTGCCTGAGCAATTTTCGCTACCGCATTGTGCAGTTTTTCCCGATCGCGTCCGGTAATCGTGACGGCAACACCTTCGCGCGCAAGGGTACTGGCGATAGCCAGCCCAATGCCTGCGGTGGCCCCTGTAACAAGTGCTGTCTTACCGTTGAGTTGAAGATCCATCGTTTTTGCCTTTTGGTAACAAGTGCGGCTACTTTACTCATCGCTCAAACGGAGATAAATTAGCGAAAATGAAAAACATTTGTTCCTGAAAGAGCAAGATGAGCAGAAAATTCGATTATCTCGGCGATGTTGAGGTCTTCATTACTGTTGTTGAACATGGCTCATTTACCGCTGCAGCGGTCGCCCTTTCAACCACGCCCTCAGTGTTGAGTCGTGCGGTCTCCCGCCTTGAAGTGCGTCTTGGACGACAGCTATTGCAACGCACCACACGTCGTGTGGGACTAACGGAAGCCGGACGGATTTATCTTGAGCAGGCGCGTTCTGCTTTTTCCCTGCTTGATGACGCCGAACGCGATGGCCGGGGGCAGGAGGGGGATCTGACTGGCCGGGTACGGATCAGCGTCCCGACCACCTATGGGCATTATTGTCTGCCGCCCTTGCTGGCCCGCTTTTCCCAACAGTTTCCGCGCGTTCAGGTGGAGCTGAACATTACCAATCGCAATGTCGACCTGATCGCTGAGGGATTCGACCTGGCTATTCGCCTGGGTCAAATGCCTGACAGTGGATTCGTCGCGCGTAAATTGCAGGATGCGGCACTGCTGTTGGTTGCTTCACCCGCTTACCTTCATCGCATGGGAATGCCGCAGACGCTCGATGAACTGCGGCAGCATATGTGCCTGCCTTTTATTATGCCGCGTACCGGCCGTATTGCGCCCTGGGTATTTCGCGTGGATGAGCGGGATGTTGACTGGCAGCCAGATTCAACCATCGAGATTTCAGATGATGTCCTTGGCGTGGTTTCGCTGGCTGAACATGGAATAGGGGTCTGTCAGAGCTACGAATTCATTGTCCGCGAGAAGATACAGCGCGGCCAGTTAGTTGAGATACTTCCGCAACTTCGTGGACGATCGCGACCTTTCTCGCTCATCTATGCGCCCCATCGACGCCAGTCAGCAGCCACACGGGCCATGATTGATCTTCTGGCGTCAGAACAATGACATGAACATCATGCGTCATGAATAAGAGTCTAACCTTAACCCGCTTCCAGCATCCCAAAACTCACAATCCGCGCCCGGCCCAGCTCTTTCGCCCGGTATAAGGCGACATCCGCGGCGCGCAGCAGGTTGTCGCTCTGGGCATGCTCTGGATAGCTGGCAATACCAATCGAGACATCCACCGGCCCAATCTCTGAGAGGCCGTAACGAAGCGACAGCTCACGCACACCGTCATAAATTTTCTGCGCACAGGCATGCGCTTCTGCTTCTCCGGCGCCGGGAAGCAGTACCAGAAACTCCTCCCCCCCGAAGCGAAAGGCCAGACCGCTGTCATGCCCGGCCCGCTGAACAATCAGCGCCACGCTTTTAATGACCAGGTCTCCGGCCTCATGGCCGAAACGGTCATTAATGCTCTTGAAGTGATCGATGTCGATCATCAGGCAGCTAACCGGTTCATCGTTACGCATGGCTTGTGCCATCTGGGTGTGCAGGGTGTCTTCCAGATGATGGCGATTACGCAGGCCGGTGAGCGGGTCAAACAGGGCTTTTTCCAGTAACGCGTCGCGCAGACGTTGGTTCGCCAGCGCCAGTCCGAGCGCCTCAGCCATCAGTTCAAGATACGGGCGGGAAGGGGCATTGTCCGCGTTGATGTTCTGGAAAGAGAGCAAGCCAATGGCCTCACCCTGGGCGATAAGCGGCACGCACAGCGCGCTGTTCGCCGTCTCTTCCTGCAGGTGATAGCAGGCGATATCCGGCTCACCGTTGACCGGCGGATGGCTCTGACCACGACGCACGGCCCAGCACTCGTCAGGGTGAAACGTCGTCTCTTCGCCCACCGGCGCAAGCCATTGCGCGACGCAGCGCATCTGCCACGGATCCCGGTCAAGAACGTAGAGTCGGCCAGGGATCCCCGGTGCAATATTGGGCGCGAACAGCTCCGCCACGTTAATCACATCGTTAACATTCTCACATCCCTGCAGCCTCTGGGTCATGCGCGCCAGCAGCTCGCGGATGGCCCAGTCGGCATCGCGCTCTTTTTCCAGACGCTGGCGCGCAAGGCCGTTTTCACGGAAGATGCGGATGGCCTGCGCCATATCGCCGATCTCATCAATCTGGTTGAAGTTGGGCGTTTCCACCGCGTAGTCCTGTGATGCCAGGCGGTGCACCACGTCGCTCAGGCGCACGACCGGACGCAGCACGCGGCGTTTTAATATAAAGCCAAGCACAAACAGGAACAGCAGGGCGGTGAGGCCAACCATCAACTCAGAGGCCGTTCGCAGCGCTTTCGATTTTTTTGTCGCCTCCCGTACGGACGTGATCACACGTTTGTCGAGTATCTGGCGAAAGTGATCGATCTGGTTCTGGGCGCGCTCAAGCTCTTGCTCATAAGAGGCACCATAGAGCAGGGCGATGGCCTGAGCGTCTTCACCCCGCGCCGTGTTCGCCAGGGCCATTTGCTGTTCGTCCTGCAGCTCATCAACGATCTTTAAGCCTTCATGCAGCAGGGCAAGCTCGTCATCCGATGCGCCAGCGTCCTGCAGTTTTTCCAGCTTCAGCTCGATGTGCTTCAGGCTATTCTCTGACTGGTTATACTCTTTGAGGATTTGAGGATCTTTTTTGACGACGTACAGGCGTGCTAAATCGGACTGTACCCAGGCATCAGTTTCAATATTTTCCGTCAGCTCATCAAAACGTTGACGCTGTTCAATGGCTTGACGCTCCGCGGTGTCGGCGCCGGAAGCCAGCAGCATGATAATGCCGGACGCAATGGTCAGGCAGACCGTGGCACCATAGGCCCAGTTAGTAATTGTCGCGATTCGCACCTGGTGATCCTTTTACAACATGAAGAGGATGGCGTTCTTCAAATTATAGAAAACGGCTGATTTATGGCGAAAAAAAGGCGGCACAGTGCCGCCTGGTGGGGTCTATATCGTCACATCCTTACAAATCTGGAGGGTTTTTTCCCTCTTCAATGAAATCAGCATCCAGCTCTTCAGCATTTCCTTCGTGGTCGCGGCCGGAGAAGAGGTTCCAGCAGGCGATAAATAGCGCGGCAATCAGCGGCCCAATGACAAAGCCATTAATGCCGTACAGCTCCATGCCGCCGAGGGTGGAGATCAGTATCAGATAGTCCGGCATTTTGGTGTCTTTACCCACCAGCAGCGGTCGCAGGATGTTGTCCACCAGTCCGACGACAATCACAAAGAAGCCGACAATGAACAGCCCCTGCCAGATCTGGTGCGTGGCGAACAGGAAGATGGCGGCAGGGACCCAGACAATCGCCGAACCGATGGCAGGTACCAGCGAGAGGAAAGCCATCAGCGCGCCCCAGAGGACGCTGCCGTCGAGGCCCACAATGGCAAACGCAATCCCGCCGAGTATGCCCTGGACCACCGCCACCGCCGCCGTGCCTTTTACCGTGGCACGCGATACGCCGACAAATTTAGCGAACAGGTGTTGTTTGGCGAAATCAGACAGGGGCAGGGAGTCGAGGATCTGGCGCACCAGATACGGTCCGTCTTTCAGCAGGAAGAACAGCAGATAAAGCATGATGCCGAAGCTAATCGCAAAGCCAAACGTACCTTTGCCGATCAGAAACGCGCTACCCGCCAGATACTGCCCGCCCTGCAGCGCAACATCGGAGAGTTTTTTCTGGATCTGCGCCGCGTTGTTCAGGTTGTGATCCGCGAGGAAGCCGCTGGCCCAGTCCGGCAGGTGGTTAAAGATGCTCGCCACCACTTCCGGGAACTGCGTGTTGTTCTCCTGAAGCTTGGTGTACACCACGTTCAGCTCAATGGCGAGTGAGGAGAGGATCACCATCAGCGGAATAAAGACGATCAGGCAGATAATGCCGATGGTCAGCAGCGAGGCCAGCCCGTTGCGATCCCCCAGCGCGGTGCGCAGCTTGTTTTTTACCGGGTTAAAAATCACGGTCAGAATAGCGGCCCACAGTATTGCGGAGAAGTAGGGCGACAGCACGTCGAAGAAGGCCCAGGTCACAAGGGCGAGGATGAAAATAAAGAAACCTTTGGTCAGTCCGTTAAAGCGCATCAGTCATTCCTGGTTACTAAGAAACTGTTCGACTATAGAACTGATTGTGAGAATTACCAACCTTTGCGCCTTACCTGTCCTGTGGACAGTGCTGCGGTATGAATCCACTCTTCGCGGATCCCACTTTCGACTGACCGAAGATCGTCTCTTCCCGCGCCATGATGTACATATCAGCTTGCGGAGGTGCTTATGGCCTGGCGTCCTTTTCTCTATGTGATCCTGACATCCCACCCCAGACTCAGTGCGCGGCGCGCTCGTTTGCGTCTGGTCATCTAGCTTTTTATTAACAATCGCGGTATAACACCTTCTTTGGATGTTTAGATGTCCATACGTATAGAAGGTAATATGCAAACACAACAAGAAAATGGGCAGCTGAAGCGCACCATGAAAACACGCCACCTGATTATGCTATCGCTGGGCGGCGTGATTGGGACAGGGTTATTTTTTAATACGGGCTATATCATTTCCACGACCGGGGCGGCGGGCACGCTGCTGGCATACCTGATTGGCGCGCTGGTGGTCTGGCTGGTGATGCAGTGTCTTGGTGAGCTTTCCGTGGCGATGCCGGAAACCGGCGCGTTCCACGTTTATGCCGCCCGTTATCTTGGCCCGGCGACGGGCTACACCGTGGCGTGGCTCTACTGGCTCACCTGGACGGTGGCGCTCGGGTCGAGCTTTACCGCCGCCGGGTTCTGCATGCAGTACTGGTTCCCGCAGGTGCCCGTCTGGACGTGGTGCGTGGTCTTCTGCGTGGTGATTTTTGGCCTTAACGTCATCTCCACGCGCTTCTTTGCTGAAGGCGAATTCTGGTTCTCGCTGGTGAAAGTTATCACCATCATCGCCTTTATTATCCTCGGCGGGGCGGCGGTCTTTGGCTTTATCCCGATGCAGGACGGTTCTCCTGCGCCGGGGTTAAGCAACATTACCGCTGAGGGCTGGTTCCCGCACGGCGGCCTGCCGATCCTGATGACCATGGTGGCGGTGAACTTTGCCTTCTCCGGCACCGAACTTATTGGTATCGCGGCGGGCGAAACCCAAAACCCGCACAAGGTCATTCCGGTCGCAATCCGCACCACCATCGCGCGGCTGATTATCTTCTTTATCGGCACCGTGTTTGTACTGGCGGCGCTGATCCCGATGCAGCAGGCGGGCGTGGAAAAGAGTCCGTTCGTGCTGGTGTTTGAGAAGGTCGGTATTCCTTACGCGGCAGATATCTTTAACTTCGTGATCCTGACGGCGATCCTCTCGGCGGCAAACTCCGGGCTGTACGCCTCCGGGCGCATGCTGTGGTCGCTCTCTAACGAGAAAACGTTGCCGCGCTGCTTTGCCCGGGTGAACAAAAATGGCGTGCCGTTGACGGCGCTTTCGGTTTCCATGCTCGGTGGCGTGCTGGCGCTGTTCTCAAGCGTTATCGCCCCGGACACGGTGTTTGTCGCGCTCTCGGCCATTTCCGGCTTTGCGGTGGTGGCGGTCTGGATCAGCATCTGCGCGTCGCACTTCGTTTTCCGTCGCCGACATCTGCAGTCCGGCCAGCCGCTCTCTGCGTTGCAGTATCGCGCACCGTGGTATCCGCTGGTGCCGGTACTCGGTTTTATTCTCTGCGTGGTTGCCTGTGTCGGCCTGTGGTTTGACCCGAGCCAGCGTATTGCCCTTTATTGCGGGCTTCCGTTTGTCGCCCTGTGTTATGGTGCGTACTACCTGACCCGAAATATGACATCGCAGGAGCCTGAACATGTCGCAGAATAATCCGCTTACCGCCCTTCTCGAAAAACAGCCGTTTGTGGTGCTGGATGGGGCGATGGCAACGGAGCTGGAAGCGCGCGGGTGTAACCTTGCAGACAGCCTCTGGTCTGCCAAAGTGCTGGTAGAAAACCCGGAACTTATCCGCGAAGTGCATCTTGATTATTACCGAGCAGGGGCGCAGGTGGCGATCACTGCCAGCTACCAGGCCACGCCCGTGGGCTTCGCGGCACGCGGGCTGGACGAGGCACAGTCCCGGGCGTTGATTGGCAAAAGCGTGGAACTGGCGCGTAAGGCGCGCGAAGCGTATCTGGCTGAAAACCCGCACGCAGGTACGCTGCTGGTGGCAGGCTCCGTGGGGCCGTACGGCGCGTATCTGGCAGATGGTTCGGAATATCGCGGCGACTACGTGCGCAGCGCCGAGGCGTTTACCGCCTTCCACCGCCCGCGCGTGGAAGCGCTGCTGGATGCGGGGGCAGACCTGCTGGCCTGCGAAACGCTGCCTTCGTTTGGGGAAATTAAGGCGCTGGCGGCGCTTCTGGCCGAGTATCCTCGCGCCCGGGCGTGGTTCTCGTTTACCCTGCGTGATAGCGAGCACCTGAGCGACGGCACGCCGCTGCGTGAGGTGGTCGACGTGCTGGCAAACTCCCCGCACATTGTCGCGCTGGGCATCAACTGCATCGCCCTGGAAAACACCACCGCGGCGTTGAAACATCTGCAAAGCCTGACGGCGCTGCCGCTGGTGGTCTACCCGAACTCGGGCGAGCACTATGATGCGGTGACCAAAACCTGGCTCCACCACGGCGAAGCGTGCGAGACGCTGGCGGGCTATTTGCCACAGTGGCTGGCGGCTGGAGCGAAATTAATCGGTGGATGCTGTCGCACCACACCGAAGGATATTGCTGAGCTAAACGCAAAGCGCTGACTTCTCTGCCGGGTGGCGGCTACGCCTTACCCGGCCTACGGATAGCACAATTTGTAGGCCGGGTAAGCGTAGCGCCACCCGGCACAAACCAACCGCACAAAACCAACTATCCTTTCCCACTTTTTATCTAAAAACGAATCGTTATGAGCGATGCGTTTTAATTCCTTTATCAAAATTCCCGCGCCGGAAATACTGCCCTCATAACAACAAGGGGAGCAGATACTATGGCAATTTCATCGCGAATCACACTTCTCGGCGCGCTGGCGCTGTGGGCCTTTCAGGCGCAGGCGGTAGACGTCACAGTCGCGTATCAAACCTCTGCGGAACCGGCGAAAGTTGCGCAGGCGGATAACACCTTTGCTAAAGCGAGCGGCGTAAATGTCGACTGGCGCAAGTTCGACAGCGGGGCGTCCGTCGTGCGTGCGTTAGCCTCCGGCGACGTGCAGATCGGCAATATCGGATCCAGCCCGCTGGCGGTCGCGGCCAGCCAGCAGGTGCCGATTGAGGTGTTCCTGCTCGCCTCGCAGCTCGGTAACTCTGAAGCGCTGGTGGTGAAGAAAAACATCACCAAACCGGAAGACCTGATCGGCAAGCGCATCGCCGTGCCGTTTATCTCTACCACCCACTACAGCCTGCTGGCGGCGCTCAAACACTGGGGCATCAAGCCGGGGCAGGTTCAGATTCTTAATCTCCAGCCACCCGCGATAATCGCGGCCTGGCAGCGTGGGGATATTGACGGAGCCTATGTCTGGGCCCCAGCCGTGAACGAGCTGGAAAAAGATGGCACCGTGCTGACCGACTCCGAAAAGGTGGGCCAGTGGGGCGCGCCGACGCTCGACGTGTGGGTCGTGCGCAAAGACTTTGCTGAGAAACATCCCGAGGTGGTGAAAGCCTTTGCCAAAAGCGCCCTCGACGCCCAACAGCCCTATATCAGTAACCCCGATGAATGGCTGAAGCAGCCCGCCAATCTGGAAAAACTCGCCCGACTGAGCGGCGTGCCGGAAGCGGACGTGCCGGGGCTGGTGAAAGGCAATACCTACCTGACCCCCGCGCAGCAGGTGCAGCAGCTGACCGGGCCGGTGAACAAAGCGATTGTCGATACCGCCACCTTCCTGAAAGCGCAGGGCAAAGTGCCCGCGGTAGCGGCGGATTACAGCCAGTACGTCACCGACCGCTTTGTGAAATAAGGAGTCCGCCATGCTGAGCATAACGAACCTGTATGCCGATTACGGCGGCAAACCTGCGCTGGAGGAGATCAACCTGACGCTGGCCAGCGGTGAACTGCTGGTGGTGCTGGGCCCCTCCGGGTGTGGGAAAACTACGCTACTGAATCTGATTGCCGGTTTTGTCCCTTATCAGCGTGGCACCATCCAACTGGAAGGCAAAAAGGTGGAAGGCCCCGGCGCCGAGCGCGGCGTGGTTTTCCAGAATGAAGGTTTGCTCCCCTGGCGCAACGTGCAGGAAAACGTGGCATTTGGGCTACAGCTTGCGGGGGTGAACCGCGAACAGCGGCTGGAAACGGCACGGCAGATGCTGAAAAAAGTGGGTCTCGAAGGGGCGGAAAAACGCTTTATCTGGCAGCTTTCCGGCGGTCAGCGCCAGCGTGTCGGCATTGCCCGTGCGCTGGCGGCAAACCCGCAGCTGTTGCTGCTGGACGAGCCGTTCGGCGCACTGGACGCCTTTACCCGCGAGCAGATGCAAACCCTGCTGTTGCGTCTCTGGCATGAGACGGGCAAGCAGGTCCTGTTGATCACCCACGACATCGAAGAAGCGGTGTTTATGGCGACCGAGCTGGTGCTGTTATCGCCGGGGCCGGGGCGCGTGGTGGAACGCTTGCCGCTCGAGTTCGCGCGCCGTTATGTCGCCGGAGAACCCGTGCGCAGCATCAAATCCGATCCGCAGTTTATCGACCAGCGTGAGTACATCCTAAGCCGCGTGTTTGACCAACGGGAGGCTTTCTCATGAGCATCGTCTTCAGTGAAAAAACGCGCCGCACGCGTCAGGCGCTGCGCTGGCCGTTCTCCCGCCAGCTCACGTTGAGCGTCGGGACGCTGCTGGTGTTACTGGCGGTGTGGTGGCTGGTGGCGGCACTGCAGTGGATCAGCCCGCTGTTTCTGCCGCCGCCGGGACAGGTGCTGGCCAAACTTATTGCCATCGCCGGGCCGCAGGGGTTTATGGATGCCACGCTCTGGCAGCATCTGGGCGCAAGCCTGACGCGCATTCTGGTGGCGCTGCTGGCTGCGGTGATGATCGGCATTCCGGTTGGCATCGCGATGGGCTTAAGCCCGACGGTGCGCGGCATCCTCGATCCGCTGATTGAGCTTTACCGCCCGGTGCCGCCGCTGGCCTATCTGCCGCTGATGGTAATTTGGTTTGGCATCGGTGAAACGTCAAAAATCCTGCTGATCTATCTGGCGATTTTCGCCCCGGTTGCGATGTCGGCGCTGGCGGGCGTCAAAAGTGCCCAGCAGGTGCGGATCCGCGCGGCGCAGTCGCTGGGCGCCAGCCGGACACAGGTGCTGCTGTTCGTGATTTTACCGGGCGCGCTGCCGGAGATCTTAACCGGGCTGCGCATCGGCCTCGGCGTGGGGTGGTCCACGCTGGTGGCGGCAGAGCTGATCGCCGCCACGCGGGGATTAGGGTTTATGGTGCAGTCGGCGGGAGAGTTCCTGGCGACTGACGTGGTGCTGGCTGGGATCGCGGTCATTGCCGCGATCGCCTTCGGATTAGAGCTGGGGCTGCGCGCTCTACAGCGTCGTCTGACGCCCTGGCATGGAGAAATACAATGAGTGAACGTCTGACCATTATCCCGCTGGGGCCGTATATTGGCGCGCAGGTGTCGGGCCTGGATGTAACCCGTCCGCTGAGCGATAACCAGTTCGAGCAGCTGTATCACGCGGTGCTGCGCCATCAGGTGGTGTTCTTGCGTGAGCAGGCGATCACCCCGCAGCAGCAGCGCGCGCTGGCGCTACGCTTTGGCGATCTGCATATCCATCCGGTCTATCCGCATGCGGAAGGGGTGGAGGAGATTATCGTCCTGGATACCCATAACGATAATCCGCCGGATAATGACAACTGGCACACCGATGTGACCTTTATCGAGACGCCGCCCGCAGGGGCGATCCTCGCGGCAAAAATGCTGCCGGAGACCGGAGGCGATACGCTGTGGGCGAGCGGCATTGCGGCTTTCGAGGCGCTGTCCGCACCGTTCCGGACGCTGCTGAGTGGTCTGCGGGCGGAGCACGATTTCAAAAAATCGTTCCAGGAATACAAGTACCGTAAAAGCGAAGAGGAGCATCAGCGCTGGCTGGATGCGGTTGCAAAACATCCTCCGCTGCTGCACCCGGTGGTGCGTACCCATCCGGTCACGGGCAAGCAGGCGTTATTCGTGAACGAAGGGTTTACCACGCGTATTGTGGACGTGACGGAAAAAGAGAGCGAGGCGCTGCTACGCTTCCTGTTTGCGCATATCACCAAACCGGAGTTTCAGGTGCGCTGGCGCTGGCAGGAGAACGATCTGGCGATCTGGGATAACCGCGTGACGCAGCACTATGCCAATGCGGACTATCTGCCGCAGCGTCGGATTATGCAGCGGGCGACGATTTTGGGGGATAAGCCGTTTTATCGCCCTTGATCCTGTAGTACCTGTAGGTCGGGTAAGGCGTAGCCGCCACCCGGCAATTGTGCACCTTTTTTGCCGGGTGGCGCTGCGCTTACCCGGCCTACAAAGAGTGAACCCCTATATACCGCTGATAGCGGTTCGTCTTCAGGTAGCACAAATCCACCAGCACCAGCCCGTCGACGCAGTTGTTGAACGCCGGGTCGCTGCCAAAATCAATAAACTGCACGCCACCCGGTTCGCACAGCTCGGAATACTGCTTGTAGAGTGGCGGAATGCCGCAGCCCAGATTGCCGAGCAGGGATTTCAGCTTCGTCAGATCGTCCACGTAATCCACGCCGCCAAACTGTGCCAGCACGTCCGGTAACGATGCAGGATAAGGCTGGCGCGACGCGGCCAGCGGATGGCTTGCCGGGAACCACAGACGGTAAAATGCCACCAGCAGATCCCGCGCCGCTGGCGGTAAGCCTCCGGAAATCGAGACCGGGCCAAACAGATAACGGTAGTGCGGATAACGTGCCAGATAAGCCCCAATCCCGGACCAGAGATAATCCAGGCCGCGGCGTCCCCAGTAGCGCGGCTGAATAAAGCTGCGACCCAGTTCAATGCCGTGCTCCAGCACGTCCTGCATTTTATCGTCGTAGTGGAACAGGCTGTAGCTGTACAACCCTTCCGGACCCCGATGCGCAACCTGCTTTGCGGTGGGCATAAAGCGATACGCCCCCACGATCTCCAGATCCTCATCATCCCACAGGATCAGGTGCAGATAATCGTCATCGTAACGGTCGGTGTCCCGGCGCTTGCCGCTCCCTTCCTCCACCGCACGAAACGCAATTTCGCGCAGGCGGCCCAGCTCGCGCAGCAGCGGAGCCTCTTCCTGGCCGTTGCGCTGCCACAGATAGATGAGCTTACCGTCGCCGGTTTTGCCCAGACACTCGGCCTGCGTCAGCGCGCGTTTCAGAGTCGCCCGGTCCTCCGGACGAGCAATGGCGCACTGGGTTTTAAAGACGCCAGGCATTCCCTTGCCAAGACGCATCACGTGCTGACGGCACTGCTCGGCCATCTCACGCGACGAAAGGGTGGCGCTGTGCCAGTGATGCCAGGCGATCTGCTGGCCGATTTTAATCGGCAGCTGGCTATGGCGGCGGCGGAACATCTGCTGCATTAACAGCAGCATCGACAATGTCGGCGACACCAGCGTGCTGGCATAAAAGAGGAGACTATTGTGCGCCTGAATATGCACCGGCAGCAGCGGCGCGCGCAGCTTGCTGGCGAGCTTGATAAAGCCCGGGTGCCATTTTTTATCGTGAATGCCTTTGCGCGTCGGACGTGAAACTTCTCCCGCCGGGAAGAAGATCAGTACGCCCGCATTTTGCAGATGTTGTTCCATCTGCACCAGGGAGGATTTCGCCGTCCTGCCCCCCATATTGTCCACCGGGATAAAGAGTGAACTGAGAGGCTCAAGGTGGGTCAGCATCCGGTTGGTCACGACTTTTACGTCACGGCGTACGCGGGAGACGGCGTACAACAGCGCCAGCCCGTCCAGCGTACCCGTCGGGTGGTTGGCAATAATGACCAGCGGGCCATGTTCGGGGATTTGTTCGAGATCGCGGGCGGAAACGGTGCAGAGAATATCAAGGTGCTCCAGAACTTGCTCCACCATGTCCAGTCCTTTGAGGTGGCGGTGCGCGGCGGCAAACTGCTGGAATTCATCTTCGTAAAACAGTCTTTTTAACAGACTTTTTTGCCAGGGTGCAGGCCTCGCCTGAGGCCAAAGATCGTCGAGAACGCTATCGAGGCTAAACATGGTTACTCCTCCTGCCGTCTTGCGAAGACAGTAGAAGGAGCAGATGTCGGTTGTATTGCAGTTTGGTGAAGATTAGCGGAGGATTTTTTTCTCAGCCAGATCCAGCGCGAAGTAGCTGAAGATCAGGTCCGCGCCCGCACGTTTGATCGCACCCAGGCTTTCTAGGATCACTTTCTCTTCGTCAATCGCTCCCGCCTGCGCGGCGAATTTGATCATCGCGTACTCGCCGCTCACCTGGTAAGCGCCCAGCGGCAGTTCAGTGCGTTCGCGGATGTCGCGCAGAATATCAAGATACGCGCCAGCCGGTTTGACCATCAGGCAGTCTGCGCCCTGAGCTTCATCCAGCAGGGATTCGCGAATCGCTTCCCGGCGGTTCAGCGGGTTCATCTGATAGGTTTTACGGTCGCCCTTCAGCGCCGTGCCAGCCGCTTCACGGAACGGGCCGTAGAAGGAGGAGGCAAATTTGGTGGAGTAGGACATGATGGCGGTGTCGGTGAAGCCTGCCGCATCCAGCGCCTGACGAATCGCCTGAACCTGTCCATCCATCGCGGCAGAAGGGGCGATGAAATCTGCACCCGCAGCGGCCGCGACCACAGCCTGCTTGCCGAGATTCAGCAGGGTGGCATCGTTATCCACGCCATGATCGCACAGCACGCCGCAGTGGCCGTGAGAGGTGTATTCGCAGAAGCAGGTGTCTGACATGACGACCATTTCCGGCACGGTCTCTTTGCAGATGCGGGACATACGGGCGACAAGGCCATCTTCTTTCCACGCATCGCTGCCGGTGGCGTCGGTATGATGGGAGATGCCAAAGGTCATCACCGAGCGGATCCCCGCGTTGGCGATGCGCTCGATCTCGCGCGCCAGATATTTTTCCGGAATGCGCATTACGCCCGGCATGGCTTCGATGGCTTTGTAGTCATCGATCTCTTCTTCAACAAAAATCGGCAACACCAGATCGTTTAAGGTCAGGGTTGTCTCTTCAAACATAGCGCGCAGTGCAGGTGACTTGCGCAGACGGCGGGGACGTGCAATTAAATCGGTCATGGGATGCCTGATGTTTGTGGAACAAAGAGGCCTAGTGTACCTCAAAGTGAAGGCCGTTGTTTTACGAAAGTAGGCTTTTTTCTTTTCTCAAATTGACGGCTGAAGAACCTTTTTTCACTCTACACTCGCGCGGTCTGTTTTTTCAGGAAAAGGGGAATGATTAGTATGATTTCTATATCAGATAGAATATATAAAAAATAATGATCTATTTATTTTAATAATATTAATGTGAGTTATGAAATTAATTTTCAACTTTCTGTTTTTATAATGTTTATAATGATTGCCTGCTGTGTGGTTGACCTTTTTTCTGTTTTTTTGTCTGTATGCGGACTTAATGGAATCATTCATTGAACCTTTTCTAAATGCAACTGCATAATTCTCTCCGCAATTGAATATTGCACAATGATTTGACGGACAAACTTGCTTACGTCCCTGAGGAGGGATGACCCAATGCAAACATGGAAAAAGAAACTGGTTGTATCTCAACTTGCATTAGCCTGTACCCTGGCTATCGCTTCTCAGGCCAATGCGAAAGATATTTCCGGTACGACGTATAATACATTTGGATATGATAACGCCGCCTCAACCCCGTGGTATTATGGTTATGCTGACTGGGATTACACTGATGCCAGCCATGACGGTGATATTTATCCGGTGATCAATAAATCAACGGTGAATGGCGTTATTTCGACGTATTATCTGGATGACGGCATCAATGGTCATTCTAATGCGCTCAGCATTTCTAACAGCACCATCAACGGTATGATTACCTCTGAGTGTATGACCGCAAACTGTGCCGACGGCGTAGACGCCGACGGTACCGCGCATAGTCAGTTCGATCGTTTTAGCCTGACTGTCGATAACAGCACGATCAACGACGCTTACGAGCATTACGCTTATGACGTCGTGAAGGGCGAAACATCGGAAACCCATTACCTGGATACCTACGCTCTCGGTAACGCGATTACGCTGGACGTGGAGTCTGATATTGTTATCCAGAATAATTCCCACGTTGCGGGCATTACGCTAACGCAGGGCTATCAGGAGCTCGATAATACTCCGTATGACGGCGTTGAAGGCGTGGCGAACAGCGCAAACGTGTTCACCGATACGCTGGTGGTTAAAGACTCCGTGCTGACGTCAGGCGCCTACAGCGATCTGGGTACCAGCGGATTCTACGGTCAAACGGCTAAGCCGAGCGACTACGGTGAAACCCACGCCACGGGTGCGGATGACGCGGCGCTGATCGTTGCGGCCAGCGCATCTGACAACGCCATGCAGACCACCGCCACGTTCGACCATTCTACCGTCACCGGCGACATCCTGTTCGCCAGCACCTTCGATAACAACTTCTACGAAAATGGCGATCCGGCAACCGATACCACCGATGATGGCGTCTATAACCCAACCACTAATGGCTGGGATGGCACCGACAGGCTGGACGTGACGCTGACCAACGGCAGCAAGTGGGTCGGTGCGGCGCAGTCCAGCGTTGAAGCCATTGGCACTTCGCAGATGTACGGTCTGGGTTACAGCAACGTTGACTGGCATGCGCTGGCGCCTAATAGCATCTGGCCTGACTCCACCTTTGACAGCAACGGCCACGTAGCGGGCGAAGCGGTTTACCAGAGCGGCCTGTTCAACGTAACGCTGGACAACGGTTCCGAGTGGGATACCCGTAAGATCTCTAACATCGACGCGCTGGCGGTGAATAACCGCTCTCAGGTCAACGTTGAAAACGCTGGCCTGCTGGCGGACTCTATTACCCTGACCAATGCTTCATCGCTGAATATTGGCGACAGCGGCGGCGTAGCGACCGACAGCCTCTATCTGGACAGCGATAGCCGTGCAGCTCTGACCGAAGAGACGGCCGCGCTGTATGCGAATACGATCACCGTCGATAACGGTGCCGAGCTGGCGCTGGGTCTGGGTCAGGTCGACACGCACAATATGGTGCTGACCGACGGTGGCGTACTGAACGTAGCCAGCCGTGATTATGTGCTGAACAGCGATCTGAATAACGCGCGTTATATCACTAACGATCGTTACAGCGCGGACTACGACTATGGTGTCGTCGCACTGAACTCAGACGGCCATCTGGCGGTGAACGGTGACGTTGCCGGTAACTATAAAGTGCGCATTGATGATGCGACCGGCGCAGGCTCCGTCGCTGATTACAAAAACAAAGAGATCGTCCGTTTTTATGATAACAATCCGGATACCGCAGCCCACTTTACTGCCGCAAACAAAGCGGATTTAGGGGCTTACACCTATCAGGCACAGCAGCAGGGTGATACCGTTGTCCTTGAGCAGAAAGCGCTGAGCGACTACGCCAACATGGCGCTGAGCATTCCTTCTGCCAATACCAATATCTGGAATCTGCAGCAGGATACCGTCGGTTCGCGTCTGACCAACAGCCGTCATGGCCTGGCGGATAATGGCGGAGCCTGGGTGAGCTACTTCGGTGGCAACTACGACGGTGACAATGGCGTTATCAGCTACGATCAGGACGTGAGCGGCATTATGGTCGGTCTGGACACCCAGATTGACGGTAACAATGCGAAGTGGATCGTCGGCGGTGCAGCAGGCTTCGCGAAGGGGGATATCAGCGATCGTACCGGTCAGGTCGATCAGGACAGCCAGACGGCAATGATCTATGCCTCTGCGAAGTTTGCGAACGATATGTTCCTCGACAGCTCCCTGAGCTACACCCGCTTTAACAACGACCTTTCAGCTACCATGAGCAACGGTCAATACGTTGACGGTGACACGACCACCGATGCGGTTGGCTTTGGCATGAAGCTGGGCTATGACTGGAAACCAAACCTGTCTGGCTACGTAACCCCTTACGCGGCGGTATCCGGTCTGTTCCAGTCCGGGGATGATTATCGCCTGAGTAATGACATGCGCGTTGATGGGCAATCTTACGATAGCCTGCGCTATGAACTCGGCCTGGATGCGGGTTATACCTTCAACTACGGTGGCGAGCAGGCGCTGACGCCTTACTTCAAGCTGGCCTATGTCTATGATGATGCTGATAACACTGCGGATATCAACGACGACAGCATCGACAACGGCGTTAAAGGCTCTGCGGTGCGTGTAGGGCTGGGTACGCAGTTCAGCTTCACGAAGAACTTCAGCGCGTACACGGATGCCACGTATCTTGGCGGCGGTGACGTTGACCAGAACTGGGGCGCCAATTTGGGTGTGAAATATACCTGGTAATACCTGAAAGCGGGGGAGAATATCCCCCGCTTTTTTACGATAAAAACAAAAAACAATATTGAACCGACCAATACGGATGTCTTGAGGTCTGCATGAACGTTAATGCGAAACCGCTTTCTGAATTAAGCCGGCTCGAACAGTGTCTGATAGCAGCCAGTAGTACGTTTCAATGTGCTCCACAACAAATCATTACTTCTCACGAGTGCAATGAGTCACGCACGGTCGTATTACAGACCGGTATAATCGAAATCTATCGTTATCCAGATGAATTGCTGTTGGGGATCGCGAAAGCGCCATTTATTTTTGGGCTATCCACCGTGATGATTAAACACTGTCACGAATACAAAGTTATCGCCAAAACACCCTGTACGGGTTTTTATTTGTCCACGGAAACCACCCGTCAGCTCATACAACAGAATGCGCTCTGGAAAGAGGCCTTCACCTGGTTATCATGGATAAATTACATTCTTGCGAAACGCGATATGCAGCTGGTGGGAAATAATTCTTATCACCAGATCCGCGCCATGTTGCTGAATATGGCGGAGTGGGATGAAACGTTGCGCTCGAAAATTGGTGTGATGAATCATATTCAACAAAGCACCCGTATTTCGCGCTCGGTTGTTGCAGAGGTTCTCGCTGCGCTGCGGCAGGGAAACTACATTAATATGAGCCGGGGCAAGCTGGTCAGCATCAACCGCTTGCCCACGGAATATTAAGATCAGTTAGACGCGGTCAGCACCTGGGCTTTATTGGCGCTCAGTTCAGCCACCAGGTTATTAATGCCATCACTCATATTAACGAAACGCGTATGCGGGGAGCGGGTGACCACCACAAATGCGCCCACGTTGGACTGCGGGATCATCGCCATATAGGTAATGAACCCGCCACCGCCGCCGGTTTTCTGAATAATACCCGGACGGCCATTTTTTGGTGCCATATAGACCCAGCCCAGGCCGAGCGCATCGGCTTTACCCGGTACGTCCATTCCGACCACACGGTGCAGCTGAGTTCGCTGATAAATCAGGGTCTGCATACGGTCGGCCTGGCTGCTGCGCGAGTAGAAATCCGATGAGAGGAACTGCTGCATCCAGCGCATCATGTCGCCTGGGGTGGAATAGACCCCGCCGCTCCCCACTGCCGCCAGCGTGTTGTTACACGGGCTTGCGCCTTTCTCCGCCACCATCAGGCGACGGCACTGGTCCGGAGAAGGGGTAAAGGTGGTGTCTTTCATCCCCAGCGGACGGGTTATCTGCTCTTCAAACAGCTGCGTGTAGGGTTTGCCCGCGGCCGCTGAGAGGGCATCCGCCAGCAGGTCGAACGCCAGATTGGAGTAAGAGGCCTGCGAACCCGGGGCCGCCTTCAGCGTGGCGGTGCTCAGGTAGTTCCAGCGCTGCTCACGGGTGGGCCAGACAAACACGTCGCGGTGCGCCGCCCCGCCAGGCTGCTCACGCGGTAGCGCGCTGGTGTGCGTTGCGAGGTTCACAAGGCGAATGGGCGTTCCCTGATACGTCGGCACTCGTGCACCCGGTGGGGCGTATTTGCTGAGCGGATCGTCGAGCTTCACCACGCCCTGGTCGAGCAGTTTCACCAGCATTTCGCTGGTCATTAGCTTGGTTAAGGACGCGATGCGAACGACGGAATCCAGCTGCGGGTGAATGTTATTGCCTGGGCGCGTTTCACCGAAGCTGCGGAATACGCGCTGGTTGCCATCAATAACCACCATTGCCATCCCGGTTGCGCCGCTGCCGTAATAGATCAGGTTCGCGTAGCGATCGGCAATGTCTGAAGCCAAAACGGGCGCCGTCAGCGGTTGGGCCGCCTGGGCGGTGGAGAAGCTCACCGCACACAGCGCGGCAAAAGAGAGCAGACAACGTTTCAACGAAAAGCATCCATGAAGTGAATGAAGAAAGTAATGGGTATTTATACTACTAATCTCTACCGTGCAATGCCCGGAATAGCATAACGATAGCCAGAAAAACGTAACCATGGGTAAATATGAATAATTTACTTGCGAGCGCTCTCCCATTTTCTGGCATCGGGCTTATGATAGGCACCAGTATTACTCAATCTTACGGAGAACGGTATGTCTGAAAAGCGTGTGGTCATGGTGGTTGATATGCAAAACGGGGTATTTGAAACCCCTCGTCATCAGCGCGAAAAGTGTGTCTCTCTGATCAACCAGCTTACGCAGGCGGCCGACACCGTCATTTTTATTCAGCATACCGAGGCCGGGGGGCTGGAAGAAGGAAGTGAAGGGTTTGCGCTGCTGCCTGAACTCCATCAACCGGCTGATGCGCTTTACGTTACCAAGACCGCCTGTGATTCTTTTTACAACACATCGCTTGAAGCGCTGTTACGTGAACACGGAATTCGTGAGTTTGTCATCTGCGGCTGCGCCACGGATTACTGCGTGGACGCGACAATTAAAAACGGCGTCAGTCGGGGCTACCACATTACCGTGGCTGAGGATGCCCATACCACCGCGAATCGCCCGGCGGCTGAAGCACAGATTCTGATTAACCACCATAATGACGTCTGGCGTAACTTCATTGCACCGATGAACCCTCCCGCGGTGAAACGCACCGAAACAATTCTCGAAAACTGGAAAGCGAACTAATAATCAACCCTCGGGTCTGACCTTTTTGCCCGAGCCGGTCTTCCGGCCCGGGCAGGGTATTCGTTTGGTCATGTGTTGAGCACAGCAACAACCATAACAACAAGAAGGAAGCATCATGTTTAAGTCTTTTTTCCCAAAGCCCGGGCCATTTTTCCTGTCGGCATTTATTTGGGCACTGATCGCGGTCGTTTTCTGGCAGGCGGGCGGCGGTGCATGGCTGGCACGCATAGTTGGGGCGACAGGCGACGTGCCGATTAGCGCAGCGCGCTTCTGGTCACTGAGCTATCTGCTGTTTTACGCCTACTACATGCTGTGCGTAGGGCTGTTTGCGCTGTTCTGGTTTGTCTATTCTCCGCACCGCTGGCAGTACTGGTCGATTCTCGGTACCTCGCTGATCATCTTTGTGACGTGGTTCCTGGTGGAAGTGGGGGTGGCGGTAAACGCCTGGTATGCACCGTTCTACGATCTGATTCAGACCGCGCTGAGTTCGCCGCACAAGGTCACTATTAACCAGTTCTACCATGAAGTCGGCGTCTTCCTCGGTATCGCGCTTATTGCGGTGATCATTGGTGTTATGAACAATTTCTTCGTCAGCCACTATGTTTTCCGCTGGCGTACCGCGATGAACGAACATTACATGGCGCACTGGCAGCATCTGCGTCATATCGAAGGTGCCGCGCAGCGTGTGCAGGAAGACACCATGCGTTTTG